>FWWM01004431.1_pt1 | contig 32754 bp, 27 predicted proteins | sample 2228351 | NCBI WGS metagenome assembly FWWM01 (sample SAMEA103939774, study PRJEB20133) | metagenome
CGTAGCTGTAATTTTCGGTGCGGCCGCCGCTGGCCGCGGTCAACTGCCCGGCGGCATCGTAGGTGAAATCGACCACCCCCTCCGGACCCACCGAGCGAATCAACTGCCCCGCCGCATCGTAGGAATACTCAAATTGGGACAGCAATATCTCACCACCGCCGCTCCAGCCATCGCCCATCGCACGGTGCTCGATCCCGACCAGGCGGCTGGCCGCATCGTAGCTGTAGCGGCTCACCACACTGCCCGTCTGGCCGGGACTGTGGCGGACGATCCCCGTCAGCCGCCCGGCCGCGTCGTAGCTGTAGTCCACCTGCGGACCGACTACGCCGTTTATGCTCATGTCCATGCCGATTAGCCGCTGCAGCGGATCGTAGCGATAGCTCACCTGGCCCCCGAAATTGTCGCTCAGGCCGGTGCGGTTGCCCGCCGCATCGTAGCTGTAGCTGAGCACCACATGCGGCATTCCGGGACTGCCCGCGTTGTCCACGGTGATGAGCTGCCCGGCCGCATCGTAGCTGAAGGTGTAGGCCGAATACGGAATTATAATATATATTATCAATTATCGATTCGCTGAATCTATGTAAGATGAATACATCATACCGAATTTCCAGTTAATATATGTAGTCTGATAGATGTATCATCATAAAAATGTAATCTGAGTATTTCTCCTTCAAACGAACAATTAATAATTATGTCCTTATCATACCTCCATTGTATATTTCCACAATCATCGATTAACATCACACCAAATTCATGAAATACCAAAGTACCTTTATCATCGAATAAATGAACAAATCGATGAAATAATGAATCTATTTCTAAACGAAATTTCACACTTTTTTTAGCCACATGTAAACAGACTACTTCACAATTAAATCCTAATAATATCTCGTTTCTTTCTGGAATAAGTAGTAGATAAGGAACTAATCCATGTCCCTCCGATATCAAACCGATCCGGAACGAGGATAATCCTGATAACTCTAAATGAAAATCAATTGAATAGAATTCACAATATTGTTCAGAATCTTCACCTAGGATTAAGCTGTCAGATAGACGAGCTAATACATAATCACGCATTTCCTGTTCTGATGACCATGTTTTTAATTCAACAGCATCACGTCCGTAAGTTATATACATATCACCCTCCACGTTCCAACCAAAAAGTAATAAGGCGATTTTCTTCCCATATGCTTACGACCTTAACACCACCACGAGGTCCCATAAGCAAAGATTCTCGCATAACACGCCCGTTGGGAAGTATCTGAGCAATATTAGTTGGATCATTTAGAACGCTTTGAAAATATTGAGCCGTATATCTCCTGATCTCAGGAGTGTCGGGTAAACCAATTCTTTCCATTTGTCTAAGCATATCAAGTGATCTCTGAACAGAGTGTGGATCTCCTTTAGCTTTTCCGAAAAGATAATCTAACTTATTACCAAGGATAGCTACCCTCGAAGTATTGGCGGGAGCACGTGCAAGCTGCCAGCTTCGGTATCCCCGATAAGTTGCGATAGCACCTAATCCAACCGCTGTTACCGCCAAGCCAGTTACATATTGGTTTCTATAAGCATCCAAACCTTGGCGATGCAACTCCGCGATCGTTCCCGTCAAGTCCACCCCGAACTCTTTAGACCAGCCGCTAGCCACCGTCGAACTGAAGTCGGTGACCCGATTCTGCCGGAACCACTGGTCCCAATCCTTGGGGGTATCAGCCCAGGTTTCGGCCGTCGCCTGGACTTTGTGCAGTGGTACGTACATGGCTTGTCCGCCAACGTACCTCCGGACGTAAGACTGCCCGTTGATCTGCACCAAAACGCCAACACATTTCCAGGGCCCGTCGCCACGCCAGAACCAGCGTTCGGGGACGTACCAGACCACCGTATGTCCCATTCCATCGATTCGGTAATCGATGCGGTCGAGTCCGCTCGGGTCGGTGTAGAGGGTCGGCGTGTTGAAGACGTAGCGGTACAAGTTGCTGTCCCCGGCGGCGAAGGAGAGGGGGTCTTCGGACAAGAAACGGCCCGTGGAGGGGTCGTAATAGCGGGCGCGGTAGTAGTACAGACCCAGTTCGGCGTCGTACTCCCGGCCGGTGTACTGGAACCGATCCCCTGCGACGGGGTTGGTCTCACTTGCGATGTTGCCGAAACTGTCACAGGTGATGGCGTTTAGGACCGTGCCATCCGGACCCACAATCTGCCGCACCGAGTTGATATTGTCCCGCAAATACCACTGCGGCACACCGTCCGCACCCACCCGGGCCAGCAGCCCGTCCCACTGCCGCGGGTCGACTAGATACCGAGTTGTCAAGCTGCCATCCGCCGCAAAATCGGCGTACGGATTGACCCCATCATACACCGTCCACTGCTGGGCCGCAACCGGCGTACATCGGCTCAGGCGGATCTGGTCAATATCTTACCGGCCCACATTGCGGCGGAATGGCTGGACAACTCGCAGACCGTGCCAAAGACCGCTACACTCAGGTGACCGATCCGCACTATGCCCTTGCCCTGCAGGCATTTAGAGCCAATACGGAGGCTCCGTTTCGGATCAGGGTTACCCTTCGTTTTCGCGTGCCTTTGCCCTGCAAGCAATTGGAGCCGAGACGGTGGGGGAAAAATCCGGTAGGTAAGCCGGCAATCAACTGGCAGGATTTCCGGCAGTGTCAGCGGCGGACGGGAAGGGACAGGAAGGGACAGATTTGTCGGAACTTGTTGCAGGATTTGCTGTTAGTCACGCTGGTGCACAAACAGTCACAACCAGTCCTGATACGCTATGTGGGCAGAGCCGGGGTCGAACCGGCGACCTAGCGGTTTTCAGCCGCTCGCTCTACCAACTGAGCTATCTGCCCTCCGATACTACTGTTCTAGGTGCCCCTACCTATGAAGTCAATGACTCTTTGGATCAAATCCCATTCATTCGTTCAGGGCCAATTCGATAAATGGCGGTCGCTTCTCCCTCCCGATAAGCCGATTTGACCTCTACTCCGCCCCTTGCGACCGTACATATGTGGCCATCCGCCGCTTCGGCGGTCGTCTTGGCTGGTTTTGATTAAGACGTAGGTTTGCTACCGTAACATATGGAGCCATCCGCCGCTTCGGTGCCGCCGGAAGAGCCATTGTGGTTGGTGCCTGAGAGCGGTTTCCATCATGTGTCCAATTCCATCGCAGCTCCGGCGCGGCGACCGGGTGCAACGAAGCATTTCCTCCCTCCGTCTTCGGCTCCATCTGCCATAACACGTTAGTGGGGAACAGGTTACGATGGCGTTGGCGGGTGGTCAAAAGTCGCCGCCGACGGGCCGGAAACTGCGGGCCAGCCAGTTCATCACAGCGACGCCCAATCCGAGAATGGTCGTGATGCCCCAGGCCGCCCACGTCGTTGATTGATGCAAAAAAGTGAAAAACTCGCTGGTCAGCAGTCGTGGCGGTGCGACGGGGGGATCGGTCAGCCGATACAAGCGGCGGTCGTCCGGCGTCGGCTCGAACACTTCCGGCGGGATGTCCCCCACGCCGGCCACCTCGGGATCGTGCACCGCATATGGCTTGTCTTCCTCCGGGTCCAGCATGGCCCGAACCACCGGCTTGGAGGAGCCAGCAGCGGACGACTCCGCCCGGGAGAGAGGGGATGCCCCTTCTTCGCAGGCCAACTCGTATCCTGTGATAGGACCATCGAGAGGGGAGATGAGCGGTTGTGTGTCGCGGGTGGATGGGGGCGGTTTGCGTAGCGTTTGGGCCGCCGCCGCAGGCAGGTCCACGGGCGGAGGCCGACGCTTCTTTTTCCGCTTGACCCGCACCAGCGGCTCCGTGACCCGCACAACGCTGGCCAGCATCCCCAACAGCCGGGCATACAGCAATAGGGCCATGGTGAACAGGGGAACCGCCAGGATAGCCAGCATAAGGTCCGGGGCCCGCAACGCGCCGTAATATCCTACAGCTAAGAGGATTACGATCGGTGCCGTTAACAAGTAGTACAGGACCAGCACATCCGGACGCCGCAGGAGGCGGTTGAACACAGACGCACTCCACGGCAGCCACGGCGAGCTTCCCCCCATCGAGCAGAGCTGCGCCAGCGGAAACAACAGAGCCAGCACCAGCCCATGGATGACGGTGCGAGCGGTTCCCTCCGGCACCATCCGTCCCAGGACTAACGCCGGGATGTAGCATAGCACGCCCAAATAGCCTACATAGACGGCTTTGATCCAGAACTGTCCGATAGTTTCGGGGATCCAGGTGACTACGCCGGGATCGGCCGCCGTGCTTTCCAGCACGGTCAGGTAATGATGGGCGGCAAAACAGGCGAAAACCGACCCCACCAGCAGGGCGACGGACAGCGCAAGCACATACAGGATGACGGTGGGGTCTGGCAACATCGGCTCACCACGATCGCGATAGGGCGACGATCAATCATTCATGCAGATGTCAAGCTCAAATGGATTTTCTGAGCCTCCTCGGCCAACTTGCGGACGTCCTGCGTAATCCGCATCGAGCAGAACTTTGGCCCGCACATCGAGCAGAATTTCGCACTCTTAAAGACTTCCTGGGGCAAGGTCTCGTCGTGCATCCGCCGGGCGGTCTCAGGGTCGAGGCTCAGCTCAAACTGGCGGTTCCAGTCGAACTCGAAGCGGGCCTTGCTGAGAGCGTCGTCGCGGAGGCGGGCGTTTTTGCGGCCGCGGGCAATGTCGCCGGCGTGGGCGGCGATCTTGTAAGCGATCACCCCTTGCCGCACGTCGTCCTTGTTGGGCAGGCCAAGGTGCTCTTTGGGGGTGACATAGCAGAGCATCGCCGCGCCGGCCTCGGCAGCCAACGCCGCACCGATGGCGCTGGTAATGTGGTCGTAACCGGGGGCAATATCGGTCACCAGCGGCCCCAACACGTAAAACGGGGCGTCGTGGCACAGCTCCCGCTCCTTCTCCACGTTCATCTTCACGAGGTGGAGGGGGATGTGCCCCGGCCCTTCGATCATCACCTGGCAACCGTGGGACCAGGCCTTGAGGGTCAGCTCACCCAAAGTCTTCAGCTCGGCGAACTGGGCTTCGTCATTGGCGTCCGCCAGGCAGCCGGGCCGCAGCCCGTCCCCCAGGGAAAAGGTCACATCGTAGGCCCGCATGATTTCGCACAACTCGTCGAAGTGCGTATACCACGGATTCTGCTGATGATGAGCGATCATCCACGCGGCGATCAGGGAGCCGCCGCGGCTGACAATTCCGGTGATACGGTTGCTGGTCAACGGAATGTATTCCAGCAGCACGCCGGCGTGGATGGTCATGTAATCCACCCCTTGCCGGGCCTGATGCTCCACCATGTCCAGCAACATCTGCGGCGTCAGGTCCCGTACATCTTTGACCTGTTGGACGGCCTGGTAAATGGGGACCGTACCAATCGGCACCGGCGAGGCGTCAATGATCGCCTGCCGGATCGCATCGATGTTGCCGCCGGTGGACAGGTCCATCACCGTGTCGGCTCCGAGGTGGACGGCCGTGTGGAGCTTCTCCAGCTCGTCCTCGATGGTGCCGGTGACAGCGGAGTTGCCGATATTGGCGTTGATTTTGCACCGTGCGGCGACACCGATGCACATCGGCTCCAGCCGCTTCTGCAGGTGCACCTTGTTGGCCGGGATGACCATCCGGCCGCGGGCCACCTCCGAGCGGATCAGCTCCGGGTCGAGGTCCTCCCGGCGAGCCACATACTCCATCTCCGGCGTGATCACGCCTTGACGTGCCGCTTCTAGTTGGGTCATGGGATCCGACTCACTTGTGGCAGAACGCCACGGACCGACAGGCCCGGCCGTCCGTGCCGGTGTTGTTCCAACAACCATTTGGCTGTTCCAACAATAGTTGTTGCAACAACTTCTTGCGCGCAAGCGAACGGCCGCGGCCGATGCATCGCCTTCCTCAACGGCATTACCCGTTCAGGTTCCAAGGGTATCTCTCAGCCTGCACCCCGAGTGCAAGCACCCCCGGCGATCTACTCTATGGATTATGATAACCGGCCCGGAGCTGTCCATCCAACGGACGGATAGACGGCCAGAGGCGCCGTCCCCGCCTGGGGAGCGGCTGCCGCAGCTACGCTTGGGCGACGCGTGCCAAGTCCTCATCACGCCCCGCCACCAGGAGGGTTTCCGAACCCATCAGAACCACGTCCGGATCCGGCGTGGAGATGATCTTGTCGTGCAACACATCGTGCATCGCGATCACGGTGATGCCGTAACGCCTCGGCAACTCCAACTCCCGCAAGGATTTACCCACCCATTCGTCCCGCACAGCCATCTCCTGGACGCTGAAGCCGGCCGCCAAGCGGACGTAGTTCAAGATCGCAGCCCCGGACAGACGGGAAGCCAGCTCCAACGCCGTATCCCGTTCCGGAAAAACGGTTTCCGTCGCACCAACCCTCTCCATGACGCGGGCATGGTCGCGGGATATGACCTTGACATAAACCTCCTTGACTCCCAAATCCCGCAAGGCCAACGTGGCCAGAATGCTGGCAGTGATGTCGTCGCCGGTACTGACAATCCCAACATCGGCATTGCGGGCTCCTGCCCGTTCCAAGGCTTCCAGGCTACGTCCATCCGCCACTACCGCTCGCGTCACAAACGGCGCTAACCGATCCACCGCCTCCTCGCGGGGATCGATCGCTATCACCTCGTGCCCCTTGGCATGCAGGGCTTCCGCCGCACTGGCCCCAAAATTCCCTAGCCCGATGACCACAAATCGCTTCATACCTACGTCCATCCGCAAAGCGCTTCATACCTGCGTCGTTCCGCAAAGCGCTTCATGCCTGCGTCCATCCGCGGCGACACCCCAACTCAGCCGATCGCGACCTCTTCATATGCATAGCGGAATTTACCCGTGACCTGCGCCGGCCGAGCCAACGCCGCTGCTATTGCCAACGGCCCAATACGGCCCACATACATCAGCCCGATGATGATGATACGCCCCATCGGCGACAGCTCTGGCGTCACCCCCATTGACACTCCTACCAAATTGAATGCACTGACCGCCTCAAACATCAACGCCAAAAAGCGGCCATTCGATCTCCCCTCTTCAGTAATCACCAATCCCAGGATGCCGATGGTCATTGCGGTAAAACCCGCAATGAACAGGCTCACCGCACGATCGGTGGTTTCCTTACGCAACGACCGGCCCCAAATGCTTGCCACTTCCCAGCCCCGAAACCGCGACCAGGCCAGGATCATCAGCAACGCTAGGGTCGTCGTCTTCATCCCTCCCGCCATGCTTCCCGGCGAACCGCCAATCGCCATCAGGATAATCATGAGAAAGTTCGCGGCGTCACTCCCCTGGCCGTGATCGACCGCGTTGAAGCCACTGGTCCGCGCACATGCACATATAAAAAATGCATTGAACCATCGGTCCCACCAGCTCATGTCGGCGAAAAGATGTTCCGATTCCAACCAGAAAAACAACGGTGTCGGTAACACAGCCAGCAGTAACGCCATCCACAAAACCAATCGCGAATGGAGGGACAAAACAAAGCGGCGACCCGTCGGTTGGCGAAAATACAGATATAATTCCTCCCAGGTCAAAAAACTGATGCCGCCGCACAACGCCAATGCGGCTATGACCGACAGGGTCGCGTGATCGTGCCGGAACGTCATCATGTTCTCACTGAACGTCGAAAATCCGGCATTGCAAAACGCACTGATCGCGTGAAATATGGCCGGCCATATGGCGTCCTTCCACCCCATCTGCGGCGCCCACATGGCATAAAGAAGGGCCGCGCCGACCAGTTCAAACCCCATAGTGAACGTCAGGACGCCCCGAAACAGGCGTGCGGCGGAAATCCGATAATACCCGATCTCCAGGGGATTGCTGACCAGAATCCCCTCATATCGCAACGACAGTCGGCCACCGAGTGCCAGGATGATGAGGCTGGTAAACGTCAGAATGCCCAGCCCGCCGCATTGAATGAGCAGCAGAATCCATAATTGTCCGGCCGACGTGAAATACGTCGCCGTGTCCACCACGATCAAACCAGTCGTACACACTGCGCTGGTCGCCGTAAAGACCGCATCGATCCAACTGAGCGGCTCCCCCGTATACAGACCGGGCAAACATTTAAACCCTAATGTCCCAATAGCAATCAAAATGGCAAACGATCCGGCCAGTAACTGCGGCGGCGTCCGCCGTTGCCACCACGACGGACGCGTACCGATCGACACATCCCAGACGGGACGCATGGCATTTCCTACAACAGTATAATGCAAATCTATTTGCAGTTAACTTACGTATCTTCAGGCAACTATCTGGATGTGCTCGCCGGAAAATGCTCATTTGTACGCTCATTTGGACAAATCTTGCGGGTGCAGCCGAACGTGCTTGATATGCGTGCGCCGCCAAGTGTAAGTGATTTCCAGTGTACCGGTCGGCGAGACGACCATTGCCGGATAGGAATATTCGCCCGCTTCCGTTTCCAAATCCAGCACTCTTTGCCAGGTTTTGCCCTCGTTACGGGAGCGGGCCAGACTTAGCGGGGTGCGAACCAACGGCGAGGGGTTGTAGATGAGCCACACCTCGCCGTTGGCCAGTCGGACGACATCGATGCCGGAGTTGGGGTTGGGTAGTTCGGTTTCGGCCGCCGCAGTGAAGGTGACGCCGCCGTCTTGGGATTCCGCACGACAGATTTTGCGCGGATCCCGCGACCGCAGCAGGGCGACAACCGTCCCCGTGGCAGTCTCAAACAATGTTGGCTGGATTTGGTGGAACTTCCCGGGCACGGCAAAAGCGTTCGAGCGACGCCAGGTGCGGCCGTCATCCTCCGATCGATCGACGTACGGCGTCCAGTTGCGATGGCTTTCGACGGAGGTCCCGGCCAAGATGATGCCATTTTTCAACTGGATAGGCTTGGCCCGCACCGGCCCGAACTGTCCGGCTGGCAGCATTTCCGGCGGGGACCAGCTCCGCCCGCCGTCAGACGAGCGACGTACAAATCCCGTCCACTGCTGCGGGCTGGGACCGGCCTTGTACCACAGATACAACGTCCCTTTGACCGTCTGGAACAGGACCGGGTTCCAGCACGGCTGCCCTGGCTCGCTCCCCCACACCTCCGGCTCGGACCATTTCTGGCCGTCGAAGCGGCTCCCCCAGATCTGCACGTCCTTGGCCCCTTCGCTTTTGCCGCCGAACCAGGCGGCGAACAGCTTGCCGTCGGCCAACGCAACTATGGTCGAGGCGTGGCAGGACACAAACGGGGCTCTATTGAAAATCATCCGACTTTCCGGACGGGCCATGATGCTCGCTCTCCCTACACCCTCCGTCGTTGGCCTACAGGCAAACCGCCTCGTTAAGCAGTAGGACCCAACCGCGGGACAGCTCCGTCGGGTTCACCGACAAGGCTACCGAAAATCGCTGGGGCGTCCAATGGTATTTCCGCCTGGAACGACTCCGGTCGGGTCCAATCCCCCTGTTAGATGTCCGCGCGGGGCCAGACGCGCGAAATTATTACAGTCCCGGCAAAAACGGTTTGTAAAAGCTACCACGATTCGGCGATGTCTGGTGCATGTCCCTCCCCGACGGGAAGACAATGTATGCGGCCAGTTCGCTGATTCGGCAGCGTAGCAAGAAATTTTTACTTTTTTGCTCTATTGGCACGGAAAATGCACAAGATCCGCCAGGAACTGATCCGCCCGACACGTTGCCACAACCGCAATTCCTTACCCCTGCGGATCGGGGCCGGCAGAGAAGAGGACAGGCATGGTCCGGAACCCATGCCCCTTGGAACCGGCAGAGGGGGACTGCTCCCGGCGGGGGATCCCCTCTGCCGGATGCTCGCTTTACAACTCCTTATCTTGCTTGAATTTGCGGACTTTTGGCCGTTCCCCGGCCGGGGGCGACCCTCTGCCAGGGACCTGTTTCACAACTCCTTGCCGGTGCAATACTTACGGATTATTCCCGGTCACTTGACGCATCAATTCCTGCAAATGCTGCACGATTACGGTGGACGACTGCACGCCCAGGTAACTGGAACGGGCGCGCCAGGTTTCGTAGCCGCCCAGGGCGTGGTGTTCCGGCGTCGGCAGATAGCCGTTGTAGCCGTTGGCCAGCGAGATCACGCAGGTGATGGGCATCGGACTGGTCCGCTTCAGCTCCAAGCCGATTTCGACAAAAACCTCGCAGGGGATCGCGGCGATCAGACCGTCGCCGATCCGGATGGCCTGCAACAGGACGGGGACTTCGTCCGGGTAATCGACCAGTTTCACAGTTTCGCGGGCGTACACTTCCTCCGGCGTCCGCAGCGGGCGGCCGACGGCCTTGTCCAGAATTCCTTGGGCCCGTTGGACTTCTGGCGGGGTAGGTTTGCGGACCGGCAGGCGGATGTCCCGCACAGCTACGGCCATGTTCGCCTGTCTCTGATAGCGGGCACCCGCAAGCCCTTTGATCGCCGCGTCCGCGACTGCTTCCGCCACAATCCGGGACTGCTCTCCGGGCTGCCGCTTGGGCGGCGGCTCGCGGAAATTGATGTTGTTGATGTCGCCGCTGGTACCATTGGACAGGATGCCGACAAACTCCGGACCGGCTTTCAACTTGGCCCGAATCACCTCGGCAAAGACCCCAAAGTAATCCGCGGACAGTGGTGGCATGTCGCCGACGTAATGAAGGGAGTAGTTGGCGAACAGGGCCAGGGGCTGACCTTGCGGCGTCCGCACGGCCAGAACGGTCACCTGCGGATCAGTCGGCCCCGCTGGCTCCAGCAGGTCCGGGCTGGCCCGCGGCGGGTTCATCCGGACCCGATCGACGCCGCCGAACGGGTTGAGGTTCTGCACTCCCGCCTTCATCCGCCAACGCCGGTTGAATACCTGGTTCGGCTCATACCCCACCCCCCAGGCGATCTCGGCGGGGACACGACGCTTGTAGGCCTGGGCAATCCCCTCGGCGATCCACTCCGGGAGAGCCTGGACGTATTCCGGGTTGGGCTCGCTCTGGAACACCGCGGCCAGGGTGGGGGCCGTGTGGGTATGGGTTGCGGAAATAAGGATGTTGTGCGGCGGAATGCCGATCTTTTTGTGGGCCAGCTCGCGGGCGGCGTCCGTGATGCTGCGGGGGACCATACAGCTATCCACAACGACCAACGCCACGACCGTTTGGCCGTTGTCCAGTACTAGGCAACGGGCATGCAGTGGGTCGTGGGCTTTGGTAGCCTGCCGGTCGCTGAAGCCGCCGTTGACCGATACGGGAAATTTCTTCGGTGTGATGTCTTGGGCATAGGCCCCGGCCCGCAGAACCTCCTCTGCCGCGGCGGGCAGTACCATTCCGACGACCCATGCCGCGACGACCATCGCACCCCATACCACCCGTGCTGCCGTCATCCGCGGTCCTCCGTTATATGCGGTCCACCGTTGATACACCGTTTGTCGCCGGCTCGTATGGCAGTCATCTTATCCCATAGGAGCATCTTATCCCCTAGCAGCATACGCCGTCAGGGGAAGTGTGATAACCACTCAGGGCGAACGTGAAGGGCCACAAGATGTAACGCCACACGCAGAGATTCGCGTCAAAGGAGCTAAGTCAAACGTCGCGACCAACGACTTTCCCGCGATAGCGAAGCGGTGCCCATTCGAATGACCAGTCTGACCCGCTCATCGATCAGCGGTAGCAAGATCATCCAACTTATAAGTATTAGGGCATGGCAGGCAGATGCGTCACCGCCAGTGGAGGTTTAACGCAACACGCTCTGGCATAATGGGTTGCGTACCATCTATTTACGCAACACTTTGTAGCATAATGACTTACGCGATGTGATGATCGGTGGTATCTTGTCGTCGATTGGAGCAGTTGGGGATCTAGGATTCGAACCTAGACTAACTGATCCAGAGTCAGTCGTGCTACCGTTACACCAATCCCCAATCGGAGTTCATCTGAGTTAATGCTATCGTTCGTGGCGGCGATTGACAAGGGGGAATGTCTGACACGCAACGCGGCGGCCCGCGCGGTGATGGGGCGGTGTAATCGCTGCGGCGATAACAGTTTGTGATATTTGTAACAACCCTTGGCACGCGTAGAGCGGCGGCGGACCAGAAGGTATAATACCAATGACGATCCCTGTCACCTCTCCCCAGGGAGACCCAGTCATGAAGGGGGGCAACATATTGATCGAGTACGGCACGCCGATCGAGGCGGATAAAATGGTGCATCCGCCGGATGTTGCCGAGTTTGCATTGGATCCGGGCCACCCCGGCGAGCACGATGCTGAGTATGTAGCCCGCCGCCGGGAACTGTTCGCACTGTGCCGCAAACACCGACTGGAGCGTTTGGGTCCGCCGTTTGTGGAATATACGGAGGAAGAGACGCGGATCTGGCGGGAGGTAGCCCCCCGACTGGACGAGCTGCATCGTAAGTACGCGTGCAGCATATATTTACGTGCAAAGGACGCCTTACAAATCACCAACGACACCATCCCGCAGTTGCGGACCATTAGCCAGCGGCTGGAGCAGGAAACCCGTATGCACTTGGTGCCCGCCGAGGGGGCACTCCCCTACCGCACCTTTTACGAATACATCGCCCAACGAGGTTTTCCGGTCACGCAGTTTATCCGGCATGGCTCGCATCCGGAGTTCACGCCGGAACCGGACATGATCCACGACTGCTTGGGGCACGTACCGCCGCTGATGAACCAGGACTACGCCGAACTGTTGGTGCTGATCGGCAAGGCGGCGGCCACGGCGGAAAAAGGGGAGCATGTCCTGGCCCTCAAACGGTTTAGCTGGTTCAGCATCGAGTTTGGCCTGATCGAAGAGGCGGGGAGTATCAAGATTTTCGGGGCCGGCATTCTTTCCAGCTTTGGCGAAATCCCGCACTCGCTGTTCTCGCCGGATGCGACACGGCGGCCGTTCGATACCGAAACGGTCATCAATACCGACTACGACCCGACCCAGATGCAAAAAGACTACTTCATCGCCCCGTCGTTTGCGTTCCTCCGCCAGGAGGCCGAGCGGCTCATTCGCCGGTTGGGCATACCGGTGCTTGAGGGCTAGGTGCGGTCATTCCGTTAAACCCAACCGTGAACAGTTGGTGAAGCAACGACGGCTCCGGCGGCAGGTGTGACTGCCAATCTCGAGTCGAGGAGGACAGCCCACATGAGCGAAATACAACTGCGGAAAATTGACCATGTCCGGTTTTTCGTCGGCAACGCCCGGCAGTCAGCCTTTTTCTATCGCAATGCTTTCGGTTTTGACGTGGTCGCCTACGCCGGGCTGGAAACCAAGGTCAAGCACGAGGCCGGGTATGTTCTGAAGCAGGGGGAGATCACCTTCGTGCTGACCTCGCCGCTTGCGGAGCAGCACCCGGAAAGCTACCGGCTGATCCGTCACGGCGACGGGGTCATGGACATTGCGTTTGAGGTCGCCGACGTGGCCGGGACCTTCGCCGAGGCGGTCCGCCGCGGGGCCAAACCGTTGCAGGAGCCGCACGCCCTTGAGGACGAATTCGGCGTGCTGGAGATCGCCACGATCCAGGCTTACGGCGACACCCGCCACAGCTTCGTCAACCGCGACCGCTACCGCGGCGTGTTCGCCCCCGGTTTCCGCCCCATCGACCCCGAGCGGTACCAGCCGTCTACCCGCCGCCCCGTGGGTTTGGCTGCCATCGACCATATCGTCGCCAACGTCGAAGAGGGCAAGATGAACGAATGGGTCGCCTGGTACCGCGACGTGCTCGGCTTTACCCAGCTGATCTCCTTCGACGACAAGGATATTTCCACCGAATACTCGGCGTTGATGTCCAAAGTCATGCAAAACGGCAGCGGGCGGATCAAGTTTCCCATCAATGAACCGGCACCTGGCAAACGCCGCAGCCAGATTGAAGAATACCTGCAGTTTTACGGCGGTCCCGGCGTCCAGCACATCGCCCTGCTCACCGGCGACATCATCCAAACCGTCCGAGCCTTACGGGCCAACGACGTCTCGTTCCTGCGGGTACCCCGCACCTATTACGATGTGCTACTGGAGCGGGTCGGGCCAATCCAGGAGGACGTGCGCGACCTGGCCGAGCTGGGCATCCTGGTGGACCGAGACGACGAAGGCTATATGCTGCAAATATTCACCAAGCCGGTCTGCGACCGGCCGACGCTGTTTTTCGAGATCATCCAGCGGCGGGGTGCCCGCAGCTTCGGCAAGGGGAACTTCAAGGCGTTGTTTGAAGCCATCGAGCGGGAGCAGGCCCTGCGCGGCACGCTCTAAGCGTCGCACGCGGCCCGGTTTCCGCCCGGCGGGGCCGCATCGGGATGACCCAAGGTGCCGCCCCGCCGATTTCGCCGGATTGCTCGCCCCGCTCGCCCCCCGTAAGCATTGCACGCCCCCTGTGGGTTCGCCCTAACTGACCGGGCTGACCGGCCTTACGGCAAGGTGGGAGGGAGGACTGGCGGATGCCGCCACCGTTTGCGGTTCACTCGATCCGGGATTTTTATGCGTTCGAGGAACACGTCCGCACCTGTCGGGCCCACCGCGGGGCGGCAGTTCCGGCAGAGTGGTATCAGGTGCCGGTGTTTTATTTCTCCAATCCCGCGGCCGTGATCGGCGACGGCGACCCGGTTTGGGCACCGCAAGGGAGCCAGGAGCTCGATTACGAGCTAGAGTTGGCCGCCGTGGTCGCCCGTCCGGCCCGCGATCTGCCCCCTGACGATTCGGCCCTGGAGTGCCTCGCCGGTTTTACTATCATGAACGACTGGAGCGCCCGCGATCTGCAACGAGTGGAAATGGCCGTCGGTCTCGGCCCCAGCAAAAGCAAAGACTTTGCTACCAGCCTGGGGCCGCGGATCGTCCCGTTCGGGGACCTGCGGCGATACTGGCGGGCCGGCCGCCTCCACCTAGAGATGCGGGCCACGGTCAATGGCCGCGAATACTCCCGCGGCAACGCTGGCAGCATGTATTGGACTTGGCCGCAAATTCTGGCCCACGCCAGCCGCGACACGGAGCTGCGTCCCGGCGACGTTATCGGCTCCGGCACCGTCGGCAGCGGCTGCATCCTCGAGCTGACGCCGCAGAGAGTCGGCGGCTGGCTCAAGCCCGGCGACATGGTCGAACTCACTGTGGAAGGGATCGGCACCCTGCGTAACCCGGTCGTGCCGCACCCGTGATCGCCTCCGCTTGATCATCCGCACAGGGACACCGCCATGCCATATTATCGCCGCCTGGGACAGTTGCCACGCAAGCGGCACATTGCCCACCGCACCACCCCCGGCTTCCGCAACGAGGGAATTTTTTACGAAGAAGTCGTCACGCGGGCGGGCTTTAGCCGGGCATATGCCATCCTCTATCACCGCCGGCCGCCGACACGGGTGATTCATGTCACCACCGAGGCGGAATGGCCGACCCACCCCCTCCCCCGCCACCTCCTACGGCATCATCACCTCCGCACCGGCCAACTCCCCCCGCAGGGCGACCCCATCCGCGGCCGCGTGCCCATCCTGACCAACGCCGATGTCACTCTGTGGCGGTGCCGGCCCGTCTTGCCGCAAACCACGCTCTACCGCAATGCCCAAGCCGACGAAATCATCTTCGTGCACCGCGGCCACGGCGAGCTCCACTCCCCCTACGGCCGCCTACCGTTCCGCGACCTGGACTACATCATCATCCCACGCGGCACCATCTGGCGGATGCAGCTCGACCAGACCCCCACCGACTTGCTGATCATCGAATCGCGCGGCGCCGTCGGCTTCCCCGAACGATACCTCAATCCGGATGGACAGTTCAAGCTGGGTGCCCCATTGTGCGAACGCGACCTGCACGGGCCAGTCGAGCTGCTCGATCACGGCGACGCCAGCGCCGACCGCGAGACCGTCGTGCTGGTCAAAGACGGCGACCAACTCAGTCGTTATACCCTCGCCGATGATCCGTTCGATGTCGTCGGCTGGGACGGCTACCTCTACCCCTTTACTTTCAACGCTCTGGACTTCGAGCCGATCACCGGCACGGTCCATCAGCCGCCGCCGATCCATCAGACTTTCGAGGCGGAAGGGTTCGTCGTGTGCACCTTTGCCCCGCGGATGCTAGACACCCACCCCGAGGCGATCAAGGTCCCCTACGCCCACAGCAACGTCGATTGTGACGAAGTGCTGTACTACGTCTTGGGGCGGTTCGGTAGCCGTCGCGGCGTGGATGAGGCATCCATCACCTTGCACCCGCACGGCATCCCGCACGGCCCCCACCCGGGGACCATCGCGGCTAGCCGCGAGCTGGTCCGCACCGACGAGCTGGCCGTTATGGTCGACACCTTCCGACCCTTGCAACTGACCCGCGCGGCGATGGACTACGACGACCCCAACTACCCGTATTCGTGGCTCGATTGACCCCCACGACGCTGTCGCACGCCACACAACCCGCCGTTTAGGATGTAGATGCAGTCGACCAAGAACGGTTCGATCGCCACAACCCCCTGTCCCGCTCGTGGCCCTACCACCACTCGCACCCAATAGACCAGAAAAACCTAGGAGGACGTCAAGGTTCTCTTTACCGCCAGCAAAGCGTGTGACAACATTTTGCCCACCGGTTGGGGGACAGCTCCGCCGTAGTCGAATTAATGTCGGAACAGTATGTATATATGGGCTAATCATACATTATCATCATTCACTGTTGTAGCAAGGGAACTGGCCGAAGCCCAGCATTGACGCTGATCGATGCACTTCCATAAATCAAGTCGGTAGCACCAAGGTTTTGAGTCGCAATCAGTATGAGCCGATCTTCAAATGCCTCGATGTTCAAGGCTTGAGCTCCTCGGACAAATGTCTTCCAGGACTTAATCCCAGCTAGATTCAACAGCGGAGCTAGGAGACCGCTGCACTTGGCTGGATCTGAATGTGGAATCTGAGTTTGAGATCCACTTATAGCGTTGATTACAGCTTTGCCCAAATCGGACGGAGAAGCATCAGATTCAACTCAAATGTAGGGCGGTGTCGCCATCCACACCCCCTGCGTCGTTTTCGACAAAGCATGAAAATAAATATGATCGGCACGCTTGTATATAGTTACAGCTTTCATGGAATCACCATTATTCTAACGGTTACCCCATTTTGTGCGCTATAAGTCATGAGGCCTTGAGAAGCTTGTTGTGCTACGGTCGCTCCGGTAGGAACAGCCAATACCAACTCTCTTGCAACGATGTCACCAGCCCTGACGTTGACACTGCCCCAGTTTCTTCCTTGAAAACTTGCAAGCCAATCAATATACTCACGGCCTATTCTGGTAATGTTTTCAGGATTTTATAAGTAGGAGCGGCCAAGTCTACACTCTTAATGCTAGTCGCCACACTTTTTGAAACCGGTCAATGATTGGAAAATTGCGTGGGAGATTTCCCCCAAGTTGCTGCTCAATTACTCTACCTCGCTGGAACGGATGTAAATCCCAAATACTGCGACCTGCTACTGGAACAACTCTCCGTGTCACTGGACCGCCGCCGGAGGTTCACCACATCCTTATTGCACGCATCCCCCTTGGCCGCCAGATATCCGCCAACAGGGGCGAAGCAGGGCATAGTCGAAGCCGAAATTCTGGCGGTCGGTGGCCTGCACGTAGCTGCTGTGGCCAATGCGGTTAACCGCGCCCGCAACCGTGTACCTTGGGCAGCACGTCAGGCTACGTAAGCACGATAACCATCCGAGCCGCCCTAGCAGCCTTGTAGCCAATTAGCAAACTGTGGACGACACCGACGCCCTGTCCGACGAAGTAGCCGGTCGAACCGTAATCGACCGTGTCATAGCCCAACCTCTGATGGATGTGGCTGGTGATCCCGAACCAGAGGGTATCCCCCCATGCGGCGAAACCGTTGCTGACTTGCGAGAACCCATCGCCGGGGCGGGTAGCGGTGGCGTCAACCCAGGAATCAGGCATCCGTCTGACCAACCAGTCGGTCCAGTCCATCCCCGAAGGGTCCGTTAGGTAGATTGGGCGGTTGGCCACGTACCGGTAGAGGTGGGTGTCCCCGGCGGCGAAGGAGAGGAGGGGGCTTCGCTCAAGAAACGGCCACTAGATGGGTCGTAATAGCGGGCACGATAGTAGTACAGACTCAGTTCGGCGTCGTACTCCCGGCCGGTGTACTTGAACCGGTCCCCCGCGGCGGGGTTCGTCTCACTTATGACGTTGCCGAAACTGTCACAGGTGATCGCGTCCAGCACCGTCCCATCCGAGCCTACCACCTGCCGCACCGAATGGACATTGCCCCGCAAATACCATATTAATGGGTTATGGACTGTTAGCTTATCCCTCGGCGACCTGGCCGACTTTGGCCCGCTGGCGGCAACGGCATTGCGGAGCAGCCCCGCGACTCCGCCAATGCGGGGCATTTGTGGGTTCACTGAGCGTGAGTGTCGAGAGCCTTGACGGGCTAAGCGTCAGCTGGATGGACATTTGTAGCGGTTGCCGAGCGTTGTCGAAGCGGCCCCAGACGGCCGCATTTGCGGCATCCGTTGCGGTTACTGTATAGCGGAAGTGGTCAGCCAAGTCTGGCTCGATCGAGCCGCTGCGGCGGCCGGTTGTGGCAACGGGCAGCGGGGGGCGGCGGACTGGATCAACGCCAAGCTTCGGACGTAATTTAAGCGGATGGTCCAACGTGCCGGATTGTCGGATTGGCCCCGGCCCTTCAACACCTTACGGACTTCCGCCGCCACGGACATTCGCCGCATGTACGGCATCGACGCTGAGGCCGTCTGGTTAGGCCATTCCCCGGACACGGCGGCCAAGCACTACGTCCGTGTGCCGGAAACACTGGCGGATATAGCCCGTCGATGCGGCTGGGAGATTGACGCCAAATCCGACGCAACCGTGACGCAGAAAACGATGTTGATGTGTAAAGACATTCATTATGTTAAAGTATATACTCAATCACAAGTTGTTGTCTAATAAGGCCTCACGCATGATAGTGTATCGTTATCACTAGTATATACAATGACACAATGGCTCTATTGGGACACGAACGATCGGCCGGATCGATCGTCGGTCCAGTGAGGTCAAGCTACCCAGACTACGGCCTGGCAATTTGGCATTGCGGCGACCGTTGTGTACCCATTAGTTATGTAGGGTGATGGAACGTCTCTCGGTTCAGTCCGCCGCATGGCAGACGGTGCTCCATCGGCTGACCTCCCTGGCGGCCGAGATTGGGGCGTTCACCGTGTTTGTCGGCCACGTTTGCGGCGGTCTGTGGCAGGTGCGTCTGTGGCGACGGGACTGGCCCCGCCTGGCCGTGGACATTGGCAACGCCAGTGCCCCCGTGATCGCCATTACCGGTCTGTTCATCGGCATGGTGCTGGCCGTGCAGGCTTATGGTCAATTCCATCTGATTGGAATGGAAACGTCGTTGGGAGCGGTCATCCACATGTCGGTGGTTCGCGAGCTGGGACCGGTTCTGGCGGCGGTGATGCTGGCTGGCCGCGTTGGTACGGCGATGGCCGCCGAGATCGCCACCATGAAAATCACCGAGCAACTGGATGCCCTGGTTTGCCTGGGCGTTGACCCGGTGCACTACCTGGCTGCCCCGCGATTGCTCGTGTGCCTGCTGATGGTCCCGCTGCTGACTGTCATCGCCAACCTGACCGGCCTGATTGGCAGCACGTTGATCTGCCTGGGCATCTATCCGATCGACAGTTTCCATTACTGGCGGCATACGCAAGAGTTCGTCACGGCGTGGGACGTCTGGACCGGCCTGGCCAAGGCGACGGTCTTTGGCGGCCTCCTCTGCCTGATCGCGTGCCGCAGCGGCTTTACAAGCCGGCCAGGGGCCCAAGGGGTCGGCTGGGCGGCGACCCAGGCCTTTGTCACCAGCTTTGTGGCCATCTTGGTCGTCGACTTCTTCCTTGCCATGCTATTTAACACATTACAGACCATGTTGTGGCCAGAAGCCGCTGGCCGACTGGCTTGATTCCTAACTCCGCGAGGCCGAATCCCCCGGAGATCCCTTGGCCAGCTAGCTCAAAAGATCACGCGACCCAATTGCCTAAAGATCCCTTGGCGGATTTGCTTAGAGACGCGGAGACCCACTCGCCATGGAACCGGCGCCCCTGATCGAGCTACGGGAGGTCAGCGTGCAGTTCGGCGGCGAGCGGGTACTGGACAACCTCTCGCTCCGCATCCGTTCTGGCGAAAGTGTGGCCATCATTGGCGAGAGCGGTTGCGGCAAGTCGGTGCTTCTCAAGGTCATGGTCGGGCTATTGTCGCCGCAACGGGGGGAGGTGTTTTGGGAAGGGATCCCCCTGCGGAAACGCTCGCCGGCGGAGCTGCTTCAGCTGCGGCTGCAAACAGGATTTGTCTTCCAGCAGGCAGCACTGTTCGACAGCATGACGGTCTTTGATAATGTGGCCTTCGCCTTACGGGTTCATCGCCTGATGGATGAATCGGCAATAGCGGCGTGCGTGGAGGAACGGCTGCGGGAGGTCGGGTTGGCCGCCGCAGTTGCGGCCAAGCTCCCCGCCGCGCTGTCCGGCGGGATGCGCAAACGGGTCGCCATTGCCCGGGCCTTGGCCGTCAATCCCCGCGTTTTGTTCTACGACGAGCCGACGACCGGTCTGGATCCCATCATGACCGACGCGATCAACGAGCTGATCCTTCAAACCCATCGACAGCGGCAACTGACAACAGTGATCGTGACCCATGAGATACGGACGGTCGAGCGGTGTGCCGAGCGGGTGATCATGCTGTATCCCCGATCGCGGCTGTCAGAAGGGGAACCGCAGGTTCTCTACGACGGCCCGGCGGCGACGCTCCCCACCGCAGACGATCTTCGCGTCCGACTTTTCGTCCGCGGTCATCGAGAATCATCACCAACACGATCGGACTACTAATCATCACTTGCCGGATCGGATGAGTGATCAATTCCGTAACCGCTGCAGCATCGGCCAGCGTCGCGGACCCTCAGATAGCCTCAGACGGGATCGCCGGAGAGCTGCTTGGGCAGTTTGATGGTGAATTTGGAGCCTTTACCCACGACGCTTTCGACCCGGATGCGGCCGTGGTGCTGCTCGACGATCTGACGGCAAACGCTCAGCCCTAAACCTGTCCCGCCGCGGCCATATTCATCCGGCTGTTTGGTAGTGAAGAACGGCTCAAAGATGAGTCGGAGTTGGTGAGGCGGTATGCCGACGCCAGTATCCGACACATCGATTTCCACCATGTCCGTTTGCGGGTTTTCGCGCAGCTCGATGGTCAATTTGCCCCCTTCCGGCATCGCCTGGCGGGCGTTGATGATCAGGTTGACCAGGATCTGTTCGATTTGGCCGGAAATGGCCCAAATGATCGGCCGCGCTAGGAAACGCGTCTCGACATGAATACGGTGCTTGGAGAGGTCTTTGCCGGTCAAGATGAGGACCTCTTCGATCAGGCGAGCGACATCGCATTTTTCCCGTTGATTGCGATTTTTGCGGGCATAGCCCAGCATGCCAGCGGCGATGGCTGCAGCCCGCTGCCCCGCCTTGAGGATCCGCTCGAAGGCGTTCTGCTTTTCCTGCGGATCAGGGTTGCGGATCCCCAGCTTGGCGGAATTGATAATCGTTGTCAGAATGTTGTTGAATTCGTGAGCGATACTGGAGGCCAGCTCGCCGACACTGCTCAGACGTTGGGCCTGAAGTAGCTGTTGCCGGAGGGTTTCCGTCTCATCCGGCGGCGGCGACAGCACTTCTTGGCGAGTCATTCGGCCATCCCCCTGAAGGGCAAAGGCGATGGTGATTGCCTCTGCTGCAGAGGGTATCGGATGGGCGGATGCGGCATCTTCATAATAAGTGCACAATTCGCTACAATCGTTACCATCGGTACAGTCCACTCCTATTCGCCAGGCCAGGCGGAGCGCCAGAGTACGTATGAGCCGGGATTGGATGCGATCCGATGCCGGCCGGGTGAGGATGAAGCGGTCACGCCTCGGACCGCCGCGGCAGCAGGCGTTGCTCATCCAACAGGCGGACTGGCTCCGGCACCTCCAGCAGAAAGCCGGATTGCCAGCGGCCATTGCGGCAACACAGCTCGCTCACGGCCAGGTTGACTGCCCGTCCCAGGCGGGTCCAGTCCGCGACGGTGTACTCCACAAGTAGGCTCAGCAAAAGGACTTTGGTAACGACGCCGTGTGCGATGACGACGATGCGGCCGCCGCGGTGCCGTGCGATGATCCGCTCCCACGCCGGCACAACCCGGCTCTGGATGGCCGCAAAGCTTTCCATGCCGGGGAAGGCAAAGTCGACCTGCCCGGCCTGCCAGGCCTGGACCGTCTGCTGCCAGACTGGCTCGACCTCTCCAATGGGCCGTTGGCTGAATGGCCCGACCCGCCGTTCGTGCAGCTCCGGGTAGATTTCATGGGGCACGCCGCAGCGGGCGGCGATCGGCTGGGCGGTCTGGACGGCCCGTCGCATCGCCGAGGACACCACCACCGTCGGCTCGAACTGGCGGAACCACTCGGCGGCCACTATAGCCTGCCGCTGTCCATGCTCGCCCAGCTCCACGTCCGATTCCGCCCCATGCAACAGGTGCGGCGTGGCGGTCTCGGCGTGACGGGCGATCCACACGCGCGTCAGCGGCGGGCTGCTCTCGCCGCCTGGGGTGGAGGACTTACGATCGGTATGCTGCATGCCATTATGATATGCTAGCCGCAACTGACCCGGCGACGTAACGCAGATAGGCTGTAAAGATTGTCGCTACATAAAGTTACGTTAACGTCACGGAACCTTCTTGCCGGGGACGTCCCCTTTCGGTTCCGCCGGGACTTCAGCAGGCCGCGGTGCAATTTGGCCCGCGAGCGACTCCAAACGGACCAGTTTTTCGCGTACCCCTTGCAGCTCCTTTTGTAGCTCGCGGAGCGTCTGGTCGATGAGCTTGTATTGCTCGTCGCGGAGCATTTTGCGTTCCTGGTCGGCGGCCTTGTTGCGTTCGATCTCCTGCTGGAGGCGGACCAGCTCCTCGCGAACGGATTTATGATCCGTCGCTATGGTGGCCAAGCGTTCACGGAGCGTTTCGATTGCGGCAATCTCTTTCTTCCACATTTCCACCGCTGTAACACGTTCCCGGAGGGTTTCGATCACCGCTAAATCTTTCTTAATCGCGTCGATGGTTTGGTTGAGTTCCTTTCGGCTTGCTTCGAAAGTAGCTGTCAATTCTTTGCGATGTCCTTCGAGAGCAGCAGTTGTATCGCGTTTTAAAGCATCCACGACTGCTGCATTGGTATTGACCCGTTCCCGGAGCCCCTCAAATTCGCCGCGGATAGTCTCGATAGCTTTCTGGCGTTCGGCTTGTTGAGCTAGATAATCCTGAAACTCCTTTTTTGGGACAAGCCCGGCACGTGCTTCACGTTCCTGAGATAACTCCCGTCGGATATCCGATATGTTGCCGGAGATGCTATTGTATAGCGTAAATACTCCCAGCGCCACCATGCTCAAGATGGTGCCGCCGAAGATCCGCCAAAAGAGTGAAATTTTTTCCTCTTCACTGCCGCTCCCGTTTCTTCCATCGTTTTTCGAAGCACTATCTGAGGCAACACGCAAATATTCGCCACCGGTGAGCGTGTGAGCGGCATGCGATTTCTGCTCGTTGGCATGATCGTCGCGTTTCCCGAGCATGGATGCACCCTCCCCCCTGGCAGTTGTTTTGACTGAACAACCCCGATTTTCTGCAGCAGTCATAATCGACCCGGTGCAAAACCGCAATCGCAGCACACCGTGGGCATAATTACTACATTTTATCGGCAAGGTATCGACAGAACACAGAGTTGAACGGAAATTGCGCGGCGAATGCAGGGAATGAGTTGTTCGATTTAGAACGTTGCCTCGCCCGGTCGTAAGGGTATCGGCGATCTTGACCCGCTTAGCGTTTGCCGCGGAGCCAGTCCAGCCAGGCTTGAGCGGCTCGGGCCCGAACCTTGACGTCCGCCCGCGGCGGCGGTCCGAAGTCCTGACCTGTCAACGACTTAAGACCGGTATGGGCCGCCCGGACGACGAGTTCCTCTTCGTCCAGCAACGCGGCGATCAGGTCGGGGATGAAGATCCGGTCGTCCTTCATGGCCATGGCCAAGGCGGCCGCCCGCCGCAGCTCCGCTTCGGGCGACTGCAAGTACTGCCGCAGGGTCTCGGCCGTCATCCGGGCGAGCCGCTCGGCCAAGGCCTGTCGGACCGCCGCCTGCCGGGATGGGTCGAGCAAAGGTATGGCCCGCAGCAACGCCTGGGTATAGTGGCTCCCCTTGCCATTCTGATATTCGTTTAACACTTCCTTCCAGCGTGCATCCGGGGTCTGTATCAGCTTGTGCATCAATCCCGCGGTGAGCGGATCCGGCGGTGGATTGTGGTCGTCCGGCTGCGCCGGCGTGGGCAGGGCCGCACGGGGAGGGGGTTCATTCCTCGGTAGCTTGGGGAGCGGAGTCTCGGGAAGCGACGGTGTCTCCCCGCGCGGCGGATCCGACGCCCGGGGAACCGAGGGTTCTGACAAACCTGGCCCGGACGGATCGGGAGAGCGAGCGATCGGTGTGTCCGGCGCGGGCTGGGGGGAGGGCGTCGGGGAGCCTGAACCGTCCGGGCGTGGCATAGGGGCCGGTGCGGGGACGAATTCGCCGCCGCTACGCAGCTCGGCGTCGCTCGGTTTGCCTTGTACGAATCGCGTCAAATCCCGGACAAAGTTGGAACGGCACAGAAACAGCAACGCAAATGCGGTGTCCACGACCTGGCCATGCCCACCCTGCCAACTGCCGTCCGGGTTTTGTGCATCCACCAATATCGCCGCGCCGTGTTCGTACCAGCGGACCGGGCCGATTTTTTCCAGACCGAAGATGACCCCGACCCGCTCCACCGACCACCAGAAGTAGTAGTCATGGTTAATATCCCGTGCCCATTTGACCTTAGCAGCAACTTGGCCCTGCAGCACGGCGGCGAGGTTCTCCAGGCCGCGGAGGACGGCGGCGTCGCGGGCGTCGCCGCGGACGCGGAAGGGTAATTTCTGCCGTCCGGCATCCTCCTTCGGTTCCGCCTTTTTCTTGGGAGCGGGAGGCTCGGACGGCTTGGGTAGGGGTGGCTCGAAGAATGGATCCTGTGGCCGGGCGGGAGAGTCGCCGGTCGTAGGCGGCTGGAAGAAGGGATCGTCTGGCGGCTTGACCGGCGGTGGAGCACCGGGCTTCAATTGTTGCGGCGGGACGGACGGTGCTACGCTCCGCAGATGGCGTTCCTCCCGCCGGCCGATAGCTGTAGCCAAGCCCAACAGCCCCGCACAGGTCATCGAGGGACTACCCGGCGTTGTGGCGATATATGGCCAGCCGCCGTCACGGCACTGCGTTGTCAGAAAGCGTTTTTCGATCAGATCGAGAGCCTCTTCGACGAACACGCCGTGCTTGCGGGCGGCCCAGACCCCCAAAATCGCAAACTGGGTGTTCGAATTATCGTCGAACAATTCCCTACGATCCCAGCTCGCTTGCAACTCCGCCGCATACCGGGAGACGACCGGGTGTAGTCGTCCTTTGGGTGGTGCGGCCAGTTTTGAATTCTTTGGCAAACTCGGAGCCGGCGGCGGTCTCACAGGGGATTTGTCGCCGGTACGCAATTCGGCCCTCAACAGTTGCGACCGCAGCCACGCCACCGTTTCATTTGACCCGAGTGGGCAACGGTATGACCAGCCGCCAGCGGCATTCTGCCCCGCCAGCAGACGGACCGCTAGCATCTGGATAATCGGCACGTCGCTCTTGTCGCCCAGACGGTCCAAATAAAGTATGTACAGAGCCAGATGGTACGTTTGGGTCTCGGAAAAGGCCGCCTCCCGGATGGCGGCGGTGATCGAGCGGATGACCGGGTCATTTGCGGGTACGCCGCATTCGAGCATGGCCAGTCCGGCCAAGGCTGTTTCACCTTCACCCCAACCCCCAGGTTTGCCGCGAAAAGGCTTGCCGCGTTGGTCAGGGGCACAACTCTGTTTCAGGAAACGGACGCCGCGATCGATGGCCTGTTCGATCTCCTGGGCTTTGACCGCCGCGGCGGGCGGGGCCGCCGCAGCGGACGGCGTAACAAACAGCAGCCCACAGAGTGTATTAGCCATAGGGGCGTACAAAAGTTGGATGCGTCGCAGCGACATGAGCGTATCCCCCATCCGAGCCAGCTAGAGGTGCCAACACTAAGGGGTTTCCGTTGTTACTGATTTTTATGTTCTTCCCACCATTGGAGCCACGCTTCGGCAGCCAGTTTCTTATCGGCTGGCGACGCCAGCGGCGGCGGCCCCAGGTCCTGCCCTGTCAGGGCCTTGAGCCCCGCCTTGGCGGCCCGGACGACCATCTCCTCCTCGTCGAGCAATGCGGCGATTAGGTCCGGGATATGCTGCCGGTCGTCCTTCATGGCCATGGCCAGCAGGGCGGCCCGCCGCAGCTCGGGTTCGTCCGACCGGGCCATGCTCCGGAGGGTCTCGGCGGTCATGCGGGCCAACCGCTCGGCCAGGGCCTGCCGCAGCTCCATCAGGCGGCGTCCTTCCAGCCGCCCCGCCGCGATGACCATCGCTTGGGTATAAACGGCACCGGACCCCGACTGCATTTTGACCAGCAAATTGCGCCATTCCGACTCCGGCGTACGCACCAACTGGGCCGCCAGTGTCGCGGCCTGGCTGGTCATCAGGGAGGGGGCCCCCCCCCCTGCGCCGCCGCCTGAGGGGCCTTTCGGATTGGGCAACTCCGCCGCACCGCCCGGCCCGGCTCGCATCTCCGTGGCAATGCTGCTCTGCACCTTGCCGGACAAGTCACGTGCCAAGTTCGACCGGCACAAAAACAGAATCGCAAACGCCGTATTTACCTCTGCCTGATAGCCCCCTCCTTCCCACGAGCCGTTGGCCGACTGCGTCAGCACCAAGGTGTTGGCCCCGACATCAAACCAGTCGATATCGCCGATCTTGTCGATCCCGTAAATGATCCCGACACGCTCCAGGGACCAAAGGAAGTAGAAATCGCCCCGGCCATGGCCCCCGCCGGTTTTAGGCATGCCCACCGCCCAGTTGCCGCGGCCGTCCGGTACCAGATAGTTCCTTAGAGCAATTCCCAATGCGGCAAAAGCAAATTGGGCAGCCCGGTCACGGGCGTCCAGCTTACCGGCTTGTTGTGGCTTGGGCTTGGCGGCCGCTGACTGGCTGGCATCCGGCAGACGGGGATGGAAAAACGGATCGTCAGGGGCGTCCTTTTTGGGCGGCGTAGGCTCTTTTTTCGGCTCGGCGGCTTTGGCCCGCATCTCCTGCCGACGGGCAATGCCGGTCGCCAGACCGAGCAGTCCCGCGCAGGTCATCGACGGGCTACCTTCCGGGAGAACCACATTAGTACTCCCGGCGGCGGGGCCATTGTACGGCCATCCGCCGGTGCGGGTCTGCGTCGCCAGGAAACGGCGCTCGACCAGGTCCAAGGCGCCGTCGACGGGCACCCCGTGCTTGCGGGCTAGCCACAACGCCAGAACCGCAAACTGGGTATTGGAATTGTCATCCCCCATGACCGGTTGATTTTGCCGTGCCACCAATAAGCTCTGGGCATAACGCTCAATGTCTGGATGAAGCTGATCTTTCTTATCATCCATGCGAATCGACTTTAAAAACTCCACTTCCTGCTGGGTTACCTGATTGATGCAGCTATAGCCCCAGCCGCCGGTCTGCGGGTTCTGTCCGGCCAACAGCCGCACGGCCAAAATCTGGATCCGGGGCAGGTCCGCCGGATCGCCGAGACGGTCTAAGTACATGAGGCACAATGAGATCTGATAAGTCTGGGTCTGGGCGTAAGAAACGGTGCGGACCAGTTGGGTGATCGACTGCACGGCGGGGTCATCTGGCGGCGTCCCCGCTTCCAGCAACGCCAGGCCCGATAGACACGTGGCCCCCAAAGCGTGCGAAAACGGCGTATTGACGCTATTGATGTCCGCCTTGCGCTGGTAGCGATCCTTGATCCAGGCCACGCCACGTCGGATGGCGTCTTCGATCTCCTTGGGCGTGGCGGCCGGAGCTGGCGGCGGTACCACCGCAGCAATCGCGAGCACCCCCAGACCCCAGACTGCTACCGCACCCCGCCGCATGGGTAGACCCTCCCCGTGAAAGGTCTCATAACCGTCTGACTTTGTGCGATGCGTACGACGGTCCTTCCATAGTGTAGCATGAACCCAGCTCATATTGAAGTCACTTTGAGAGAGATTTCCCGGCGGGGATCGGTAGTAGGCCCTATGCGGGCCGCTAGGGATGGGGCGATGGCCGGAATCGCTCGATTGACCGAGGTTTCGCGATCAGTTTATCGATGTTCCCCAGGCGGGTTCGCCTGTTGCCCCAATGCATGCAGTGATGCTGGTCTCATTCGTGCCGCAAGGCTTCAATCGGGTCCAGCCGCGACGCCCGCCAGGCGGGATACAGTCCAAATCCCACCCCGACCAGCACCGAAAACCCCAGCGAGACGAAGATGATCGGTACATGGACCTTCGCCGGCAGCGGACTGCCCTGGAACCACCCCCACTGGAGCATGTACCCCCACAGCACCGGCACGGCGTAAATCATCCCTAAGCCAATGGCAACTCCCAGCAGGCCACCGATGGTCGTCTGTACCACGGCTTCCACCAGGAACTGCATGATGATGTCGCGGCGTTTGGCCCCCAAGGCCCGACGAATGCCGATTTCCCGCGTCCGCTCGGTGACCGTGGCCAGCATGATGTTCATGATGCCAATCCCGCCGACCAGCAGCGAAATCGAGGCGATCATCGCCATGAGCGTGATGAAGCGGTTTTTGGCCCGTTCCGCTTCCTCCAATCGATCGAGGGGAATGGTCACGGCCCAGTCCTTTTTGACGCCGTGTTCCTGTTCGAGCATCTGTTTGACCAAATCGCCCACCGGCCGCACGTGGTCGATGTCGCTCACCGTCAGGGTGATTTGAGTATATTGGACTTTTTCGTTGACCCGGGAGCCGGAGGTCCGCACGGAGATGATCTCGCCGAAACGGGCAAAGCTGGTGTTGAGGGGGATGTAGATGTCGTTGTTGAAGTCCTCCGCCGCCTGCGAGCCGCCACTGCCGCCGGTGGGCATACGTTCACGGATCACGCCGATGACTTGAAATTCAAACGATCGCATCTGAATCGAGCGGCCAATCGGGTTTTCAAACGGAAAAAGCTTGTCGGCGACGTCCGCTCCCAGAACGCACACGTTTTTGTAATCCCGATTGTCGAGCCAGCTTAGGAACCGGCCGCCGGCCATGTCGAACTTGTGGATGTCGGCATATTCGGGGGTGGTGGCGATGACCCGGGCGTTGGCCATGCGCTCCAGGTAGCGGGCCTCGGTGGGCAACACCCGTAGCGGCACGATCCGCATCACGACATCCCCCAGTGTGGCGAATCGCTCCAGGTCACGGCGGGTCAGGCCGTAGGTGGTCACCCACGTGCGGGCGGCGGTGGCCGAATCATCGGGTGGCTTGACGCTGCGGATAATGATGTTAGTCGCCCCCTGACGCTTGATGTCCTCCAAGGTGTCTTGCATCGCCCCCTCACCAAAAGCCATCAGGGCGATGACCGAGGCGATGCCGATGATGATCCCCAGTACGGACAGGAATGAACGTAACTTGTGTAGCCACAAGCTCTTAATGGCCAGGGAGACATTGCGTTGGAACTTGACCCAGGAGGGGGCGGTTCCCCTACCCCACGGCCGCCAGGAAACGAGCAGGCACAGTCCCGCCACGCCCGCGGCAACGAGGATGACCCAGTAAACCGCGCCGCTGTCAATATTGAGGCTCATAAACGCTCCCTGCGGCTGCGTCCGATCCGATTGTGTTCTACTCCTTCAACCATAATACTGACAAATCGCGGGTTCTCTTTCGGAGTGTAAATGCACCAAAAAACGCCTTGAAAACGCAGTTTTTTGAGACACCCGGCACAAAATCCAGCACACCCGATGCGGAGCTGCCCCGACTGGTCAAAATCTGGCCACACCTTCCCGAGGGGGCGCGCCAGCGGCTGCTGGCCATTGTAGCAGAATACGCCCTCTGACACCACTGGGGGTGATGCGTGTGTGCGAGGCTCACAAAGTACGAATTAAACGCATTTAATCCACCGCCCATCGTAAATGATTATCCCAAAAGAGTTTACACGCGATGATTTATTTCGTAGGCGTTACGAAATAATACGAAGAAAAACGAGATAAATCCCCCAGGACAGGGTGCCAGCAACGCACCACGTTACGAGGCTACGAAATAAACGAATTCAACGAAATCAATCACGTCGCTTGTCGTAAATGATTGCCAAGAAACAACTTATGCAAGCTGATTTATTTCGTAGGGGTCACGAAAAAAATCCCCCCGCCGCCCCCCTCGCGAACGGGCTGTCACCCCACTACACCCGGCCACGTCACCCCCGCCATGCCCGCCGTTGCCCGGGACGGGGGGTCGGGCCGCAGCACTGCCCCACCCTGGCCGCACCACCGAGGATGGAGCGGCACGCCGGACTGGCCACGGTGCCTGCCGGACGGCCGTGGGGAGGCCCTCCTACCGGCGGACGGACGCCCGCCGTTGGTCCCTGCCGCTGCACCACCTCCGCTCCGGTCAGGGGGAACGCCCTGCTTGGCCGCGATTGGCCTGTTGTGGCACCGCCGTTGCCGGGGACGACCAGCACGCATGCGGAGATGGGGAAGCCGATGGGGGGGGACGGTCACTGCCGGCCAACGGGGACGCATGCCCGCTGGTCACTCCGCTGCCGCACGCACGGGGACAGAAACGGTCACCTGTGGCCAACGAAGATGTGCTACCAACTCCGCCACCCGCGCCTCTGTCGGGGGATGGCCAAGGGGGGACGCCCCGCTGGCCGGTCAAGCACACCGCTACCGGCACCGCCGCGTCGCAGAGGGATGCGGCCGCCGTGGCGGGGGATGGGGAAGCTGTCCCCCGCTGGCCAACAGGCCGGAACTGTCGCCATCCGAAATACTGACAGCCGTGACGATAACCAAGAGATGTGGAAACAACCGAAACCCGTACGGCGGTCAGCTTCGGCGTTTGGTTCGGCGGCTTTGCCTGCGTTTGCGGGTCAAGAATGGCCCATTCCGCCGCTAGACCTTGTGCGAAATAGTCAATTTCTCAAGTAGCCGGGCTGATTTTCCCGGACTTCTTCATCGGTGTCCTGAGTTGCTTCGGTCAGTGCAGGAATAGCTGCTTGAATTTTGTCACCTAGGAACTCGAGTGCAGACACGATGTGACGGCGAACCAGCGCGTTGCCTTCCATGATCGCCCTCAACAAGACCGCAAATGCCGAGGATTGCTTCGGGTTTTCGGCTAAGCCCGCAATACGGGCCAGAGAAATGGCTGTTGGGGCCGTCCAATCGGAGTCGAAAAGCAAGGGGGCGAGCTTAGGTACGGCGGCCTCTGCTGCAGGTCCGACGCGCGGCAGTGCCTCGATTGCAGCCTCTCGGACAAATTCATCCGGCTCGTCTAATGCTGCCAATAAATGAGACAAGCTGGATGGCCCCAAATTCGCCAATTCATCGGCTGCGTAACTCCGAAACTCATTGATGTCGCTGAAAAAAGCTCGTGTATCGGCGAAGCTCGTCGCTTTGTAGGTTGCGAATGATTTCCAGAAGGGTCGGTATCCCGGCTGCTCCGATACGCTGGATCGCTGTACTCGCTTTGCGGAGACGTGGATACTCTCATGAGTGCCAACCGCCCGAACTAGAGCTGGTATTGCTTGAGTCGCCAGCGACCCGAGCGCGCCCAGACTTCTGGCTGCTTGCACGCGAACTATCTCCTGAGGAGACTGCAAAGCCTCGATCAACCGCGAAACGGATTCTTGACTCATGGCTCGACTTCCATTGCGCGGCACCCGCTGTCGCGTGGTCTAGTCAGCGAACGGCTTGATGAGGTCCCAATTCACATCGAACTGTTTGTTGGGCGGAACCAAATCAGGTGGTCCTTTGCCAAGCTTGGGGTTGAGGATCCTAGCGGGGGTCAGGTACAGCTTGCGTGTTTTCTCGTCGTAGGCCACCCAACTTTGAGCAACCAATACCCCTTTGCTGGTGAAAAGGTCAACGACTTCATGAGAAATTTTCCTGTCGCTTGTGGTGATGTACAACATCACCGGGGCAACACCCGGGTAGCGCGGTTTGCTCCTAGCTGCCGGACTCTTCCCCAGCACATCGGCGTAGCCTACCGCCTCATAGTTGTACGAGGAGAGGTTGATAATCATGTTCTCGCTCTTAGCATCGATGAAAAACGAATGCGGGTAGCTGATCATTCCACGAGGCCGCGGAGCGAGAGGATCGACAATTGGAACATGGTAGATCATCCCGACAGTGCCCGGGCGAACCTGACTACGGCCGTTTGGCTTAGCGGCCCTTTCCGCCGAATCGTATCTTCCCTCACTAGCCCTCGGCCGACGGTAAGGGGTCCAGCCAGCCATCCGAATCACCGCGTCTTCGAAGTACCTGGCGAATGGAATGTCCTCGACTGGGGTTTCGGGTCAATGCGATCCTTTAACACCAGCAACAGCAATTCGTCCCACCGCTGACTCGAGATCGCATTAGGATCGGTGGGGACTGACAAGGGATACGGTTCAAGGCCACTAGGATCAGTGGCAGTCGCCGGGCGGTTGCTGACGTACCGGTACAGGTTGCTGTCGCCGGCGGCGAAGAAGAGGGGGTCTTCGCTCAAGAAGCGGCCCGTCGAGGGGTCGTAATAGCGGGCACGGTAGTAGTACAGACCCAGCTCGGCGTCGTACTCCCGGCCGGTGTACTGGAACCGGTCCCCCGCGGCGGGGTTGGTCTCGCTCACCACCCGACCAAAACTGTCATAGGTGATGGCGTTTAGGACCGTGCCATCCGGACCCACAATCTGCCGCACCGAA
>FWWM01004432.1_pt1 | contig 32752 bp, 36 predicted proteins | sample 2228351 | NCBI WGS metagenome assembly FWWM01 (sample SAMEA103939774, study PRJEB20133) | metagenome
CGTGCTATCCTTAGCCCCCTCCATCATCATAATGACCACATCCTTTATAAGGATAGTGATAGTCCTTTCCATACTAAGGCAAGCCATAGGCGTGCCTCAGGTACCGCCCAACCAGGTCATCGTATCCTTAGCCCTCTTTCTAACCTTTTTTATAATGAAGCCGGTGGTGGACAGGGTGGACAGGGAGGCTTACCAACCCCTTACAAAGGGACAGATAAACGACGCCCAGTTTTTCGAAAGAACCTCCAGCACCCTCAAGGAGTTCATGGTAAAGAACACCAGAAAAGAAACGCTTAAAGTGTTCTTGGACGCATCCAACATACCCAAGGAGGAAAAAAACAACATAAAATCTCCCCAGGACATACCCCTGAGCGTGGTCATCCCCGCCTTCATGGTCAGCGAGATATCCACCGCCTTTCAGATAGTGTTTTTGCTCTACCTTCCCTTCCTCATCTTAGACCTCGTGGTGGCATCCATCCTCATATCCATGGGCATACTTATGATTCCGCCTCAGATAATCTCACTACCCTTTAAGATAATGCTTTTTGTGTTGGCAAACGGCTGGGAGCTTGTTATACTATCCCTGGTTAGGAGCTTCTCATGACACCGGACATGGTGGTCTCCTTTGTGCAGAGGGCTCTAGAGCTGGGTCTAATCCTTGCGGGACCGGTTTTGCTGATCACCTTCCTCGTAGGTCTAATCATAAGCATCCTGCAGTCCGCCACGCAGATACAGGAAATGACCTTGAGCTACATACCCAAGATAATCGCAGCCTATCTTACCATACTCGTGCTCGGTGCGTGGCTCCTCTCCAAGATACTTGACTTCACCAAATACATAATCATCAACATTCCCGTGTGGATAAAGTAGGACATGCTGGATGAAAAAGCCTTGATTACCCTCTTCTTGGTCTATGTGCGCATTTTCTCTTTTCTCTTCTTGGTGCCCTTCTTCGGCAAGGAGTCCCTACCCAACGTGATAAAGCTTTACCTGACCACCGCGCTGAGCCTCTCCCTCTTCTACTACACCGAGATGGGGCCTATCCAGGTGCGTAGCAGTGCGGAGTTTATGCTGATGGTCTTGAGGGAGTTTCTCTTGGGATTCTTGGCAGGTCTGATACTCAGGCTCATACTGGATGCCGTGGCGAGCGCGGGAGAGTATATAGGCATAAACATGGGGTTGGGTCTGGCTACCGTCTTCCTGCCGCAGGAGCCTCAGCTTAACATCATGTCGGTTTTCTTCATGCTTTTGGGCTCTGTTTTCTTCATAGCGGTGGGGGGACCGGAGATGGTCTATCTGGCACTGGTGAGGAGCTTTGAGAGCATACCCATCGGTAGCTTCAGCCCCTATGAGCTGAGACCGGATGCGTTTTTGAAGTTCTTTTACGAGAGCTTCAGCCTTGCCTTCAGGGTAGCACTTCCGCTCATTCTCACGCTCTTGCTCCTTAATATAGTCTTGGCGATAATAAACAGGTTTATACCCCAGATAAACGTGTTTATGGTGGGTCTTCCCTTGCAAGTCCTCGTCGGTCTTATAGTGCTCATCGTGATGCTGTCGCTCATAACCTTAGTCCTCTCTTCCCATGTGAAGGACTATATAATTAACATGGTAAGGTTTCTGGGGGGCTGAGCGTGGCGCAGGAAAACAGGACGGAAAAGGCTACACCTTACCGAAGGAAAAAGCTAAGGGAAGAGGGAAATGTGGCAAAGAGCACGGAAATCGCTTCAGCCCTTACGGTCTTGCTGAGCTCTCTGGCTCTCTTCTACGCAGGCTACGGCATATTCACGGAAACGGTGAGCCTTCTTGCCTTCGTGTCCCAAAACCCTCTTACAGATATCAGCTCCTTTATGGATTACGCAAAGGAGCATGTACCCAAACTTCTTTTGCCCTTCTTCATGCTGACGGTGGCGTCGGTGGTGATAGCCCATGTGGGTCAGTTCGGCTTTATCTTCACGCTAAAGCCCCTCCAGTTCAAATGGGAAAGGATAAACCCCGTTGAGGGTATGAAGCGTCTTTTTTCCCTCACCGTGCTCTTTGAACTCCTGAAGAACTCCCTGAAAGTCTTGATACTTCTTGGAATAGTGTACCTGAGTATAAAAGGTGATTTTGGTAGGATAGTGGGCACGCTGTCTATGAGTCCGGCGCAGGGGCTGGGTGAGGGCATGCGCATAATCTTCAAAGTGGTCTTGGTGGTGAGCATCTTTGCCCTCCTGATAGCCCTTCTGGATTACGCCTACAAGCGCTGGGACTACGAAAGGAGAATAAGGATGAGCAAGGAGGAGGTAAAAGAGGAGTACAAACAGCACGAGGGAAACCCCCTCATAAAGGGAGCCATAAGAAGGCGTATGAGACAGCTCGCCCGCGGTAGGATGATGAAAGAGGTGCCCAAAGCCAGCGTAGTAATTACCAACCCCACCCACATAGCCATAGCCCTGCGCTACGACCCGAGCTTGGGCGACAGGGCACCCGTAGTGCTTGCCAAGGGCAAGGGTCAGGTGGCGGAAAAGATTGTAGAGATTGCCCGCTTACACAAAGTTCCCATAGTAAGAAAGGAAGAGCTCGCCAGAGCCATGTATGGTGTGGTGGAGGTAGGAGAGGAAATCCCGCCCAAGTTCTACAGGGCGGTGGCAGAAATCTTAGCCTTCATCATGAGGAGGGGCAAGTATGCAAGAGCTGTCTAAACTGCTCATCCTCTTGGGGGTCCTGTTGGTGGTTTTGGGACTTTTGCTATCTTTTCTTCCCAAACTGCCCTCCTGGAGGTTGCCCGGAGATATCCTCATAAGGAAGGACGGTCTTACCGTATACATACCCTTGGCTACTTCCTTGCTTCTTAGCCTCCTGCTTACGCTCATCCTTAACCTATTTTTCAGGAGATAAAATAGTAAACCACGGCGGTAAGGACGGTGTTGACTATAGCCAAGGGTAGCATTATCTTCCATGCTATCTCCGTTATGTCCTTTGCCTGAAAGCGGGGCAGAGTCCAGTGAAGCCATAGCACAAAGAACACCAGGGCAAACATCTTAAAGACAAACCAAAAGTAAGGAGACAGGGGACCTAAGATGTTGGGACCGGACCAGCCTCCGAAGAAAAGGACCACCGCTATGGCTGAAAGAGCCATCACGTTCAAATACCACTCCGCCAGAGGAAAAACGCCGAACCTCATGCCCCCATACTCTACGTTGTAGCCCGTGACGAGCTCCGCTTCCGCCTCCTGTATGTCAAAGGGCACCCTTCCGGATTCGGCGAGCATGCAAAAGAGAAAGAGCATGAAAGCCAAGGGTTGATACACTATGTTCCAAACACCCCTATCTATCTGAGCCTGCACTATACCTACCGTGCTCATGGTCCCAGAAAGGAGTAGGACACCCAGAACGGAAAAGCCCAAAACCACCTCGTAGGCTATGACCACCGCCGCTTTGCGCAGTGAACCCAAAAAGGCGTACTTGGAGTTGGAAGCCCAGCCGGAGAAGATGGTCCCATAGACCACCAGAGAACCCATCGCAAAGACAAAGAGCAAAGCTATGTTCACATCGGACACTATGGGCTTTACCTCTCTTCCCAAGAGCTCAAAGGATGGACCGAAAGGTATGACCGCAAAGAGCAGGATGGAGGGCGTAAGCGCCAGAACTATGGCTAAGTAATAGACTACCTTGTCCGCACCCTTGGGAACGATGGACTCCTTGGTCAGTAGCTTTATGCCGTCTGCTAAGGGTTGCAAAAGACCGAAGGGACCCACCAGCTTGGGACCGAGCCTTGCCTGTATATGTCCTGCGAGTTTTCTTTCAAACCAAGTGAGGTATGCACCAAGTCCTAAGAACACTCCCAGAATTACAAGCACCTTAACGACCGTTACCACCAAGTCAACGAGCATGCGTCCTCCTCCTACCTGTCCGTCTCTCCCACCACAGGGTCAAGGCTTCCCAGAAGGGCTATGGCATCCGCTATGGTCCTGCCCTCTATGAGCTTGGGGAAGATGGAAAGGTTGTAAAGGGCTCCAGACCTTATGCGGAGTCTGTAGGGTTTGGAGTTGCCCACCGAGTAAATGTAAAAGCCCAGCTCTCCTCTCGGGTTTTCACCGCTCACGTAGACCTCTCCGGGCGGAGCGCTCTCTCCGTGAACCACTATGCGGAAGTTCTTGACCATATCCTCAAGGTCGTTAAAGACATACTCCTTGGGAGCCATGACTGCAGGATGCTCCTTGTTTACATAAGGAGCGCTCTTGGGAAGCTTTTCCAGTTTGGCGACGCATTGCTCTACAATCCTCAGGCTTTGGAACATCTCTTCCATCCTAACCAAATACCTGTCGTATACATCCCCCACCTCGCCCACAGGCACGTCAAAGTCCACCTCATCGTATGCGGCGTAAGGCTCCAGCTTCCTTATGTCGTAGGGAACCCCCGAACCCCTGGCGACCGGACCGCTGAGCCCGTAGTTGAAGACATCCTCCCTGGTTATTATGCCCACGTCCTTTGTCCTTCTTAGCCATATCCTGTTTCTGGTCAGAAGCTGATGGTATTCTTTGAGCCTGCTTGGAAAGTCCTTTATAAAGGCTTTTACCACATCCAGAGTGCCCTCCGCCAGGTCGTAGTGGACCCCACCTATGCGCAGGAAGGCGGAGGTTAACCTAAAGCCCGCATTGCCCTCTATTATGTCCATTATCTTCTCCCTCTCCCTGAAGGCATACAGGAAGACCGTCAGGGCTCCCAGGTCCAGGGCTCCCGTGCCAAGCCATAGAAGGTGAGAGTTAATCCTCTGGAGCTCTGCAAACATGGTCCTTATGTAGCGAGCCTTTTGGGGGACCTCCACATCCAAGAGCTTCTCCACAGCGCTTACGTAAGCAAGCTCGTTGCATATGGCGGATATGTAGTCCATCCTGTCCGTATAAGGGAGGAACTGAAAGTAGTAAAGGTTTTCCGCTATCTTCTCCATGCCCCTGTGGAGCTGTCCCAGAATCACATCACACTGGACCACGTGCTCTCCATCCAGGTCAAACAGGAACCATATGGTACCGTGGGTCCCCGGATGCAATGGTCCCCAGTTGAGGACGAGCTGAGCCTTCTTTTTGAGCCGTGCCTTCTCCGTCCTCTCCAAGTCCTCAAGGGTTGCCACCTTGGTGTGAAAGAGCTCAAAATCGTGGCTGGGAGGGTCCGTCCTTCCCATGAGGATCTCGCTCAGGGACGGCATCTCTACCTCTGGTATGCCCTCCAAAGGAAAGTCCTTCCGGAGGGGATGGTAAGGGTAGCCCTCCCACATGAACATCCTTCTGAGGTTCTCATGCCCTTCATACTCTACGCCGAACATGTCGTAGCTTTCCCTCTCCGCCCACTTGGTGCAAGTCCAGAGGGAGGTCAGACTGGGAAGCTTCCCTTCCTTAGCCCAAGCCCTTACTATCACCCTCTCGTTGCTGTCGGGGTTGTAAAGTATGTAAACACCCTGAAAACGCTCCTTGTTCTCTGGAAAGTCTATGCATGTGTGGTCTATGAAGTGTTTAAAGCCTTCCCTCTCTTTAAGGTGCTTTAAGAAAGGCAGAAGCTCCGAGTGGGGAACTTCAAAGCTTACGCTTTTTTCTCCTATGTTTACCTTCGCGGACTTGAACTCTCTTAAAACCCTATCTACGCAGGCTCTGTTCATCCAAGGCATAGCTTAAACCACCATCTCCTGAGGGACGAGCCCTTGTCTCCTTATCTCCCTGTTGAACTCCTCAAAGGCTCTGTCGTATTTTCTTACGCCTTGCTCTTTTATCTTCTTCTGAAGCTGGAGTATGCCGTAGATGAGTCCCTGAGGGTGCGGAGGGCAACCAGGGATGTAAACATCCACCGGAATTATCCTGTCCATACCCTGTAGTGTGGCGTATGTTGGGAAGGGTCCTCCCGCAGATGCACAGCCTCCCATGGTTATGCACCACTTGGGGTCGGGCATCTGCTCCCATATGAGCTTGAGCATGGGAGCCACTTTATTGACAACGGTACCCGCCACTATCAGCACGTCCGCCTGACGTGGCGAAGCCCTGAATATCACACCCAGCCTGTCCAAGTCAAAGCGTGATGCAGCTGCATGCATCATCTCTATGGCACAGCACGCCAGCCCTATGGTGACGGGCCAGAGGGCGTTCCTTCTTCCCCATCTGAGGAGCTCGTCCACCGTCGTAAGCACAAAACCGTTGGAGTTTATGGCTGTCATGGTTTACCTCCGCATTAATAGTATAAAATAAAGCCTATCAAAAAGGTGTGATTTGTATCACAGGGGTAGCCTTTTCTTCTTATACCAGAAGACGCCGACAAAGGCAACAAGTATGAAGGTCAAGAGCAGTGAAAGGGGTAGTGCAAACGTCTTGTTTATCCTTATGAAGGTATCCAGCATAAAGAGGAAGAAAAGGTAAAAACCGTAGGCAACCAGCAGAAAGGAAAGCGCTTGCCATATATGGCTCACATACCTACCCATCTCAAGCCTCCAGCATCTTCTCAACGGTTAAAGACACACACTCGCTCAGAGCCCTTAGATTGTAGCCACCCTCAAGGGCGAACAGGACAGGGGCTCCAAGGCGCTTACACACCGAAAGAATGGTCTCCACCATCAGTCCCACACCCTCGGTGCTCACGTTCAAGTAAGTAAGGGGGTCATCCTTGTGTATGTCGTAGCCTGCGGACACAAGCACAAACTCGGGAGAAAACTCGTGCATGAGCGGTGGAAGTGTTTCGGAGTAAACCCTCGCATACCTTTCATTACCGCTTCCAGCGGGCATGGGGACGTTGTAAGTAAAGCCATAGCCCTTGCCCGCTCCCCTCTCATCCGCGGAGCCTGTGCCGGGGTAAAAGGGATACTGGTGTGTGGAAAAGTAAAAGACCCTGTCATCCTCGTAAAAGCTCCTCTGTGTGCCGTTGCCATGGTGAGCGTCAAAGTCTATGATGAACACCCTGTTTATGCCCTTTTGAAGTAGGTAAAAACCGCCCACCGCTACGTTGTTGAAGATACAAAAGCCCATGGCTTTGGCTCTCTCCGCATGGTGTCCCGGAGGTCTGACCGCACAGAAGACCGCCTGAATGTTGCGGTCCAAGAGAACGTCTATGCCCTGCAAGACTCCTCCCACAGCATAGAGGGCAACTTCGTAAGACTTGGGCTTGGCGTAGGTGTCCGGGTCAAGGTAGCCCCCACCCCCCTGACAGAAGTCCGCTATCTCCTGTATGTAGGTGGGCTCGTGGTTCAAAGCCACCTCCTGAGGGCTCGCCCTCCTGGGACTTATTAAACTGACTTCGCTCAGGAGCCTTCTCTCCTCCAAACCTCTCATTATGCTGATTAGGCGGTCTTTGTTTTCAGGGTGGTGGGGCTCGTTGTGCTGTAGGTATATATCGTCGTAAACAAACCCTACCTTCATGCTAACATTTTAAAGCATGCTGAAGGTGGAGCTTGTGCCTATCCTGTGAACTCCTATGCTTATGAATTCCAAAACCTGTTCTCTACTCCTGATACCCCCAGAAGCCTTAACCTTTATCCTTCCCTTAGCGTGAGATAGAAGGAGCTTTACATCCTCCTTTGTGGCACCCTTTGGAGCATAACCCGTTGATGTCTTTACAAACTCCGCCCCCGCATCTATCAAAAGCTCAAGAACCATTATCTTTTCCCCATCGTTTAGGTAAGCGGTCTCTATGATGAACTTTCTAACAAAGCCTTCCGTCTGCCTTGTTATGGACCTTATTTCCTCCTCCACACAATCCCACATACCGCTTTTGAGGGCTGAGATGTTTATTACTATATCCAGCTCCTTGGCTCCGTCCTCCAACGCCTTAAGGGAACTCTTTACCTTATCTTCCTTACTATCAAGACCGAAAGGAAAAGAAACAACAGAGCACACGGTGAGCTTGCCCTGAGAGAGCTCTACAGCCTTTTTCACCCAGAAGGGGTTGACACATACTCCATAGACGCCCTTCTGTATACACTTCTGCACCTGTTCTTCCAAGTCCTTTAAGGTATGGTTGGGTCTTAGGATGGAGTGGTCTATGTATTTGGCTAAATCCATGAAGATGCTCCGTAGGTCATGTCGTGGTAGAGGGAAAGGAGCGCCTTGGCTCCCTCGCCAGCTGCGGTTATTATCTGCTTGGCAAATATGTTGGTGCAGTCTCCCGCTGCGTAGATGTTCCTCTCGGAGGTCCTGTTGTTGCAGTCTATGATTATCTCATCCCTTGAGTTGGTCAGGACACCAAGCCTTTTGGCTATCTCCGTGTTGGGTGTCAGCCCCACCTCTACGAACACCCCTTCTACGCTCAGAGAGTATACCTTTGATTGTGTCATATCCTCAACAACGATTTCCTTGACAGTCTTATCCCCTCCTATTTCCAAAACCTTGTGCCTGAGGAGAGGAATGACTTTGGGACTCTTTAGAACCTTCTCTTGTAGCACTTCATCCGCCTTGAACTTATCGGTGAACTCAATCAGATAAATCCCCGTGGCGTAGTTTAGGAGTTGCTCTACAGCCTCAAAGCCCGAGTTTCCACCGCCTACCACTGCTACTTCTTTGTCCTTAAAGAAAGGAGAATCGCAGGTATAACAGTAAGACACTCCTCTTCCGGTGAACTCCCTCTCTCCGGAGACGCCGAGCCTTCTGTGTTCCGCACCGGTGCAAAGGAGCAGATACTCACATTCATAGGTGTTGCCCGAAAGTCCGAAGAGCCTAAAGCCCCCTTCTATCCTCTGCGCATCCACTATCTGGTCAAGGACTGGCTCCGCACCCAATCTTTTCATGTGCTCCATCATCTTCTCCACAAAGGAAACTCCATCCACTATGGCGTATCCAAGGTAGTTCTCTATGTCCCCCGCCTTCATCACCTGCCCACCCACCTCGGATGTGATAAGGGTAAAGTCTATCCTCTTCCTTGACGCATATATGGATGCGGATATGCCTGCGGGTCCTCCGCCTAAGATGATGAGCTTCTTCATATCTCTATACGTGCGAACCTCTTCCTTCCCTCTTCAAAGATGTCTCCGCCGTAGATGTCGTTGGCCACTATGACGGGAAAGTCCTCCACGTAGAGCCTTCTTATGGCTTCCGTTCCCAGGTCCTCATAAGCTATTATTTCAGAGGACTTTATACACTTGGCAAGTAATGTAGCCACTCCGCCTACCGCCGCAAAGTAAACCGCCTTGTATTGCTTGATGAGCTCTCTCACCTGTGGACTCCTGTAACCCTTTCCTATCATGCCTTTTAGCCCGAGCTTAAGCAAGGGTTCTACATACTTGTCCATCCTTATGGCTGTGGTAGGTCCGGCGGAGCCTATGACTTGACCGGGCTTGGGAGGTGTGGGTCCCACATAGTAGATTATCTGACCTCTCATATCAAAGGGTGGGGGTTCTCCCCTTTGGAGGGCTTCCACCATCCTCTTGTGCGCCGCATCTCTGGCGGTGTAGATGTAGCCTGTTATCAGGACCTTATCGCCAGCTCTGAGGCTTTCAACCGCTTCATCGGTAAGGGGTGTAGTTATACGCCTTTCCATACTTAGAAATTATAAGCCCTAACTTTTCCCATCAAATGTGTGATAAACATCACATTTCAAATCATAAGCGATATTTATCATTCATCTTCTCAACCCATCCCTCTTTAAATAATTAAGGAAAAGCTTGCAAAAGGAGGTAAAAGATGGCAGGGCATGAGGTGCACCATCACCACTTAGGTCATCACGAAACCAGTTTCTGGCCCTTCCCTGTGGGAATGGGAGTAGTGCTAACACCCATAGCCTTGATAGCTTACTTCGGGTGGCAGATGCATATGGCGGGGTTGGTCCTCGGAGCTGTGGGTTTACTCCTCATACTCTTCGGTCTCATCGGCTGGGCTAACGAGTTCTTTACCAAAGGTCATGAGGAAGGCTTTGGTAGCATGGCCATAGCCATGTTCATAGCCACGGAGGTGATAATCTTCGGCACCATGTTCGCCGCCTTTTGGGCTGCGAGGGTAGGCAAGGCGGATGTGTGGAAACAGTGGGTGCCGGAGATTAACTTCGTCATACCTGTAATCCTCACTCTGATTCTGTGGGCTTCCAGCTTTAGTATACTCGTGTCCGAAAAGGGCATGGAGCATGGAAACAGAGGCAGGTCTTTGCTGTTCCTACTTATAACCATAGGGCTCGGTGTTGCCTTTACCGTCATACACGTTCAAGAGTGGATGCACCTCTGGCACAACGGCTTTACCCTGAGCTCCAACATGTATGGCACCGGCTTTTACGCCCTCACGGGCATACACACATCTCACGTCATAGTAGGTCTCATAGCCCAGCTTTATGTTCTGGGTCTCATACTTGTGGGCAGGATGACTCCTCACAAAACAACCCTTTTTAGGGCTGTTAGCCTATACTGGCACTTTGTGGACCTCATGTGGCTCCTTGTGGCAAGCACCGCCTACGTGATAGGTGGGTTGGTATGAGGATGCTCTTTCTTCTTCTCCTGCCTGTCTTGGTGTTTGCTTACAACAACCCGATGGACAAGGTGGGCACCTTTGACCCTTCCGTGCTGGAGATAAACCAAGAGCTCTACCTTGGCAAGAAGGTGGGAGATTACACGCTCCTGACAGAGAAGGGCTGGACGAGTGTAAACAAGGTTATAGGCGGAAAGGCTACCATACTCCAGCTCGCCTACTACACGTGCGACTCCACCTGTCCGTTGATAACTGAGAATACCCTTAAAAGGCTTAAAGAGCTCGGAGACAAAGACTACAACGTCCTGGTAGTATCCTTTGACAGGAGGGACAATCTGGATACCTTGAGAGCCTATAAGGAAAAACTCTCCGCCAAGCACGGTCCCATTCCGGAAAACTGGACCTTTGCCCTGCTTTCGGAGGGTGATATACAAAGGCTTACAAAAGAGCTGGGCTTTAAGTTCTTCTACTCGGAAAAAGACAGGACCTTCGTCCATCCTAACCTTCTGGTATTCCTCTCACCCGGCGGTAAGGTAACCAGATACCTCTTGGGCGTTGACCCAAGACCCCAGGATATAAGGATAGCCCTGGCGGGTGCAAGGCTGGAGAGCCCCTCCAAGACTTCCATAGTGGACCTTGCATTACTCGCCTGCTATAGGTATGACCCCACCAGAAGTAGGTATGTCTTTGACCCGACGCTGGTGTTTCCCCTGATGGGCTTTGTATTGCTTGCAACCACCGGGCTTTTAGCCCTTAAGTTTAAAAGAAAGGAGGTATGAAGGATGCGTAAGCTGTTGCCAGTGCTGGGACTTGTGGGCTTTGCCCATGCGGAACCCTTAGCCTATCCTGCCCCCCTATGGGACAACATCTACCTAATATGGCTCATCGTAGCGGTCATCATCTATCTGGTCGTAGCTTTACCCATGCTCTACTTCATGCTTAGGTATAGGTATAAAAAGGGAAAGAACGAGGTGGGAGAACACATACACGGCAACACCGCTTTGGAGATAACATGGACGGTCATACCACTCATCGTAGTCATCTATCTGGCTACCCAGTCTTTTGCCTACTACAGGGACCAACGGACTCCTCCGCCCAACGCCATGGAGATAAAAGTAACCGCCTTCATGTGGGGATGGGAAGTGGAATACCCTAACGGTAAGAAGGTTTATGCCTTCTTCAACGAGCAGTATCAGATACCCGAGGAGCAGAAGATAGTCCTACCGGAGAAAAAACCCATAAAGGTCCTTCTGACATCCAGAGACGTGGTGCATGCCTTTTACGTGCACCCCGCCAAGGTCATGGAGGACGCAGTTCCCGGAAGGATTACCCACCTTTGGTTCCAGATTAACAAGCCGGGAGAGTATTGGGCTTTCTGCAGGGAATACTGCGGAACCCAGCATTCAAGGATGGTAGCCATCCTTAAGGTTGTCCCCGAGCGGGAGTTTACCGCTTGGGTCAACCAAGGGGTAAGTGCCCCACAAGCCAACGCGAACAATAGCTTTTAAAGGAGGTGCACCATGGCAGTAACCGCTCCATACCGTCCGTGGTACAGCGCAGGGCTGAAAGAGTGGATTTTTACCACGGACCACAAGAAGATAGCCCTGTATTACGGAATCACCACTGTCCTCTTCTTTGCGGTTGCCGGTCTCATGGGCTTGGGCATCAGGCTTGAGCTATGGAGACCCGGAGAGAACTTCATATCTCCCGATACTTACAACTACTTCCTAACGGGTCACGGTGTGGTCGCCCTTCTGTGGTGGGCTATAGGTGTTTGGGGAGCCTTTGCCAACTTCCTCATACCCCTTATGGTAGGTGCCAGAGACGTTGCATTCCCCAGGCTCAACGCTCTGGGTTGGTGGACCTTCTTCGCCGCAAGCGTGCTGGTTCTCCTTACCTTCATACCCAGCAACCAGATAAGGATGATGTGGACCGGCTATCCTCCCTTCTCCATCAACGAAAACGCCGGTCAGGCAATAATCTACATACTGGTGGTTCACCTCACGGGCGCTGCGTCCATAATGGGTGCAGTGAACTTCCTCGTTACCACGCTTAGGATGAGAGCTCCCGGAATCACTCTTAAGAACATGAACCTCATGCTCCACGGGATAGCCGCGGCGAACACCATACAGCTTTTGGGTGTCCCCTCCTTTGCGGGTGCGGTGACCATGCTCTTCTTGGACAAGTATTTAGGGACCAACTTCTTCAATCCTGAGCTTGGCGGAGACCCCGTCCTGTATCAAAACGTCTTCTGGTTTTACTCCCACCCGGCTGTTTATGTGATGGTCCTGCCCGCCTTCGGTGTGTTCTCAGAAGTCGTCTCCACCTTCTCCAGAAAGCCCATCTTCGGACAGACAGCCATGGCTCTTGCCATATGGGCTATAGCCATACTCGGGTTTATGGTATGGATACACCACATGTTCACCTCCGGCGTTCCCGACTGGATAAGGATAGTCATGTCCTACACCACAGTTCTGATAGGCGTTCCCACCGGTGTTAAGATATTCAACTGGGTTGCCACGCTTCACAAAGGCTCCATCAGGTATACCACACCCATGCTCTTCACCCTGGGTGGTATATTCATGTTCCTCATAGGTGGTCTTACCGGTATTCCCCTGGCACTGCCCGCCTTTGACATAAACGTCCACGACTCCCACTTCGTAGTAGCCCACTTCCACTACGTGTTGGGTATGGCGGTCACCTTCGGCGCGGTCAGCGGTATATACTACTGGTATCCCAAGCTCACCGGTAAGATGTATAACGAAACCCTCGGAAAGATAAGCTTCTGGATTTCCATGGTGGGCTCCAACCTCTTCTACTTCTTACAGTTTATAGTGGGCTTGGAAGGCATGCCCAGAAGGTATGCGGACTATCCGCCCATACCCGAGTGGATTGCCCTCCACCAGATACAGACGGTCGGCGCCTTCATACTAGCCTTTGGCTTACTACTTACCTTTATCAACTGGATAATCTCCGTCTTTGTGGGCAAAAAGGCACCCGCAAATCCTTGGGAATCTAATTCTTTGGAGTGGAGCATACCTTCTCCACCACCACCCCACAACTTTGACAGAATACCCGAGCTCCCGCCCGAGTGGTCCCCCTACGACTATCACAAGAAGCACCATTGAGCATCATACGGGGGCTTGCGCCCCCTATCCTTTAAAAGGAGACCGTCATGAGTAAGTATATGCTTGCCTTCGTTTTGTTTGTGCTCATAGTCCTGTCTTACCTGCTTGGAATTCTTGCCTTCTCTTCCAGAGAAGCCCGCGAGCAAAAGTGGCAAGAATATTACAAAAAATACGAGCATAAATTTAGGAAGAAGGATGTATAATTTTTGTCATATTTTGTCTTCGGAGGCGCGCCGTGTGGAGGTTGTTTATAGGATTGGCTATAGTCTTTACCTACATAACGGTCATATGGGGAGGGCTGGTTAGGTCCACCGACTCTGGGCTCGCCTGCCCTGACTGGCCCCTGTGCTACGGAAACTTTACCTTACCCACCGAAGTTTCCGCCAAGTTGGAGATGGGGCACAGGACCATTAGCAGTCTGGCGGGTGTGTTCGTCTTACTTACACTGATAGCCATTTGGAAGCACTTTAAAGGAGCTCCGAGGCTCACATCCACCTTAGCCCTCGTCTTTACCCTGAGTGCTGCGCTCACCGGTATGAAGATGATAAAGCTTTCCGCTCCGGAGCTCAAGTATGTCTCTCACATGCTTTTGGAGTCCTTCCACATCTACGAATCCATGCTCATACTGGGCTTTCTGGTGCTTACCTACAGGTTTGCAACCGGTTATAAACCCGACGGAGGAGTTCCCCTCTGGGCTTACGCCTTTGCCATAGCTACCATGGTAACGGGTGTCTTGGTGAGATACACCGGTTCGGGTGAGGCGTGTGGGCATGAGTGGCCCACATGCAACGGAGCTTTGATTCCCGAATTTACCAGCTGGCAGGTAAGCCTTCAGTTCATACACAGGAACTTGGCTTATCTTACGTGGATAGCCTTTTTGCTCCACCTTTTGGTAAGCAAAAACAGGATTGCCCTCCTGACCTTCGTGTTTATAAACCTTCAGTTCGTCTTTGCGGTAAGCATGGTCCTAACGGGCTTTTTCCTGCCCGTAGTTTTTCTGGACACCGCCATGGGCTTTTTCCTTTTTAGCTGGCTAACTTACAACCTTGAGGTAAAGAAAGCTTACAGGTATGAGGTAAAACCCGCATGGTAGAAAAAACGGTAATTAAGGCTATGAGCTTCTCAAACACGCTAAGGGATTACATAGTCCTTACAAAGCCCGGCATAGTCCTCTTGGTGCTCATCACCACCCTAACGGGCATGTACTTTGCCCAGAGGGGGCTTCCTAACCCCTACCTTATCTTCTGGGCTCTCTTGGGGACAGGCTTGGCGTCCGCCGGCTCTGCTGTGCTCAACCAGTATTTTGAGAGGGACATAGACAGCCTTATGGAGAGAACCAAAGGCAGACCCTTACCCTTAGGCAGCGTAAACCCCAAATCCGCCCTCATCCTCGGACTGCTCCTTATCCTCTCAGCCTTGCTCATACACGTAAGCTTTGTAAACCTCCTTTCTACCTTTTTGACCGCTCTGGCAAGCTTTGTTTACGTGGTGGTTTACACGCTTGCCCTCAAAAGGAGGAGCCCGCTCGCCACGGAGATTGGGGGCATATCGGGAGCCCTTCCGCCCGTCATAGGGTATGCGAGCGCGCTAAGCACAGTGGACATGCCCGCTCTAATCCTCTTCATCATAATGTTTCTGTGGCAACCTCCCCACTTCTGGGTGCTCGCCATAAAGTATGCGGAAGACTACAAGAGAGCAGGCATACCCACACTTCCTGTGGTAAAGGGTATATCCGAGACCAAGCTCAAAACCCTTATGTATACTGCATCCTTACTCCCTGTAAGCCTCGTTCCAACCCTAATAGGCATGGCGGGGTATGTCTACTTTTACTCTGCTCTGATACTTAGCCTTGTATATCTGGGGCTCACTTTGAAGTTTTTCTTCTCAAAAAAGCCCAACGGTATGTTCCTCTTCTTCTACTCCATACTGTATCTTGCCCTGCTATTTTCCATAATGGTCTTTGACATGAGGAGATGAGGATGGAGAAAAGGTGGTTCCTTCTTTCGGTGCTGTCGCTCGGTGTGGGAGGCTTCTTAGCCTTTGTGGTGGCTATGGCAAGGACGCCCGGAGTCTATCAGTACTTTCCGCCGGGTTATTTTTACCACGCCCTTACGGGACACGTGGACTTAGCCATAGTGGTATTCCTGCTCTCCTTCACCGTCCTCCTTTGGAACAGGGTCTTCTCTTCGGGTTATAGCATCAGCTTTTACTTAGCCTTCTTAGGCTTTCTGGGTATTGCAATCGCCTCCCTTCTGGGAAAGGGCAAGGCAGTCTCTAATAACTATCTCCCTACCATAGTCCACCCTGTGTTTTTCCTCGGAGCTCTTTCCTTCTTCACTGGCTTTTGGCTTGAAGCCTTCAGGCTTATAAAGACCTCCCTCAAACACCTGACCTCCGAAGAGCCTCTGAAGAACTCTTTGGCGACAAGCGTGGTGCTTGCAGTCTTGATGCTCATTGCTCTGATATTTTCCAGCTTTAAGACGGGAAGCCATGAAGAGCTTTACCTTTTTTATGAGCGCCTTTACTGGGCGCCCGGACACATACACCAGTTTTTAAACGGGGCGGTCCTCCTTTATGCGTGGTACTACCTTCTTACTCTGCTTGGCTTTCACGTAAGCTTAGGAAACCTAAGGTATGTAAACCTATCCTTTGTCGCCTTCGGTCTTCTCTTAGCTTTCATTCCCCTTCTTTTTAAAGACCCCGTGTCTTATTCCGCCAAGCTCTTTACTGAAATCTCCTACGCGGTAGGCTTGGGCATACCCATGTTCATACACGCCTTTAATGTCCTCAGAAGCTACAAGGTAGAACGGAAAAACCTTTACTCTGTCGCCATCATGCTGTCCCTAATCCTTTACTTCTTGGGAGTTGCCATAGCTTACTTGGGCATAAAGGCGGACCTTAGGGTCCCAGCACACTACCACGGGACGGTCACGAGCCTAACACTGGCTCTGATGGCAATCTCTTATCACTTTCTCAAAGATTACCGCATAAGGGAAAGGCTTAGTTCCATAACCAACTTACAGGTTTACCTTTACGGTGTGGGTATGGTGCTTTTCATACTCGGTCTTTACTTGGCGGGTAAGGGGGGAGCTCCACGCAAGACCTACGGGACGGAGTATACCGAGAGTTTCTTTGTCCTGTCCGCGTTGGTTCTCATGGGTGTAGGAACGGTGATGGCGGTCATAGCGGGGGTTATCTTTGTGGTCTATGTTCTGAGTGGAAGGTGGAAGAGCTATGAAAAGGGATGAGAAAGCCCTAGCCATAGCGGTATCCCTTTTTGTTATAGTGCTTATGACCTACCTTATGACCATAGCGGTGGCTTACCTACTGACCAATAGGTAAATCCTCAAAGAGTGCCACGACGGGTGCATGGTCGGACGGCTTTGGGGTTCTTCTCTTCCTCGCCCACATGTCCACATACACATCCTTGAGCTTACCAAGTAGAGGTTGTGTTATGAGTATGAGGTCTATCCTCATGCCCGCATCCTTCCAGACCATACCCCCTATGTAATCCCACCATGTAAACTGCCTTTTGTCAGGATAGAGGTATCTGAAAGAGTCCACCAAGCCCCAGTTTAAAAGCCTTTCCAGGGCTTGACGTTCTTCTGGCATGGTTCCTATGGTGTCTTTGAGGACTTGCGGGTCGTAAACGTCCATGTCTTGAGGTGCCACGTTCATATCTCCAAGGAGGATGATGTGGTCGGTAGGCTTGAACCTGTGGTCTAAGAAGTTAAGAAACTCCCTATAAAACTCCAGCTTAAAGTAAAACTTCTGCGTGCCCCTGACATCCCCGTGAGGGAAGTAGACGTTTATTACCCACACATCACCGAACTTGCAGGTTATCACCCTGCTCTCACGGTCCAACACTTCAAAGCCCGTTTTTTCCAAAAGCCCGTCCGCAGGCATCTTAGAACATATGGCTACGCCGTTGTAGGTCTTCTGCCCCTTCACATAACACTGATAGCCTAAGGACCTAAAGTCCTCGTAAGGAAAGTCCTTATCCTCCACCTTGAGCTCCTGCAGACACAGGATGTGCGGACCTTCCTTTGAAACCCAAGATAGTAGCAACTCCCTGCGAGCTCTTATGGAGTTCACATTGTAAGTGGCAACCTTAAGCATAGAAAAATTATACGGTTGGAGGTTCAAGCAAAACCCAGCAGGCGTAGAAAGGAAGTATACTATTTATTAGTTAGTCATGCGCCCGGACCTTAAGGAGCTTATAGAGCGGTATGTAAAGGATGAAGATGTCTACACATATTTAGAAAGTATGTCCAAGCCTAATTTGGTAAGTATGCTAATAGACTTACTGACCATCTACGTAAACGACAGTAACTCCTCAACCATAAGAGAGTTCATCACCGTCGCGCTCGCAGGATACGAACACTCAAAGAAAAAACTGGGATACAACGGCTATAGACAGATTGTAGGGGCGGAAGCTAAGGAGTATTGTGAGGCTAAGCCAAGAAATCTTATTACCGGACAGCACAAAAGAAGAAAATTAAACGGCGGAGGGAATTTTACGGATTACACACCCAAACGGCTTGAAAGAGATAAAGCGAAGAGCATAAACATACTGGTGAGCGGTTTTGTAGACGGTAAGTTGGTTTATATACTTGAGTTCCCTTTCAACTGTCCACAGTTTTTGAAAAGTATTGAATACAAAGTCAGCAAATGGCTCGCCAAACGCGGACAGAGGAACAAGGGCGAATACCTTAGGAGTCTCAACTTTAGCTACAAAGATTACAAGAACTGTGATAGGCTCAGAGCAGTATTTGTCTCAAACAAGCTTGATGAGTTTAAAGGTTATTTAGAGCATGGTTTCTATAAATTCCTAAAGGAGTTCCTACAATGAGCTATCTTAATAAAATCACTCAGGGGGATGCTCTGGAAGTTTTAGAAACATTACCCGATGAAATGGTGGATTTGGGGATTACATCTCCTCCTTACAACAAAGGCGAAAAATACAAGGGATGGCTCGTAGATGCTGTCAAGTATGCGGGTGTAAAGGATAACTTACCAGAAGATGTGTATCAGCAAACCCAAATAGAGGTTCTAAACGAACTCTACAGAATAACAAAACCAGGAGGCTCTTTTTTCTACAACCACAAGATAAGATGGAAAAGAGGAATCATGATACACCCCATAGAGTGGCTCAGTAAGACCAAGTGGGTCATTAGACAGGAGATAATCTGGGACAGGATGATAGCGGGCAACATAAGAGGATGGAGATTTTGGCAGGTGGATGAGCGAATTTACTGGCTCTACAAACCCAAAGGCTCTGACCTAATAGGCAAAGAGCTTTCTCCTAAGCATGCCAAGTTGACATCCATATGGCGTATACCACCGGAAAGAGAAAACCCACACCCTGCTCCCTTTCCGATAGAACTACCTACAAGAATCATCTACTCCCTGCTTGAGGGTAAAAGGGGTGTGGTGATAGACCCATACTGTGGTAGTGGGACCACCCTGGTGGCGAGCAAGTTCTTAGGGCATGATTACATAGGCATAGAGATTTCTCCTGATTACATAAGAATGGCGGAGGAACGGCTCAAACACTGCGAGAGGGAAAGAGAAAGAGTGGAAAGGGAAATAAACTTGCATGCGGTGGAGAAGACTTTTAAGGAGAGAAAAGAAGAAGGTAAATGGATGCACAGGAGCGTAAAAAGATTGTTTTAAGGAACATGTCAACTTTTCAGCTCCGAGAGGGTATATAACATTACGGAACTGGCTATCTACCCGAAAATGGTCTCATATTTAGCCACAGCCTATGCTTGAGATAAAAAAACATCTTATGACCGCCCTTCCCCCACCGCCTCCCTTTCCACCACATTCCTATTTCCAAAGGTCTCATGCACCCAAGCAAAACCAAGCTCCCTGACAGCCTTTACATACCATGGTCCTTTGTCTGTAGTGAATCCCTTTTATCTTCGTCTCGTCCACATAAACCCAGCAGGCGTAGAAGTATACGGCGGATATGCTGACATGCCATCCCTGTTTGAAGTAGAGTATTACCGCATGGGCTCTGAAAATTGACTTCTTCTAAAACTCACGTAAACTTTGCTTCAAAAAATATGTACTTTCCCTTAGATATAAAGATTATGGGTAATCCTATCGGAGAGAAAAGCCCCCTTAGTAAGCTTACCCATTTTGAGCGGGAGACGGAGGCTGGTAATAGCCTTCCCAAGGTTGTGTAATACCCTACCCATCCGGCATCGCCGAAGGATACACTCTTTAGCTCCTTTAGTCTCACCTCAAAACCTTGGAGCTCAAAAAGGCGTCTCAAAGACTTTTCTGAGAACCAAGTTATGTGATGAGGTGGGTAGTCCCAGTTGTCCGCCATCCGACCAAAGACCACGTTTATGACCGAGTCCCTGTTGGGCACACTTCCTACCACCAGCCCACCCTCCTTCAGAATGCTCTTGATTACACCCAAAAACTCGGCAGGCTTGACTACGTGCTCAAGAACTTCAAACATGGTTATGTAATCAAACCTAATACCCCTTTCATTAGCAAGTTTTGAGAAATCTTCCAAAGTCATGTTGTATACCCTCTCTATTCCCCTCTTTTCTTTAGCGGTTTCCACGCTCTTCCTGTCTACATCTATACCCCAGACTTCAAAACCCAAGTCTTTAATGTGCTTTAGGAAAAGCCCATCACCGCAACCTACATCTAATAACCTCCCCGGACTCTGGGCAAACCTGTTAAGGAAGAACCTATGATTTTTCCCCAAGCCTTGCCTCACGCCCGCATGAAATTCCGCATAGGTGGTCCTTAACTCACGTTCATAAATCTCTAAGTTTAGGTATCTAGGTTCCCAAAACTCTACATCACAAATCCTACAACGGTAAAGCTTATACTCCTTCCCGTCGTAAGGAGATAGGAACTTTACAAGGAACTCCTTCTCCCCGAGGGCATGATTGCATACTGGGCAGTTAAGCATTCTTCATCCTCTCCAGCACGTGGACTTCAGGCACCACGCAGAAGAACTCTCCTTCAAACACCTCTTCCTCTCCCCTCTTTACCACCACCTTCACCCACCTTTTCTTACCCTCGGACCTTATAAGCTCCCCGTGAGCCAAGAGCTCATCTCCCAACAGGACCGGTTTTTTAAAGCTAACACTTGCGCTCGCCAAAACCACATTGGGCTCGTTTACGCAAACCATGGCGCAGAAGTCTGCAAGGCTGAAGATAAAGCCCCCGTGTATGAGACCCTTCTCGTCCGCAACCATCCTCTCATCCGTCCTGAGCCTTACCACCGCCCTACCTTCTGAAAGCTCTACCACCTGCCCGCTCAGGCTCTTGTCAACCTTTAGGTGCGTTCTTTGTTCCATGGACAAACTCCTCCATCCTTTTGTGGTCCTTCACTCCCGGAGAGCTTTCTATACCAGAAGACACATCCACCGCATAGGGTCTGACATGCCTTATGGCTTGTCCCACGTTTTCGGGTGTGAGACCCCCCGAGAGGAAGACCCTAAACCCCCTCTCCACCACCTTCTTGGCAACATCCCAGTTAAAGGTCTTCCCCGTCCCTCCGTAAGCGTCCTCTGAGTAAGTATCCAGCAATACTGCGTAGGCGCCCCTCCAGACATCTTCAATCTCAACCTTGTCCCGCCTTACCCTGAACGCCTTTATGACCCTCCCAAGCCCCACCTTTTGGGCAAACTCGTAGCTCTCTTCCCCGTGGAGCTGGACCAAATCCAGACCCATGCGGAAAGCTTTTTCTACCTCTTCAAGGGTAGGGTTTACAAACACCCCCACCCTCTTTACACCTTTAGCCAACTCCAACAGCTCCCCTAATCTCTCCCAACCTACAAACCTTGGGCTTTTTGGATAGAGGATAAAGCCCAGATAGTCAACTCCGAGCCCCACAGCCTTGATAACATCCTCTTCCCTCGCCATACCACACAGCTTGATTTTGACCATAGAGGAATAAAATTTTAACTCCATGCGTATCATCCTCTTCTCCGGAAAAGGTGGCGTGGGAAAGACTACCGTATCTGCGGCTACAGCCTACAGACTCTCCCAGCTGGGTTATAAGACCATAGTGGTCTCTTTGGACCCGGCTCACAGCTTGGGCGACTCCTTTGACATACCCGAGGGGGAAAAGATAAGGGCAAAGGGTCTTCCTATAAAGATAAACGACAGGCTCTACATTCAGGAGATAGATATTCAGGAAGAGATAGACCGATACTGGGGCGATGTCTACAGGTTCTTGGAGCTCCTTTTTAACACCACAGGACTTAGCGATGTGGTCTCGGAGGAGCTCGCCATCCTGCCCGGCATGGAGGAGGTCACCAGCCTTCTTTATGTAAACAAGTATTACAGGGAGGGTGAGTTTGATGTGTTGGTGCTTGACCTTCCGCCCACGGGAGAGTCCCTGCGCTTTGTCTCCATGCCCACCGTCCTCAAGTGGTATATGAAGAAAATCTTCAACGTGGAGAGGACCATCTTTAAGGTGGCAAGACCTGTAGCCAGAAGGCTTACCGATGTGCCCCTGCCCGATGACTCTTATTTCCAAGCCCTTGAGAACTTCTACGAAAAGCTAAAGGGTGTGGACGAGCTCCTGATAAACCCGGAGATAACCTCGGTAAGGATAGTAGCCAACCCGGAGAAGATGGTGCTCAAAGAGAGCCAGAGGGCTTTTCTCTACTTTAACCTCTTCGGTGTGAACGTGGATGCGGTGATAGTCAATAAGGTCCTACCCCTTGAGGTGGGAAGCTGTGAACATCTCGCCAAGTGGGTCCTAACCCAGAAGAGATATCTGGAGGAGATGGGCGCCCTCTTTTCGCCCGTTCCCATCTTCCAGGTGCCAATGTTAGAGGATGAGGTGGTAGGTCTTGAAAGGCTTGGCATACTGGCAGACCTCGTATACGGCGATTCGGACCCAGCCAAGGTTTTCTACAAGGAAAAGCCCTACGAGTTTATACAAGAGGATGGGCTTTACAAGGTAAAAGTTCATGCACCCTTCCTTACAAAGGATGGGCTTTCTGTCCTCAAGAGCGATGGGGAGATAGTAATCCGATGGAGGAACTTCAAGAGCCACATCATGCTACCCAGAAAGCTAAGGGACTACGAGCCATCGGGCGCCAAGCTGGAAAAGGGCTACCTTTACATAAGCCTCACTCAAGGAGCTTGACAGCAGACTCCAAGACCTGAAGAAGCTCTCCCTGTGTAGGCATCTCTGCGTATATGCGCACCAACGGTTCGGTGCCGGAGGGTCTGAAAAGCAACCACCCTTCGCTGGGAAAGACCAGCTTTATTCCGTCAACGGTGCATACCCTATCCACTTTGAAGCTTCCCACCCTGTCGGGCGGGTTCTGGATTATCCTTCTGAGCTTCTCTTTCTTCTCCTCTTCTGCGTGAAGGTCTATCCTCTTAAAGTAGGCTGTGCCGTAAGTCTTAAAGATATCTTCAATGATGGTTGAAAGCTTTTTACCAGTCAGAGCCATAAGCTCCATTATGTAAAGGGCGCTCAAAAAACCGTCCCTCTCCGGTAGGAAATGGACTATGCCGTAGCCTCCGCTCTCCTCACCGCCGAAGATGACCTTCTCCTTTAGGATTAGCTCATTTATGTTCTTAAAGCCCACCGCCACCTCCTTTATGGGAATGCCCTCGGACCTGCAAATCCTGTCCGCAAGGTATGTGGTGGAGACCGTCTTTACCACTATGCCATCCTTAATGCCTTTGTGCTTTATAAGGTGCAAAAGCAGTAATACATATATGAGCTGGGCGTTTATGAAGTTGCCCTTTTCATCCACGAGTGCTATCCTGTCTCCGTCTCCGTCGTTGGCTATGCCCAAGTGAGAGGATGTAGCCCTTACCTTCTCTATCAAAGGCTTTAAGTGTTTTTCCACCGGCTCGGGGGCGTGTCCTCCGAAGAGCGGGTCCCTGTAGGAGCGTATCTCATAGACCTCCGTCCCCGTTCCCTTCAAGGCTTGGCAGAGTAGCCCCGCGGATGTGCCATACATGGCATCGTGGACTACCCTTAATTTTCTTTCCTTTAAGAGCTCCAAGTTTACGAGGCTAACTGCCCTGCTTATGTACTCTTTTTTTACCTCCACCTCTTTGAGCTCTTCCTTAGGAAGGCTTTGGGGAACTTGAGCATCTTTTAAAGAATCTTCAACCTTCTTTATAAACTCGGGAACCGCAGAACCCCCGAAAGAGTCCTTTATCTTGTAGCCGTTGTATTGGGGAGGGTTGTGGGATGCGGTTATCATCACACCCCCATCAAAACCCATATATTTGACTGCAAAGGATACCATGGGCGTGGTGGCAAAGCCCTCTATCATACGGGCATCAATCCCCAGGGACTTAAAAACCCTGTAAACCTCTTTGGCAAAGAGCTCGGACATAAACCTGTGGTCATAACCTATTATCACCTTGTTTTTACCCGAGGACCTTAAAACATGAGCATGGGCGCTCGCTACTTTCCTTATGTTCTCAAAGGTAAACTCCTCTCCTATCACTGCCCTCCATCCGTCCGTGCCGAACTTTACCATTCTTTACCTCCTGAAAAACTCTCCTATCTGGTTTGAAAGCTTCTCGTTTATCACCCTTATGGCTGTCTCTTTATCTATGTTGGTCTGCTGGGCGGTAGCTCCCACCTGGGTTCTGTAAACCTTCTCGGAGCTCTCCACCTTTTCCTTTATCTCCACGTCCACCACGCCCGAGTAGGTTTCTATCTTTACCGCACTTCCTACCACACCACCCGCCACCTGTCCTATCATAGCCCCGAGTATGGCACCCACTATTTTGCTCTTATCTCCTTCCGTGATGAGTGCTCCACCCACACCGCCTACGACCGCCCCCGCCGTCCCCATCTCCTGCACGGCGGTTTCCCTGTAGTAGTCCATGTAGAGGACGTTTACCACTAGTATGTAGTCCGCCTCTTCGGGGTTGGGTGTTATCCTATAGCCCATGCTTATCAGTTTTTGCTTGAGCATCTCTTGAAAGGCTATCTCGGGCACGTCCGAGTAATTCCTGACGAGCACATATAAGCTGTTGGCTTTGACAAGCCTTTCTGGTGCTAAGGAGATGGGTTGGGTGACCTTTACCTTGGTCTGCAGGTCGGATTTTTCTATGCCCTTCAACGTGGTAGCACAGCTCCCGAGCAGAAGGGAGGACACCAAGAGAGCTACCGTCATAATACCCTTTATCCTCATATATAACAAAATATTACCGCAAGACCTTGTAAGCCATGCAGGAATTTTGACGACAAACCTTGAAAACCAGCAAGTAGCGTTTATATTTCTCTACACACTAAGCCCTTAGGAGGTAGCTATGCTTAGAGCGGAATGGATAGAAGGCAGGAAGAAGTTCAAGAATAAAACCCAGATGCACCTTGCAAGGCAAGGCATCATAACGGAAGAGATGCGCTACGTTGCCAAGAGGGAGGGACTAAATCCTGAGTTCGTCCGTCAGGAGGTGGCAAGGGGTAGGATGATAATCCCTGCCAACATAAACCACCTTCATCTTGAGCCTATGTGCATAGGCATAAACTCAAGGGTTAAGGTAAACGTCAACCTGGGCAACTCCGGGTTGGCATCGGACATACCCACCGAGGTGGAAAAGGTCAAGGTAGCTATCAAATACGGAGCGGACACCATAATGGACCTCTCCACCGGCGATGCCATAAGGGAAACCAGAGAAGCGGTCATAAAGGCAAGCACCGTCCCCGTTGGAACGGTTCCCATCTACGAAGCCCTCAAGCGTGCCAAGGGTCAGGTCAAGAACATGACCGTGGACCTCATCCTTGATGTTATAGAGGAACAGGCACAGCAGGGTGTTTCCTACATGACCATACACGCGGGCGTCCTGAGGGAGTTCCTGCCCATGGTCCAGCACAGGGTTATGGGTATAGTCTCAAGGGGCGGAGCCATCATGGCTCAGTGGATAGTGGAACACGGCAAGCAAAACCCCCTCTACGAACACTTTGACAAGATATGCGAAATCTTCAAAAAGCATGATGTGTCCTTCTCTTTGGGAGACGGTCTAAGACCCGGTGCCATAGCGGACGCTTCCGACAAAGCCCAGCTTGCGGAGCTTTATGTTCTGGGAGAGCTTACCAAGAGGGCATGGGAGCATGACGTTCAGGTAATGGTAGAGGGTCCCGGACACGTGCCCATGGACCAGATAGAGTTCAACATGAAGCTTCAGCAGAAGGTATGCCATGAGGCGCCCTTTTACGTCCTGGGACCTCTGGTGATAGACGTGGCGCCCGGATACGACCACATAGCGTCCGCCATAGGAGCTGCGATGGCGGGGTGGTACGGTGCGGCGATGCTATGCTACGTGACGCCTAAAGAACATCTGGGTCTTCCCAACATTGAGGACGTAAAGCAGGGTCTGATAGCTTACAAGATTGCCGCGCACGCGGCGGACGTTGCCAAAAACTGGCCCGGAGCGAGGGACTGGGACCTGGAGATGTCCAAGGCACGCTTTGCCTTTGATTGGAACAGGCAGTTTGAGCTTGCCATAGACCCTGAGACCGCAAGGGCTTATCATGATGAGACCCTGCCCCAAGAAGGCTACAAGACCGCCAAGTTTTGCTCCATGTGTGGACCCGAGTTCTGCGCCTACAGGATTTCCCAGAACGTCTCGGAGAAGATGGAGGAAGTGCTACAGCAGGACAACTGGCTGGCTCCCTAAGGGAGCCCCTTTGCCCCTTCTATCCTTTTCTTTGTCTCCTCCACTATCTCCTCGTAGCTTTTACCCTCCGGGTAGACTGGCTCTAAGAAGATCACCCTAATCTTTCTCCGCTTGGGAAACCTGTCTCTTATAGACATGCTCTCGTAAGTGCCGGAAAGCAGGACGGGAACCACAGGGACGCTTAGCTCCTTGCTCAGTATGGCAAAGCCCTTTTTAAAGGGCAGTAGACTCCCATCCCTGGTCCTCGCACCTTCGGGGAATATGACCACCTTTTTACCAAACCTCAACAGCCATGCGGTCTTTTGCAAAGATTCCCTGAGCTGTCTGTTTAAGTTTACCGTTATCACATGAGCCATACGGGCAAAGGCTTCTCTGAGCGTCCCCTTAAAGTATGCTTCCTCTCCGAGGAAGTAGGTCTTTACTGCGTGCCTTTGGGGCAGGGCGCTGACTATCACAAAGCCGTCCAAGTAGCTTGCATGATTGGGAGCTATTATGCACGGACCCTCGGGTATGTTCTCCGTGCCTACCACTTCCAAACGATTGTAAAGCCTAAAAAGTAGCTTTAAGACGAGCCTACCTACAATCAAGGGCAGGTTCCACTCTTTGAGCTGGGGCGGTTCTCCCTCCCTCAGTATGCTCGCCCAGTCGGTGTAAGCGGTCTCCTCCTTTTCCTTGTTCTTGTCTATGTATTCCGAGAGCATGTCCAGTGTCATCAAGCCTGCGAGTTCCTCCTCCCCGAGTCTGATACCGAAGCTCTTCTCTATGAAGCTCAGGAGCTCTACCTTTTCCAGAGAGTCAAGCCCCAAATCCAGTTCCAGATGTTCGTAGCCGTAAACTTCCCTACCGAGAGCCTTTGATAGATACTCCCTCAGCATCAGGGCTGTGGGTGTGTCCAAAGTTTTTATCTCTTTTGGTCTTTCCTCCTGCGCCCTGCTGTATACTTGCATGAGCATAAACCTTTTGAGCTTTCCCAGGCGCGTCTTGGGAAGCTCCTCCTTTACCAGTTTAAAGCCCGTTATCCTCTTCCAGGTAGGGAGCTCCAAGTTTACCTTGTCCAGGACGTTCCACTTTACATACTCTTCCAAGTTTACTATGCCCTTACTCCTTACCACCTCCTCATCCGGGTATATAAGAGCTTTAAGAGAGCCATCTACCTCAAGGACCGCACACTCCTTGACTACACTGTCCGTTTGCATTATCATGCTTTCCAGCTCTTCTGGGTTTACGTTCTTCCCTCCTGCCAGGACTATAATCTCCTTCTTCCTACCTTGGATGTATAGATAACCTTCCTCGTCAAGGTAGCCCAAATCCCCCGTCATGAACCATCCGTCTTTGAAGACCTCCCGCGTCTGCTGTGGCTTTTTGTAGTAGCCCAGCATGACGTTGGGACCCCTTACCAATACCTCACCGTCCTTGTCAATCCTTACATGGACATCCCTTATGGGAAGACCTACCGAGCCGAGCTTTACCCTGTTTGGGGGGTTAAAAGACACTATGGGGGAAGTTTCGGTAAGCCCGTAGCCCTCCAGCACGGTAAATCCCAGGCTTTCCAAAAAGAGAGCGGTTTCCACCGGAAGCTTGGCTCCACCGCTTACCATAAAACGAAGCTTACCTCCGAGGCTCTTGTGAACCCTTCGGAAGGCTATCTTCCTGAGCGGTTTGGGAAGCTTGCTAAGAACCCTGTAAAGACCGTAGGGGATGAAGCTTGACCTTATCCTCTCCTCAATCCTCTGGTGTAAGAGCTGGTATAGCCTGGGGACACCCACGAGCACCGTTATGCGGTGTCTCTGCATGGTCTGAATCAGAGCCTGTGAGGATAGCTGGTCCACAAACACCACGGTGGCGCCTATGTGCAAGGGTATGAGGAGGGTGGTCATGAGAGGGTAGGCATGGTGGAAGGGAAGCAGAGCCAACGTCTTGTCCTCCTTACCCACTATGCGGAGCTCGGTGATGGCATCTACATTGGAGAGGAGATTTTTAAAGCTGAGCATTACGCCCTTGGGACTGCCCGTCGTCCCGGAGGTGTAGAGTATGAGGGCAAGGTCCTTTAAGCTACGGTGTAGGTAGCTCCTGTTGGGTTTGGGGGGGATGGTTCGGTCCACGTTGTATATCAGAGGTCTTACACCCGAGCCTTCTATGGCTCTTTTTAGCCTTTCCTCCGTCTCATCGGAGCAAAAGACGGCGGAGGGCTCCGTCTCCTTGAGTATGTATCCTATGTCCTCCGGATTGGATAGGTAGTCTAAGGGCACTGCCACCGCACCCCTTTGCCAGATGGAGTAAAAGGCATAAACCCACTCGGGTCTGTTTTCGCAGAGTATGACTACCCTATCACCGGGTAGGACGTCCAAAAGGCTCGCATAAGAGTTTACCGCATCTATGAGCTCTGCGTAGGTTATCTCCTTTTCCCCCTGTATGAGCGCGGTCTTACCATGGTCTCTGAGCCTGGGAAGTATGACCCCCTCTTCGGGTATGAACTCCATAAACTCTATTTTAAGTCTGTTCCTCCTTCTGCTTGGGTTGGTAGCTCACTATGGCTTCCTTGGTGAAGGTTATCCGTGTGTTGGCGTCCACCCTGAGGGTCACCGTGTCCTCCCCGATATCAACAATGGTGCCCCATATGCCCCCACTGGTTATGACCTTGTCGCCCTTTTTCAGGGACTTTATAAACTCCTCGTGCTTCTTCCTCGCCTTAGCCTGAGGTCTTATGATGAGGAAGTAAAAGACTGCAAATATGCCTATGAGGAAGATGAGCTGAAAGAGTATGGCTCCTGCGGGGCTACCATGCTGACCCGACGACTGCGCAAAGGCTATGTCTATCATAAGAATAGAATTATAGCAGACTTCCCCGCCCATGTGCTAAAATTATTAATTCCCTTTGAATGCACGAAAGGAGGACATGCGATGGCTGTGTGTTATGTGTGCGGTAAGAAAAAGGTCTTCGGAAAGCGCGTCACCTTCTCCGCGGAGCAAAACTCAAGGACCTTCGGTGCAAACCTCCACAGGGTGCGCGTTGTGATGCCCGACCGCTCTGTCAAGAGGGTTTACGTGTGTGCCAAGTGTCTCAAGGCGGGTAAGGTGGTAAAGGCGGTAAGAACCTCCTGATGGGAATAAGATTCCTGACTGCGGGAGAGTCTCACGGAAAAGGGGTCTTTTGCATACTTGAGGGGATCCCCGCCAATCTGGAGATTTCTTCGGATTACATAAACAGGGAGCTCCAAAGACGTCAGAGGGGCTACGGCAGGGGCGGGAGGATGAAGATAGAAAAGGATGAGGTGGAGTTTCTCTCGGGTGTGCGTTTTGGCAAGACCTTGGGGAGCCCCATAGCTATGGCGGTCTGGAACAGGGACTGGGAAAACTGGAAGGAGAAGATGGCTTACGAGGGTCAGATGCCTCCTTCCGTGGTGTCTTTCACCAGACCCAGACCCGGTCATGCGGACCTGTCGGGCGGGATAAAATACAACCAGAGGGACCTGCGCAACATACTTGAGAGGGCATCCGCCAGGGAAACCACCGCAAGGGTGGCGGTAGGTGCGGTATGCAAGAGGTTCTTGGAAGAGCTGGGTATCAGCATAGGAAGCTACGTGGTGAGCATCGGAGGGCTCAGCCCTACCATAAGGGAGCAAGACCTTTTGAAAAGGCACGCTCTGGCGGAAGCGTCGGAGCTTAGGTTCCCCGACCCCGAGAGGGATGAGGAGTTCAAGGAGCTTGTGGACAGGGCGAGGCGGATGGGAGAGAGCTTGGGGGGTGTGTTTGAGGTGTTTGCGGTGGGCGTCCCACCGGGCTTGGGGAGCCATATACAATGGGACAAAAGGATAGACGGAAGGATAGCCCAAGCCATGATGAGCATACAGGCTATAAAGGGTGTGGAGATAGGTCTGGGTTTTGAAAGCGCCAGAAGGTTTGGCTCCGAGGTTCATGACGAGATAGGCTGGGAGGAAGGACAGGGTTATATAAGATACTCCAACAACCTGGGTGGAACAGAGGGAGGCATTACCAACGGCATGCCCATAGTGGTCAGGTGTGCCATGAAGCCCATTCCCACCCTGACCAAGCCCTTAAGGAGTGTGGACATACAGACCAAAGAGGAGGTAAGGGCGGGCAAAGAGAGGACGGACGTGATGGCTGTGCCTGCCGCAAGCGTGGTGGGTGAAGCCATGCTCGCCATAGTCTTGGCGGACGCCATCCTTGAAAAGCTCGGCGGAGACTTTATGGAAGAGATAAAAGAGCGCTACGGGTTATACTTACAACATGTTAAAGATTTTTGAAGAAGTAGGAAAGGCTGTCCTGCTTACCCTTTGGGGCATATACTTTATCTTCCACAAAAGACCCAAGACGAGACACTTTATCAAGCAGTTGGCTTATCTGGGTGCGGAGACCGTTCCCGTTGTCCTGATTACCTCCGTGTTCACCGGCGGTGTCATAGCCCTGCAGACTTACAGCACCTTCCATAGGTTCAACGCGGAGTTTTTGATTGGTGCGGTGGTAGCCATATCCATGGGAAGGGAGCTGGGACCCGTTCTGGCTTCCCTGATGGTGGTAGCCCGTGTGGGTTCTGCCATGACCGCCAACATAGGGACCATGAGGATAACCCAACAGATAGACGCTCTGGAGGTCATGGGTATAAACCCTCTTAGCTATCTGGTTGCTCCCCGTATGTTTGCGGGTGTGGTGGGTGTGCCCCTTTTGGTAATCCTTGCGGACGTGGCGGGCATATTCGGTGGCTGGTTCGTGTCGGTCAAGCTCTTCGGCGTGAACGAGCATCTTTTCTGGGAGAAGATGAAAGATATAGCGGAGCTCTATGACTTTGTGGGTGGGCTTTACAAGTCCGTAGCCTTTGGGCTCATCATCTCCGCGGTCAGCTGTTATTTCGGCTTTTACACCAAGGGGGGAACGGAAGGTGTAGGAAGGGCTACCACCAACAGCGTGGTAACTTCCTCCATGCTTATACTGATTTCCGACTACTTCCTGACCGCTATAATTTTCTAAGGATGTCAAAATTGGCATACTATAAAGGAGCCATAGAAGAGACGCTAAGACACCTGATAAAGCCCTTCCAACCAGAGCTCCTGCACTCAGCCATGACCTATTACCTCTTTCAGGAGGGAAAAAGGATAAGACCTCTTATAGTCTGTAGCGTATGCGAAGCCCTGGGTGGGGAACTAAAGCCCGCGCTGATTTTGGGTTGTGCGGTGGAGATAGTGCATAACTATTCACTTGTGCACGATGACCTTCCCTGCATGGACAACGATACGCTCAGGAGGGGAAAACCCACATGCCACGTGGTCTTCGGGGAGGATGTAGCCCTTCTGGCGGGTGATGGTCTTTTGACCTTAGCCTTTGAAATCCTCTCAGACCCAGATTACTTGGAGGGGTTGTCCCACGCTGAACGCATCATGGCTGTGAACGTGCTTGCCAAAAAGGCTGGTCCCTTGGGGATGGTGGGCGGTCAGGTTATGGACATCAGAAAACTTTCCTCACCGGAGGAGATAAACCTAAAAAAAACCGCCGAGCTCTTTAGCGCCTCCTTCATGCTGGGGGGTATATGCGCCCACAGGACGGACATGTTAAAAGAGCTGGAAGCTGTAGGCAGGGATTTTGGGCTTTTCTTCCAGATGGTGGATGACTACAAGGACAAGGACGGCGTCTATACCCTCATGGGAGAGAGCCTCAGGGATGACATAGAGAGGAAGAAGAAAGCCCTGGTGGAGGACCTCAGGGCGCTCGTCATCTACACCCCAACCATGGAGGAGATACTGAACACGGTCTGTGAGAGCATGTAGAAATTACCACTGGGCGGAAATCTTTGCCTTCCTGTTAAGATACTTGTCGACCGCCAGGGCGGTTTTCACACCGTCCGCCGCCGCGATGACCGCCTGCTTTATGTTGTTGCAGAGCACATCACCGCAGGCAAACACACCCGGCACGGAGGTCATGTTCTCTTCGTTCACCACTATGCAATGGTCTTGGGTCATCTCCACCTGGTTCATAAGAAAGTCTACCGAGGGCTTGTTCCCACCCAAGAATATAAAGACGCCATCCACCTGCAAAGTCTTCTCTTCTTTTGAGTCTATGTCCTTTAGCCTTATACCCTCCACCACCGATGTGCCCAGTATGTCAATTACCCTGTGGTGCAGAAGTATTTCCACGTTTTCCTTTTCTTGTATTTCCTCTATCATCTCATGGGGAGCCTTTATCCTGCTTGAGGGGACCACCAGGTATATCTTACTGGCAAAGCGTGATATGAACTCCGTCTCCTCCAGTGCGTAGTCGTCCTCGCCGATGACCGCAACTGGTCTGTTCTTGAAAAAGGCTGCGTCGCAAACACCGCAGTAGGAGACGCCCCTTCCCAGGAGCTCTTCCTCGCCCCTATACTTGTGGGTCCTCTCCATGGCTCCGGATGCTATTATGAGAGCCCTTGATTTGAACTCCCTACCGTCTATGGTGTAGACCTTCTTTATCTCTTCTGTGAGGTCGGTGGCTATCACCTTTCCCCTGACGAACTCCGCGCCGAAGTCCTTGGCGTGGTCCCTTATGAGTTTTAGCAGCTCATAACCCGAGATGGGACCCCTTATGCCCG
>FWWM01004439.1_pt1 | contig 32732 bp, 31 predicted proteins | sample 2228351 | NCBI WGS metagenome assembly FWWM01 (sample SAMEA103939774, study PRJEB20133) | metagenome
CGAAAGTAGTTTTCCTTGTGCTCCTGTTGCTGGTCACCGCCATGGCCCTGCGCAACTTCGTGCTGAACGCGGCAGTTGCGCATGGCCCGGAGCCGGTACCGCAACCTCCGTGGGAAGTCGCGCATGGCCCGGAGCCGGTACCGCAGCCCCCGTGGGAAGGCTTGCATGGTCCCGAGCCGGTTCCACAGCCGCCATGGAGACCGTAAGCGGGCTGTTCGGAACCTGAGTTCCCGATTCAAGCGGGCCGGCAGTTCAGTCGGACTGTCATTAGGCTGAACATGCTTGGCCCGTTTGACTATTTGATTTGGTTCTCTGGCGTTCTCATCGAAGCGTACGTCGTAGTCCGCGCAGTGCGCAAGCGTGAATTCCTGCGGTATTTCTGGATTGTCCTCTACTTGGCCTGTCTCGCAACTTCAACAGTTTGGCGCTCCCTCTTTCTTTACGACTATGGAGTTCGGTCGGCCGAATACACCTACGTTTACTACTACTCAGATTCCGCCCTAACTTTGCTGTTGTATTTGGCTATCGCCAGCCTCTACCGGCAGGTGTTTTCTGAGATGGGGTTCAACGTCTATCTGCGAGGCGCGACGGTAATGCTGCTGGCGGGCACGGCCTGGTTTTCCTACATGGTGGTGCGCGACCATCAGGACCATTTGACCAGCCGGTTTGTTGTTGAGCTCTCGCAGAACCTGTACTTCGTCGGCGTTGTGCTGACCTACCTGCTTTGGGGCGCGGTGGTCAAGCTGCGTGAGACGCGCGCGCGGCTCGTTCACCTGGTGCTTTCTCTTGGAATATTCTTCAGTGCCTACGCGGCCATCTACGCCCTGCGCAACCTGTTCCCTGAATTCGCGTTGCTGCGTTCGCTGCCGCCGCTGGTGGGGACGTTCCTTCCGCTGGCGTGGGCCTACACTTTCACCCGCATTCCTGAGGAGGCGCGGCTCGCTCCGGCGAGTGTCGCGACGGCGCACCGATGATTGCCGCTCTCATTCTGGTCCTCTCCGGGGTTGCCTTGGTGCAATTTTTCCTCTCCTATTGCCGCGCACTGGTAGCTACCTACCGCAAATGGGAGCTTTCCGACGATGTGCACAAAGTTGCCGGAATCCGCGACGCGGCGATTGCTTCCGAAGAGTTCCCGCGGCTGCTGGAACTGGTGCGGTTGTGCCCTGAATCGGACGATAAGCTGGAGATTCGATCGGTGCGCTCGTATTTCTGGCTGCTGAATCTGTTTCGAGCAACGCTGAGCAAGTTCCTGCCTCCGCTGCGAGAGTGGGTGGAACGCGAACGGCAAGGGTGTGCCTACTTCGTGGCGGTGGCGCTCGACCGGCGCATTGCACACAACCGCACCCTGGTGGCGCAGCAGCTAGCCAACCGCCCGTAGCCATTCCCCGAATGCCGCTCCTGAGGGCGGCGAGTGCACCGAGCGGCCCGCCGCAGTCTGGTTTTCTCCTCAGGGCCGCGGCGGGTTTGCCTTCAGAGAACTGCTAAAGAAGCACCCGCAGGGCGCGCTTCAGCGCCGCGCCGTCCAGACGCCGAGTCCGGTACAGTGTGGTTCCGAGCACGGCCAGCGCAACGGCCAGTTGTGCCGCCCTGAGTGGATTGGCCGCGGCCCAGCACAGCGCAGCGCGTCCGGCTTGCCGCAGTAGCATCGGTCGCTCCCTGGCCTCGATTCAGCCCCGATTGTACCCGAGTCCGCCGCGCTGTTACCATCAGCATGAGAACTCGGAAGTTCCTGTTCGTCGTGCGGGAAGCGCTGGCCAGGCAGGTGCTCGAAACCATCCGGAGGCACCGGATGCTGCGCCCGGGCGACCGTGTGGGCGTAGCAGTTTCCGGCGGTGCGGATTCGGTGGCGCTGCTGATTCTGCTTCACGAGCTGCGCGCTGCGCTCGGCATCCGCCTCGTGGTGCTCCATTTCAACCATCAGCTTCGCGGCGCGGAATCCGATGCCGACGAAGAATTTGTCTCGAAGCTGGCCGCGCAGTTCGACCTTGAGTTTCATGCCGGCCGTGAGGACGTCGCTGCGCGCGCCCGCGCGGAGGGCTGGAACCTTGAGGACGCGGCCCGGCGGCTGCGGTATGAATTCTTTGACCGCGCCGTTCGCGAAGGTCGCACTGACCGCGTTGCGGTCGGCCACACGGCCGATGACCAGGCGGAGACTGTGCTGGCACACATCCTGCGCGGCACAGGGCTGACCGGCCTGGCCGGTGTCTATCCCGTGCGCGGGCATGTGGTACGGCCGCTTCTGGAAGTGCGCCGCGGGGCGCTGCGGGAATACCTCCTCAGGTGTGAGCAACCGTGGCGCGAAGACGCTTCAAATCTCGACCAGACGCGCCTTCGCGCCCGCATCCGGCAGCGGTTGTTGCCTGTGCTGGAGCGCGACTTCAATCCGGCAGTGGTAGCACATCTGGCGACCCTCGCCGACCGTGCCCGCGAAGACGAGGTCTTCTGGACCGCGTTGCTGGAGGAACGCATGGCCGCGCTGGTGCAGCGGAAGCCCCACGGACTGGAAGTCCGGATTGCGGATTTGCTGACTCCGCTGCCGATACTCCATCCGCCGGAGCACACCGTGGAGGCCTGCGGCCGCGCGCTCACCAGTCGTCTGATTCGCCGCCTGGTGGAAGCGGCCAGAGGCGAGCGCACCCGCCTGACGAGGCAGCATGTCGAAAAGGTGCTCGGGCTCGCCACGGCATCAAGCGGCGGGCAGGCGATACACCTTCCCGACGGCGTACGGGTCGAGCGTAATTTTGACCGCCTGCTGTTCTTTCGCGATGTCGCAGAGCCGTCCGCTACGCCCGGGAGCGAGAAGGCCTCCGCCGGGCCGGGTGGGTATGACTATCCGGTCGAGCTGCCGAGTCAGGGCGAGGCTGCTGTTGACATTCCCGAAATCCGCAGCCGCCTGTGCCTGAAACTGATTGACTGGCGCGCAGCGGCGCGCGAAACTAGGGAATTGCCAGGCGTCCTTGACCGTGACCTTCTTCGCCCGCCGATCCGCCTGCGCAATTGGCGGCCCGGCGACGCCTACCGTCCCCGGGGACATGCGCACTTGCACAAAGTGAAGCGCTTGTTTCAGGAGTTTCGGATTGCGGCACGCGAGCGGGCGGGCTGGCCGGTGCTGACCAGCGCCGGGCAAGTGGCCTGGGTGCTGGGCATGCCCGCAGCGAAAGAGTTCGCAGCCGGGCCCGAGACACAAGTCGGGTTGGTGATTACCGCAGCCGGGTTGGATTCGGAGCAGGAATCGTCGTGAGCAGTCGCCCCAGGGCGGTCTATTCGCGCAAGCAACTAGCGGAGCGCGTGGCCTGGCTGGGCCGCGTCATCTCCCGCGACTACCGCGGGCGCACCGTCCAGGTCGTGCCCATTCTGGAGAACTCCGTGGTCTTTGCGGCCGACCTGCTGCGGCACATCACCGCCCCGGTGATTTGTTCGTTCGTGCATGTGGGGATGCGCGACGTCAGCCTTGGCGGCTACGAACGCCGGGAAGTGTTTTTCAGCCCGGAGCCGAATTTGAATGGCCGCGACGTGCTGGTCGTGGACACCGTGCTGCAGTCAGGCGTGACCATGGATTTCTTGCTCCGCCGGTTGCAGCAGCGTCAGCCCCGCTCGCTGCGCCTGGCCGTGCTACTCGACAAGAGCGACGACCGCAAAGTGGACGTGCAGGCGGATTACGTTGGCTTCCGCGCTGCATCTAATTATTGGGTGGGATATGGCCTTTCCGACCCCTCGGGCCTGTATCGGAACCTGCCTTACCTGGGCGTGGTCGGGCGAAGTCCGGTACGCAAGACCCGCGCGCCGGCTTGGCACCGCCGCACGCGGAAGACAGCGAGGTAAACTTTGAACGCAACGGCACGTACAATCCTCTTCTGGGTGTTCATGATTTTTCTGGCGGTGCTGCTGTGGCGCATGGCCGCCAACACCGGGCAGTCCGCCAAGGAACAGACGCCCAGCTATACAGACTTCCTCAGCCAGGTCGAGCGCGGCAACTTGCAGGGCGACGTCACCATCAACGTCGGCCCGGTGACGGCCGAAATCACCGGTGAATACCGTGAGCCCTCACAGAAGTACTCCGTCACGGTAGACAAGGAGGTGATCAGCGGGCTGACCGAAACCCTCCGCGAGAAAGGCATCCCGGTGCGTTTCAAAGAGGTGAGCCGCGGCGAATGGTGGGCCATCCTTCTGAACCTGACCCCGCTATTGCTGCTGGCCGCGCTGTGGGTGTTGATGATCCGCCAGATGCAGGCCGGCGGCAACAAAGCCCTGAGCTTTGGCAAGTCCCGCGCGCGCCTGCTGACCCCGCAACAGAAGAAAGCTACCTTCAAGGACGTCGCCGGCATTGACGAGGCCAAGGAAGAGCTTCAGGAGATCATTGAGTTCCTGAAAGACCCGCAGAAATTTCAGCGCCTCGGCGGCCGCATCCCGAAAGGCGTGCTGCTGGTCGGTCCGCCGGGCACAGGCAAAACGCTGCTGGCGCGTGCCATTGCCGGCGAAGCCAACGTACCGTTTTTTTCCATTTCCGGCTCGGACTTCGTGGAGATGTTCGTGGGCGTGGGCGCGAGCCGCGTCCGCGACCTGTTCGAGCAGGGCAAAAAGAACGCCCCCTGCATTATCTTCATTGACGAGATTGACGCCGTGGGCCGCCACCGCGGCGCGGGCCTGGGCGGCGGGCACGACGAACGCGAGCAGACTCTGAACGCGCTGCTGGTGGAGATGGATGGCTTCGAATCGAACGAAGGCGTCATTCTGATTGCCGCCACCAACCGGCCCGATGTGCTCGATCCGGCGCTGCTGCGTCCGGGCCGCTTCGACCGCCGCATCGTGGTGCCGCGACCCGACCTGAAAGGGCGCGAGGAAATCCTCCGCGTGCACACGCGCAAGGTGCCTCTGTCGGAAGACGTGGACCTGTCGGTGATCGCCCGCGGTACGCCGGGCTTTTCCGGCGCCGACCTGGCCAACCTGGTCAACGAAGCGGCGCTATGGGCCGCGCGGCAGAACCGAAAATTCGTCGCGCAGTCGGATTTTGAAATGGCCAAGGACAAGGTGCTGATGGGGGTCGAGCGCAAGTCCATGATTCTCTCAGACGAGGAGAAACGCAATACTGCCTATCACGAAGGCGGTCACGCGCTGGTCGCAGCGATGATCCCTGAAGCCGACCCGATCCACAAGGTCACCATCATCCCGCGTGGCATGGCCCTGGGCATCACCATGCAGCTCCCGATTGACGACAAGCATACCTACACGAAAGAGTTTCTCGAAGCGCAGCTCGCCGTGTTGATGGGCGGGCGCGCCGCCGAAGAAATCGTCCTGGGCAAGCTGACCACGGGCGCCGGCAACGACATCGAACGCGTCACCGATGTGGCCCGGCAAATGGTTTGTGAGTGGGGCATGAGCGAGCTCGGCCCGCTCACCTTCGGCAAGAAGGAAGAAGCCATCTTTCTGGGCCGCGAGATTGCTCAGCACCGCGACTACTCGGAAGACACCGCCATTCGCATCGACCAGGAAGTGAAGAAAATTGTTACCGCAGCTTACGACCGCGCCCGCGAGATCCTGCGCACCAATCGCGACGCGCTCGACCGCATCGCCCAGGCGTTGCTGGAACGCGAGGTGCTCGACGCCAACGAAATCAAGCTGCTGATCGAAGGCAAGCCGCTGCCCGAAAAAACTTCGCCGTCGCCGCCACAGCCGGTGCCGTCGAAGGAGCCGCAGCTCGCTCCTCGGCCCGAGCCCAAGCCTGCCCCGGGCTTCGCCAAAGGCGGAAAACCCGCCCCGGCATAGATCCCTTGCGGCGGCTCCGGCCCTGCCCGCGGTCGAATGGTGCCGTCGCTTTTTTCTGGATGCGCTGCGGAAGCGTTTGGCTCTCCTTCGTTTGGCGCGCCCGTTGGCGTACAATACGCGCATGGGGAAGAAACCAGCGCGCACCATCGAGCTCGACTGTCCGTGCTGCCAGGCCAAGCTCACCATTGACCCCGACCTGGGCATCATCCTTTCCCACACGCCCGCCAGGCGCGTCCCGGAGGTGGACTTGGACGATACGGCCCGCCTGCTGCGCGAAGAAGCCGAGCGCCGCGAAGAAAAATTCCGCAAGTCCGTGGAAGCCGAGAAGAGAAAAGAGGAAGTCTTCGACCGATTGTTCGAGGAAGGTCTCAAGAAGGCAAAAGAAACTCCCGCCGAAAAGCCTATCCGCGATTTCGACCTCGACTAGCTCTGATCCAGCCCCAGTCGCGGTTCCCGGATGTTCCGCGAGGTCCCTGGCTCGCCAAGGCTCGCCGAAAACACGCTACCAACCGGGGAGCACGGCTTCCACATCCAGGTCGCGCAGCACTGCTCCCACCCGCCGCAGCACTTCGCTGGCCCCCATTCGGTTGCTGAGCAGCGTGAGCGCGCCGTTGCTGAAGTCGCAGACGGCGCAGAAGCAATAATGCCTGAACACCGGATGATAAGCATCCACGCCGCGGCGGGAGAGCTCGCCTTCGAGCACCGCATCACCCCTACGGAGCGGTTCGCCGGCCCGGGCCCCGAACAGCTCGCCCTCGAAGCGCGCGAACAGCGCTTCGACTTTGTCCATCGCCGGTTCGTGCACGACCAGCGACCGTGCACCCTTTTCACAGTAAACGATGCCGTGCGCATCACAATATTCGCGCACGCGGCCTAGGTGGCTGAAAAAATCCAGTGCCCATGGCTCCGTCGCCGCCAGCGCCGACAGCACCCGACTCCAGATGCGAGCCGCATCCGGGCCGCGCGCCGGTTCGCCGCTCGCCGGATCGGTCAGCTCCAGCCCGACCGCGCACACGTCCGCGCCCAAATCGAGCGGTTCGATTTCCAGCCGGTACCGCGACACGCGTCTTCGCCGCCTACGGCCCCCGGCTGCCAAACTGCCGGCGGAATTCCGGCGACCGCTTGCGCATCTCGAGCCAGTCGAAAAACGCGTCGGGTGTCTCCAGCCAGATGCGGAACCAGTTGACGATTTCCTGCTTTTCGGCGCGCTTGCGCGCGTCTACGCGGCGGTTCCGCGCAATCATCTGCGCACGGCGGTGCCCCAGCCGCGCGACTTCCAGCACCCGCTCGGCAGCGGCGCGTTCACCGGCGGCTCCGAATTTCCGCAGCAGCTCGTCCAGCCGCACCAGGGTCATCTCTGCTTCTTCCATGGTGGAGAAGTGCAGCAGGTCCTCAAACTCTTCTTCGTACCGATCCTCTTCGTCGGCGCGCGTGGACCAGACAATGCGCCGTCCTGCGTCTTTCAGCACGCTGGCGATGTAGTCGGCCGAGGCCCGCCCCTGCTCGGCTCCTAGCCGGACAATCAACTGCCGGCGAATCTGTTCCACCTCGGCGGGCGTGAAGTGCTTGGCACCCAAGTCTTCCGCGATGGTCAGAATGGCGTCTTTCTTCGTGGGTTTTCGAGAACGGCCCATTACCGGGTTTCGTCTTCGTGATTTCTTGCCGCCGGGGTGCCACCGGAGTCGCCTTTTTCCGCTGCCTGGCGATTTTCCGCCAGCAGTTGCCGGTAGCGCGCCACGTTGGCATTGTGTTCGCGCAGCGTCTTGCTGAAGAAATGCCCGCCCTGGGCATTGGACACGAAATAGAGATAGTCCGTCTGCGGCGGGAAAAGCGCTGCCCGCAGGGCCGCTTCCCCTGGACTGGCAATCGGACCCGGCGGCAGCCCGCGGTATTTATAAGTGTTGTACGGAGAATCGAACTCCAAGTGTCGCAGCAGCAGCTGCCCGCGATATTTTCCGGCCAGCTCGAGCGCATAGATGACCGTCGGGTCGCACTGCAGCGGATAGCGTTTCTCCAGCCGGTTGTAGAACACGCCGGCGATCAGCCCGCGCTCGTCGTTCGCGCCGGTTTCGCGCTCGACCAGCGAGGCCAGCGTCACCAGTTCGAGCGTCGTAAGTCCGTGGGGATTGCGCCCTTCCCCCTCAGCCAACGACTGCCACACCTGCCGGAAGCGCCGCACCATGGTCCCCACGATGTCCTGCGCCGTCGCCTCGCGCGGAAATTCGTACCGCGCAGGGAATAAAAATCCTTCCAGATTCTTTGCTTCTGGAGCCAGGTCGTGCACCAGCGAGGCGTCGCCCGCCGCAGCCAGAAACTCCTCGCGCGTGGCAAAGCCGGCGTCGGCCATGCGGTCGGCAATCTGAAACATGGTGCTGCCCTCGGGCACAAGCACCGCGTGATAGACCACTTCGCCGGCGGCCAGCTTGCGAAAAACGTCGAACGACGATGCGGCGCTGTCAAAACGATACTCACCTGCCTGCGGGTGCTTGCTGCGCAGCCGGCACAAGGCTTCAAACGCCACCGCGCTGCGCACCACGCCTTTTTCCTCCAGCGTGCGCGCAATCGAGCGCACCGTCGCGCCTTCCGGAATCACCACATAGATTCCCTCCGAGGGGAAATTGCCGTAGGGCAGACCGAGTATGATGCCCAGCCACACGGTTGCAGCGACAAACAAGAGAAATGCGATCCGTCCGATGCGGTGGGGCCAGCTCATGGTTCCTGTTGCCTTGCTTGCCGCTGCTCCAGGTAGTCGCGCAGGATGATAGCGGCAGCCAGCTCATCGTGGCTGCGCCGCCGATGCCTGCCCCGGCGATTTTCCGCCGCGGTTTGCGCCGCCTCCCAGCTTGTCAGGCGCTCTTCGGCCAACTCCACCGGCAGCCGCAGTGCCTTTTCCAGCCGCCGGGCGAAGCGCGCCGCTTCGGCGGCCATCTCGCTTTCACTTCCATCAAGGTGCAGCGGCCAGCCGACGAGGATGCGCCCGATTTCGTATTCGCGAACGAGCGCCTGCAGCCGGCGCATATCTTCGGTGCGGTTCTTCCGTTCCAGCGTGGTAAGCGGCCGGGCCGTCAGTTGGAGAGCATCGCTCACTGCCAGCCCCAGCTTCCGCCGGCCGTAATCCACCGCCAGCACGCGTGTGTGTGCGGGATTTCCTGGGATGCGCGCGGCTCGCGTGGAAACGTTCACTACAACATTATACCGTCCGCAGCAAAACGTCGCACCGCCGTAGTGCGCCGCATTCAAGACATCGCGCTTACTCCAACGTACACCCGCGCTACAGCTGCCGGCCGCGCTCGCCACGTTCCCACAACGGCCAGAAGCCAAACAGCTTCATCTGCTGGTCGAGCCCGGTGCGCTGCATCAGCGCTTCCACTTCGCTGCGGGTGAGCCGTGGCCCGATGCGCGCCTCGCGCTCGGCGATACCATAAACCGTGACCGCAGCCAGCGCGGTGTGCAGCTTCAGCTCGCGAATGTCTACCTTATCGAATGTGTCTGAGCTGGCGTGGTAGTTGACGATATAGTTGTGTTCTTCCTGCGTGGCCACCAGCGTGGGGATGCCTTCGATCATAAAGTCGAAATTGTCGGTGCCGATGAAGGCGTCAGCCGTGTGCGCGTTCGAGCCCCACGACGCAATCGGCTCGAGAATCTCGCGCAGCGCCGATTCGATATCCGCACGCCCGCCGAGCGAATAGCCCAAGACGCGGCCCATGCCTTCATCAAAGTTCACGTAGGCGACCAGGTTGTCGAGCTCGGCGCGGTGCTGCTGCACGTAGCGCCACGAGCCGATCAAGCCTTGCTCTTCGCCCGACCAGAGTACGAAGCGCAGCGTCCGCGGAGGCTTCACGCCGGCGGCGACAATCGCCCGCGCGGCATCTATCACCAGCGCCGAGTTGCAGCCGTTATCGAGCGCCCCGGTGCCCATCTCCCACGAATCCAGATGCGCGCCCAGCATGACGACTTCCTCCGGCCGCTCGTGTCCGCGAATTTCGGCTACCACGTTGCGCTCCTCCACCGGGCCGCCGGCTTCATTCGGCATCTCGAGCCGCACCCGCACACGCCGCCCGGCAGCCAGCAGCCGAACGATGCGTTGCGCATCTTCCCGCGCCACCAGCGCCTGTGGCAGCCGGTCTATCTGCCCGAGAAAATTATTCACGTGGCGATACAGCAGCTTGTGCTCGCGTGACGACATCCACAGTACCGCCGCCGCGCCTGAAGCCATCGCCCGGCCGAGTATCGCCGGCGCGCGGCCGTATTCACCGAACAAGTCTGCCCAGGTGCGAATCACCTGCGAATGCACCAGCAGAATCGAGCCGCGCGCGGGGCGCGCTCGCGCAAAATCCTCCTCCGTCCCCATGCCTGCGTCTACGATATCCGCTTCGAGGCCGCCGGCTGGCGTTGGCGGCGACCAGCCCAGCGAAACCGCTTTTACGGGAAACGCGACCGGAGAGATCACTGCGACCCGCGTGGCGCCTTCGCGCCAGCTCGACGGCATGGTAAATGGTTCCGTACGCACCGTGTCCACGCCAGCCTGCTTGAACGCTGCCACGGCCCATTCCGCCGCGCGGCGCATCGCCACCGTGCCGCTCATCCGCCCGCCAATTTCGTCGGTCAACTGTCGCAAGTTGTCTTCGATCGGTCCCGGCCCCAGCGCCGCGGCGATGATTCTCTCTGCCGCGGTGAGACTCCTTTGCGGCTGCGCAGGCAACGCAGCAAGCAGCGCCGAGGCAAGAAGGCACAGCAGCAGCAATCGGGGCACGAAAATTCTCGGCTTCATCGGTTTACTCCTCGCGGAACATCGCGCTTGTTCACAGGGCCACGCGATTATACTCGCACCCGTCGGCTGCACATTCACTTTTTGGGGCCGGCGCCCGGAGGAGAAAGTTCTCACCGTGCAGCGATAATAGCGTCGGCGATGCGGGCGACCTCCACCATTTCGGCCACGTCGTGCACGCGCACGATGTGCGCCCCTCCCAGGATTGAGGCCGTGACCGTAGCGGCGGTGCCCCAGATGCGCGCCTCCGGCGGCGCATTGCCGAGCGTTCGCCCGATGAACATCTTCCGAGAGGTGCCCACCAGCAGAGGAAAGCCAAGCGAGCAGAGCTCGGGCAGCCGCGCCAGTAGCTCGAAATTCTGCGCGTAGGATTTACCGAAGCCGATGCCCGGGTCGAGGATGAGCTGCGATCGTTTGAGCCCCGCGCGTAGCGCCCGGCGGACCGCTTCGCGCAAGCCGTTTTTCACGTCGAGCAGGACGTTGCGCGCAAACGGCCCTTGCTGCATCGTGCGCGGGGTGCCACGCATATGCATCAGCACCACGGGCAAGCGGTGCCGCCGGGCAACGTCGACAAGGGCTGGGTCACTGCGCAGCGCGGAAACGTCGTTGATGATTTCGGCCCCAGCGGCTACTGCGGCTTCGGCAACAGGCGCTTTCTGCGTGTCAATTGATATAGGCAGCGGCAAACGCCCGCGCAATCCTTCCAGCACCGGCAGTACCCGCCGCAGCTCCTCTGCTGCGCTGACCCCTTCCGCGCCAGGGCGCGTGGATTCGCCGCCGATGTCGAGGATGTCTGCACCGGCGCGCGCCAGCTCCAGCGCGTGGGCGATGGCCGCGTCCGGATCGAAGAACTGACCGCCGTCGGAGAAGCTGTCCGGTGTGACGTTCACGATGCCCATCAGCAGCGTCCGCTCGCCTAACGCGAGTGTCCGAGAGGGCAGCTTCAGCCGGAATCTTCGCCTATGCATCGCCAAAGTATTTAATCACAACCGCCAAATCGGAACCGGGGCAGGCGGAAATGTGAGTTCGGCCGGAATGAAGTTCGGTCCGGCCAAGCAGTCCGCGCCGCATCCTGCCGGGCTGAGGCTTGGTGCTACACCGTTTTCTCAAGGGGTTGCGGGGACGTAATAGGCGGCTCGATGGGTGAGCGTCACATCCGACCGGCCGCGGACTTCCACGCGAATCGTCCGCCAGCCGGGTTTCGTGCGACCCGCTGCGGGATAATAACCCAGGGTGTACTGCGCGCGCAGGTTCTCGGCAATCTGCCGGTAAATGTCTTCGAGCGCGCCCGCTTCGCTCAGAAAATACAACTGCCCGCCTGCACGCCGCACCAGCTCAGCAAGATAAGCGGTGTAGTGGGGGATACCCGCTTCGCGCGTCTCGGCGGTGATCACTGAGGAGTTTCGATGTGATGCGAGCCATGCTGTCGTAAGAGCCCGCGGGCGCGGGAGCACGCTGATGGCGTGGACTTCGACTCCGGCAGCGGTCAGCACGCGGCACAGGTCATCAAATGTCAGGTGATGATGCTCGGGCGAACGCGGGGCCGCGCTTGCCGCATTCCAGCCGAGGCCGAGGTGGCTGTCCTGCCCGTCGGTCAGCAGCACGATGACGCGGCGGCCCGGTTCGGCGCGGTCGGCGAAGAGGGCGCCAGTGGTGAGATACACAGCTTCGTAGATGTGCGAGCCGCGGCGCGCCAGCGGCCCCCGCGTCACCTCGAGCGATTCAATGGCACGTTCGAGCAGCCGGCGGTCCGTGGTGAACGGCAGCAGCAGCCAGGTGTCTGCCGCAAAGGCGACTACGGCAATTTCGTCGTGCGCGGCCAGCCGTGCGGCCAGCGTGCGAGCGGCCTGTTTCATCGCGGCGAGCTCGCGGTAGATGCTTGGGCTGGTGTCAATCACCAGCGCGACGCGGGCGGGTTCGGTGGAAGCGTCGAAGTGTTCGATGGCCTGCTCGATGCCATTCTCGTACACGCGAAAATCTTCGGCGCGCAGCCCGAGGATAAGTGTGCCATCCGGCGCCAGCACGTTGGTGGTCACGCTGACCAGGTTAACCTGCGAGCGGATGAGGCCGGCATCGCTCTCGGGTGTGGCGGCGCCGGCCGTGCGCCCCGCCCGGAGCTCTCCGGTTGCCGGGTCGCGGCGGTAATCAATGCCGACGTCGAGCCGCTGCGCACGGGGCAGCTCAGGCCGTTGACCGGCCGCGACGGCTACCACCAGCACAACTGCTCCAATTGTGCCCCGCCCTCGCTTCACTCAGCTAGTATGCCAGAAACGACGGCTGCCACACCGCCGCCGGCAATTTGACGCCCAAGTGGCCGGCTGTTACATTGTGGAATTTGTCCGGTGACAGGGGGTCCTTTTGAGTGCCAGGGCTTCAATCGGGTTGCTGCTGGTGGCCGCGCTTGTCGGGGCCACGGCAGTTTCTTGTGGAGTTAGCAAGCGCCGAGTCGTCACACCGGAAGAGATGCGGCCGGCCTTGGAAGCCACCCTCGAACAGTTAAGGGAATACTTCAACCGGCAGGCGCATGCAGTGCAGAGTGTCAATGCGGGGATTGAACTGCGGCCGCTGGCCGGGTCGGCTTACAGCGGCGTCATCGAAGAATACCGCGAGGTCGGCGGCTTCCTGCTGGCACAACGGCCAGCCAGCATCCGCATCATCGGGCAGGCCCCGGTGGTGGCGAAGAACGTGTTTGACATGACCAGCGACGCGGAGACGTTCCGCATCTTCATTCCCTCCAAAAATAAATTTCTGATTGGCTCAGCCACTGCGGAAAGGACATCCGAGAAGCCGATTGAAAACCTGCGCCCGCAGCATCTGCTTGACGCGCTGTTCTGGACGGAACTGCTGGAGCCGGCCCGCGTGCTGCTGGAAGAATTTGACGCGCCGCCGTATCGCTTTTACGTGCTGACGGAGCTGCGGCCTGCCGCAGGGGCGAGTTTCGAAATCGTGCGCAAAGTGTGGTTTGACCGCGCGGACCTCTCCATCACGCGGATGCAGATTTTCGGGGCCGGCGGCCGGCGTGTGGCTGACGTCTGCTACGCGGACTGGCGGGCCGCGGCCGGTGCGCGCTTTCCGCATACGATTGTGCTGGAACGCCCGCAGGAAGACTACCGCCTGACGCTACGCATCATCAAACTGACGCTGAACGAGCCCATCGCCGCCGACCGCTTCCAGCTCGAGCAGCCGCCAGGCACTGAACTCGTGCGTGTGGGCGAAGGCAGCGCCGGTGCGGACGAATGATCGCACAGATGATTGCCCGCAATCTGCTGCACCGCAAGCTGCGCACACTGATCAGCGTGCTGGCCGTGGGCGTCGAAGTCGCGCTGGTGCTGGTGATCGTGGGACTCACCACAGGCATGCTGCAGGAGACCGCCAAACGGATTGAAGGCGTGGGCGCAGACATCATGCTTCAGCCGCCGTCGTCGTCCGTCTTTCTGGCCTTCAGCACCGCGCCGATGACCATTCGCATCCGCGACCGGCTGGAGACCATCGAAGGCGTGCGCGCGGTCGCCCCAGTGCTGTTGCAATCGAACACTTCCGGGGGGCTGGACGTGGTTTACGGCATCGAGTGGGAAAGCTTCCGGGCGGTTTCGGGCGGGTTCGTCTTTCACGAAGGCCGCGAGCTGCGCAGCGGCTACGAAGTGCTTGTGGACGACTGGTACGCGGCGGCGCGCGGCATCCGCGCGGGCGATCTGCTGCGCATGTTCGAGCACGATTTTGCAGTCGTCGGCATCGTCGAGCACGGCAAAGGCGCGCGGCTGTTCGTGCCCATCGAGACGCTGCAGCAATTGTTCGGCGCGGCGGACAAAGCTTCCCTGTTTTTCATCAAGTGCACGAGCCCGGAAGATACGCCGGCGGTGATGGAAGAGCTCCGCACGCTGCTGCCGCGGCATGAAATCCGTCCGTTGAAAGACCTGCTCTCGATGATGACCACGTCGAGCCTGCCCGGCCTCGAGGCCTTCAACAACTCGATGATTGCGCTGGCCGTGGTCATCGGTTTTCTGGTGATTCTGCTCTCCATGTATACAACCATCCTCGAGCGCACGCGCGAAATTGGCGTGCTGAAATCGCTGGGCGCGTCCAAGGCATACGTCGCAAGGGTGTTCCTCGCCGAGAGCGCCCTGATTTGCGCCGCGGGCATCTTGGCGGGCATCGGGCTGAGCTATGGCGTGAAAGCGGCGCTGGTGGCGATGTTTCCCACACTGACGGTGCAGATTACGACCGGGTGGCTGCTGCGTGCCTCGGCCATTGCCATCGGGGCCGGCTTGGCGGGCGCAGCCTATCCGGCCTGGCTGGCCAGCCGTCGCGACCCCATCGAAGCCCTGGCCTACGAATAGGTTGATTGATCGCGCTGGCCGCGGCTCCGCTTCGGGACTAAAATAGCTCGGCCTCGGGCCGAGGTTCCCTCCGGGGGGAACTGTTGGAACAAATTCTGAAGACGGAAAACCTGTGGAAGATTTACCGCTCCGGGAAAGTCGAGGTCCCGGCGCTCCAAGGGGTGAATTTTGAAGTTCAGCCGGGCGAATTCGTGGCGGTGATGGGCCCGTCAGGCTGCGGCAAGTCCACGCTGCTGTACGTCATCGGGGGACTGGCCCAGGCCACGCGCGGGCGGGTGCTGGTGGACGGTAACGACCTGGCCGCGCTCAGCGACGCCGAACGCACCCGGCTGCGGCGACACAAGGTCGGCTTCGTCTTCCAGCGCTTCAACCTGCTGCCTACGCTCACCGCCCAGGGCAACATCGCCATCGCACAGCACATCCACGGCAACGGGTTTGACCCGCACCGCTTCGAAGTTGTCACCCGGATGCTGGGGCTGGCTGAGCGGCTTCACCACAAGCCGTCGGAGCTTTCCGGCGGTGAGCAGCAGCGCGTGGCCTTGGCGCGCGCTGTAATCAACGAGCCAAAAATCCTGCTGGCCGACGAGCCTACCGGCAACTTGGACACACGCAATTCGGAAATCGTTTTGGGCATGCTGCGCCAGTTGAACAAAGAGCTGGGCCAGACCATCGTGATGATTACCCACAACCCAGAAGCCGCCGCCTACGCGGGCCGCGTCGTGCACATGCGCGACGGGGTCATCGTGGACGGCGTCCCTGCGGATTAGCAATGCGCCGCGCCTGGAGCGTCGTAAAAAACACCCTGTTCTGGTCGTATGAGCGCGGCTCGTGGCCCTACGACATCATGGTCGTGGCCATCGTTTTGTTTGTGCTGCTGGTACCGCGCGGCTGGTTTCGCGACCAGCCCCGCGTGGGTGTTGTGCCGGTGGCCGCCGGGCTCGAGCTGATTGCCGAAAGCCCTGACGGCACGCTCACCTACCGCATCCCGGCCGCCTCGCTGGTTGTAAAGTTGCGCACGCCGGAGCTCGAACGCGATATCAGTGAACTGCTCCGCCGCCACGTGGACACCCTCGAGACCCGCCGGTTCAGTCTCGAAGACGTCCGCGCCGTCCGCAACGCAGATGGCGCCGTGCTCTATTACGAAGTGACTGTTCGTCCCTAGCCGGCGTGGCGGCTGGCGACTTTTTCGCCGCAACCCGCGTGAAAACCCGGCCGCAGTTTGCCTTATCCGCATCCAGTCTTGTGATAGCATGCGGCCCGCAAAGTTTGCGTTTCGGAGGCAACAGCTTGCGTCTTTTCGGCTGGCAGCGGCGGATCAAAACATTCGCCCGCGGTGGCGCGGCTCTGGCGGCCGTGGCAACTGCTGTGTTCTGTCTGCTTTGCTTGTGGCCCGGCGAGGCGGAAGCGCAGCGGCGTGGCAATTGGACGCTCGACGAGGTCCTCCGGCAGCTCGACCGCGAAGCCGGCCGGTTCGAAAGCCTGACCGCACAACTGGAGCGCACAAAAGTCACTGTCGTGGTGAACGACCGCTCCACTGAGTCCGGTCGGATTTACGTCCGCCGTGACGCCAAGATGCTGATTGAGATCACGCAGCCCGCCGCACGCACCGTGCTGCGCCGCGGCGACGACCTTGCTGTCTTTCATCCTCGTACGAACCGCGTGGACGAATACGACCTGGGCAAACACCGCGCCCTGGTGGACCAGTTCCTGCTTCTCGGATTCGGCACCGGCGGCAATGACCTGAAAGAAGGTTATCTCGTCACACTTCTAGACGAGCTGACCATGAACGGAAAGCGCGTCATCTGGCTCGAGCTGACGCCCAAGGCCGAGGAAATCCGCAATCAGATCTCGAAAATCCATCTCTGGATAGACTTGGCCACTTGGCTGCCCGTGCAGCAGAAGTTTTTTGAGACCGGCTCGGGCGATTACTTTGAAATTCGTTACACGGACGTTGTGCGCAACGCGCGCATCCCCGACGCGCGTTTCCGGCCGCGCTGGCCCCGCGACGCCACCCGCATCAAGCATTGTTGGGGTGCAGCCCGCCGAGGCGGGTGCCCCTGCGGCGCACATCCCTAGGCGTCACACGGCTAGGTCGGCGAGCTCGATCAGGCTTCGGACCTCCAGATCCGGCCGCGCTCTGGTTACCGGCGGGGGCGTTGCACCCCAGCCGGGTTTGTCGTGGCGACGGTTCACCCACACGGTTGCAAGGCCCAGGGCTTTGGCAGGCACGATGTCGTGAAATAGGCTCTGCGCGATGTGCAGGATTTCACTGCTCGCTGCGCCGAGGTCCCTCGCGCGTGCGATCGCCCGCTCGAACATCCGCCGATCAGGCTTGTAGGCGCACACTTCTTCAGCCGTCACCAGACCGTCAAAATCCACGCCAAGCAGCCGCTGTGTGCCGGCGAAGGACGCGCGGTCTACATTTGACACGATTATCAGCTTATATCGCTGTTGCAGCCGCCGCAGCGCTGCGGTGGTATCGGCAAAAGGCGGCCACTCGCTCACCGATTGCGCCAGCACGTCAGCGTCGGCCTCGCTGACCGGCTTGCGAAATCGTTCGCCGATTTCGCGATGCACGGCGCGGAGCACGTCCGGATACAAACGAAATTCCGGGTGCTGCTCCTGCCGCGCCTCGCTGGCAGCGAAGGCTTCGAGCAGCTCTTCATCGCGCAGCGAGAGGCGGTTACGCCGCGCCCATTGCTGCAGCACGCGCACGATCCCGCGCTCCCAGTCAATCAGCGTGCCGTAGCAGTCGAAGGTCATTACGCGGAATCGTGAAAAATCCAGTTCCTCCATGCCTGCCTCCTTGTCCCGTGCATCATTCTGCTTCAAAACTGCTCCTCAGCCGACGGCCAAATTGCCCGGCACGCCGGAGCATTGAGTTACAATGGCTGCGCGGACTTCTGCCTATGGACCACGGCGGCATCCTTCGCGACCTGATTGTTCTGTACGGCATCGCCATGCTGATCGCCTTCCTGCTGCGCAAGGCGAAGCAGCCGATGGTGGTCGGCTACCTGGTCACCGGTGCGATTGCCGGGCCGTATGGCCTGAGACTGATTTCCGACGCGGGCGCCGTGGAACTACTGGCCGAAATCGGCGTGGCGCTGCTGCTGTTCACCATCGGCCTCGAGCTTTCGTTGAAAAAACTGGCGCGGATGCGCCAGCTAGTGCTCGGCGCGGGTAGCCTGCAGGTGTCGGTGGCGCTGCTGGCGACGTTCGGGCTGCTGTTGTGGTGGGGTTTCGCGCCGCGCGAAAGCATCTACTGGGGCTTTCTGGTCGCCATCAGCAGCACCGCCGTAGTGCTGAAGCTGCTGCACGACCGCGGCGAGCTGGACACCGTGCACGGCCGCGTGGTGCTGGGTATCCTGCTGTTTCAGGACCTGTGCGTCGTGCCCATGATGGCACTGTTGCCGACCCTAGCCGCACCCGGCGGCGGCCAGGCGCTGACCATCCTCACAGCGCTGGCTAAATCGCTGCTCGTCGTGGGAACTATCCTGGTGCTGGCGCGGTACCTGTTTCCTCCGCTGCTGCGCGCGATTGTGCTGGTACGCAGCCGCGAATTGTTCGTCATCGCCTCGATCTTTTTTGCGCTGGGCACAGCCTGGGGCGCAACGCAGTTCGGACTTTCGCTCGCCCTGGGAGCGTTTCTGGCCGGCATCGTTCTTTCCGAATCCGAGTATGGCCATCAGATCATGGCTGAGATTCTGCCCTTCCGCGATAGCTTTACCAGTCTCTTCTTCATCTCCGTCGGCATGCTGATTCATCTCGAATTCGTCGCCGCGCATCTGGATACGCTTGCCGCGACTGTCAGCGGGATTCTGCTGGGCAAGCTGCTGCTGGGCGGCGCCGCGGTGGCGCTGCTGGGATTTCCGCTGAGGATGGCAGCGCTGGTGGGGCTTGCGCTGGCGCAGGTGGGGGAATTCAGCTTCATTCTGCTGAGCGAAGGCTTCCGGCTGAAGCTGATCCCAACCGACCGCTACCAAATCTTTCTGGCCGCCACGGTGCTCACCATGATCGCCACTCCGGGCTTGATTGCCGCCGGCCCGCGCATCGCGCAGTGGCTCGGGCAGAAAGGCGAGCGCCGCCGCAGCCGGCTAGCGCCGGACGAGAAAACCGAGCAACTCCGCGACCACGTCATCATCTGCGGCTACGGCCTCAACGGTCGTCGCATGGCCCGGCTGCTGCGCGAAAACGAACTCCCTTACCTGGTTGTCGAGATGAACCCGCGGCTGGTGCGACAGGCGCGCGCCGAAGGCGAGCCGATTTACTTCGGCGACGCCAGCAACCCGGAAATCCTGAAAGCAGCCGGCGCCCAGCACGCCCGCGCTATCGTCTTCGCCATCAGCGACCCCTCGGTACTGGCCCGCGCGATTTCCCACGCCCGGCTGCGCAATCCCGATCTGCACATCATCGCGCGCATCAAGCGCATTGAAGACGCCCGCGACCTCCGTCTGGCCGGCGCCACCGACGTCATCGCAGAAGAACTGGAGGCGTGGATGGAAATTGCCGTGCGCATCCTGCGGCTGTACGGCATGCCGCGCGAAGCCGTCGCCGAACAGATTAGCGGGCTGCGCGCCGAAGACTACGACATGGTGCGCATCCTGCCGATTCCCGGCCAGCCGCTGCGCCACCTGGCGCATCTGCTGCCGGAGGTGGACATCGAGCTGTTCATCGTGGCGCCGGATTCGCCCATCGGCGGTGTTGAGCTGCGGCGGCTCGAACTGCGCCAGCGCACCGGAGCCAACGTACTGGCCGTTATTCGCGGCACGCAGGTGATTCACAACCCGCCGGGTGATTTCACATTTCGAGAAGGTGACCAGCTCATTCTGATTGGCTCGCGCCGCCAGCTCCACGCCGCCTACGATGTGATGTCTGTGTCACCCGCCGGTACCACCGCGACCGCTTCCGATGCCGTCCGCGCGGACCGAAGAGACTGAGCAGACGCAGCGTAGTTTCCCAGATGCCTTCCGGCGAACACATACTCTTTTACGATGGGGCCTGTGGATTGTGCCACGGCTTCGTGAAATTTACCGCCCGGCGCGACCTGCGCGGACGTTTTCGCTTCGCGCCGGTCGGCGGTAGCCTCTTCACCGAGCTGATTGCCGAGCCGGCGCGCGCACAGTTGCCGGAAAGCCTCGTGCTGTACACCACCGGAGGGGAAGTGCTAACGCGCTCGGACGCAGTTCTGCTTGTGCTCGACCAACTCGGCGCCTGGAGATGGGTTGCGGTCCTGGCGCGCAGCATCCCGCACAGCATCCGCGATGCGGTGTACGATACGGTGGCCCGCATGCGCTACAAACTGTTCAAACGCCCGCCGGACGTTTGTCCCAATTTGCCGCCTCACTTGCGCTCCCGGTTTTATTTGTAGTCCAGGCCGTTCCCACCCTTTGTGGAGCAGTGGGCGCTCACCCGCGACAGGCAACCTGTTGCCAGCGCCGGACATCTGAGAACAAAACTGGGACGCATGAGACTCACCCCGCTCATCGCGGCCTTGCTTGTTACCACGCCGCTCTACGTGTGCGCCCAGACGCCGCCTGCCGAAGCGCCATTATCTTCGGCGTCCGCCAAAAATGCGGTTGTCCGCGTCATCGAATTCATCGGCCTCCGACGCATTCCGGAGGAAACAGTTCGCGCACGGATACGCACGCGCGTGGACGACCCGCTCGACCCGGCCACAGTGGAGGCCGATGTGCGTGCACTCGACCGACTCGGTTGGTTTGAAACGGTGCGCGTGGAAGCCCATCCCTTGCCGCTCTTGTTTGCGAGCGCCCATTTTCCGGCTTTGCCGCTGGCTCCTGCACCACAGACCGACAGGTCCGCGCCTGTGTTGGCACGGGCACCGCTGCGGTTGGTATTCGTTTTCGAGGAGAGGCCCTTTCTGGTAGGCATTCGCTTTGCAGGCTCCCATGCGCTCGACGATGCGCGCCTGCAACAATTGCTGGCCGTGAACGACGTGTCGCTGAATATCGCTGGCCCGGCCAAGGCACAGGAGCTGTGGAGCGCCGAGCGCGCCATCCGCAGGGCATTGCTGGAACTGGGCTACCCGAGGGCGCGTGTGCACGCGCGGCTGGTGACTTCACCGACGAATTCGGCCATGGCCGTCTTCGAGATAGACGATGGCCCAAAAATCGAAGTCGCCCGCGTGGAATTCAAAGGCAACACGGAGATTTCCGACCGGAAGCTGCGGGCGCAGATGAAGCGGATCGCTCCCGGGGCGCTGTTCGCCGGGCTGCGCGGAAAGACGATTTACACACCCGAACGGCTGGCCGCAGATCTCGCCCGCGTCGAACAGCTCTACCGTAACCACGGCTTTGCCGAATCCCGACTCGGTGAGCCGGAAGTCACTTTGATGACGCGTGGCGAGCGCCGCTGGCTGCCGTGGCCACGCCGACGCACCGTGGAGCGTTACCTCATCACCGTGCCGGTGGAAGAAGGCAGACGCTACCGCATCGCCGACGTCGAGTTCCTGGGCATCGCCCCGGAAGTGCAGGAACGCGGCCGGGAGGTGCTCCGCGCTGTCGAGCCGGGAAGAACCTATTCGCTCGAAAAGCTGATGACTGCACGTGAACGACTGAAAGAATTGCAACTCGGCACTTCCACGCGCGACTTCGCCAAGCCGTATCGTGACGTCGAAGTCCTGCAACGTTTCGATCGCGAGCAGGGCCTGGTGCAGTTGACGTTTCGCAGCCGCCGCAGCGAGCCAGTTCTGGTCCGCCGCATCGAATTCATCGGCCACCATCGCTTCAGCGACCGCTACTACCGCCGGCGCATCGCCCTGGCCGAAGGCAAACCGTTTGACGCTGCGAAGCTCGAAGAGGGCCTAGCCGCGCTGGCTGCCGGCGGATTCATCCGGCCGGTCAACCGCGAAGACGTTGACCTGCGCATTGACGAAGAGTTGCGCGTGGCCGATGTGTCGATTCGCGTCGAAGAAATCGGCCGGCAACGATTTTCGCTGGTCGGCGGCGCAGCCGGCTGGGGCAGCACGCTTGGCGTGGCGTACAACATTTTCGACTTGTTCGGCGGGGAGGAATTGCTGACCGCGCATCTGGAGGGCGGCCCGCAATCTCTGCAAATTCTGCTGGGCTTGGCCAAAGAGAGCGTGTCCGGCACCCGTGCTTCGCTCGGGCTGAGTCTGTTGCACAACGTCGTGCGGCCCATCATCCCAGGGGCCGGAGGGCGTCGCCGGCTGTTCACATCGCGCAGCACGGGCCTGGGGCTCACCTGGCAGCAGCCACTGACCGTAGGGGACTCGCTCGGCGTACGCTACGTATATACTCACAACGTAACCAGGCATCCGTTTGGCTCGTTGGAAGGGGTCACGCCGGGCCTGCCCACCGAGCTTACGGCACGCAGCTCGCGCCGCACCCTCGGCCTTTCCTGGTCGCACTGGCGGCGCAATGAACGCCTGCTGGCCGACGCATCACTTTCGGGCTCAATCTTAGGCGGTGATGAGAGTTTTCTGAAGTCTTCGGTCGAATACGTCCGCCTGCACGACGATCCGCTCTCCGGCGGGCGCAACACCTGGGCTTTCCGCGGGTTCGTGGCTGGTATCGGGGGTCTTGGCGATGACCCGCTGCCGCTGCACGCGCGGCTGTTTGCCGGCGCCGAGCTGGTGCGCGGCTTCCGCACCGGCTCGCTGGCTCCCTATGCTATGACGACTGCGGAATCCACCGAAGGCATCCAAACCTTCCGGACGCGCGCAACGGGCGCAAATCTGGTTGCCGCGGTTAACACCGAATACCGCATGCCGCTGCCGCAATGGACCGGCGGCGGCGATGCCGCCGCGTTCTTCGATGCCGGTGCGGGCTGGTTGCTGCCGCGCTGGCTCGGCGCCGACGCCCCGGAACTTCTCGAGGGAACGAATGGCGTTCTGCACGCTTCGACGGGGCTCGAGCTGCGCGTGCCGCTCCCCGCGGTGCGCCAGGACCTGCGGCTCTATTACGCGGTGAATCCACTGCGCCTGGCGGAATCGTTTCTGCTGTCTGATGGCTCCGCCTTCCGGCCCGGCGAACGCCGCAGCGCCTTCGGCTGGGCATTGGGCTCCCTGTTCTAAAAAGCAGGGACCGTACGAGACGCCCAGATTCAGCCGTCTGCCTGATCTGTTGTGTGAACCCTTGCGAAATCAGTTGTCAGAAATACGCTGCCGCTGAAGCAACGGGCTGCGAGGAATGCGCTGTGCAATTTAACGGGACCTCCAGCGCAACGCTAATCCTCGACGACGTGGGTCTCGAAGGAACGGCGATGCTCGCTCCATCGTGCGCGATGGAAGTTGCCTGTGTCGGAGATGCAGTCGGCCGCCGCGTAGGCCATGGCCAGCGCATGGTGGGTGTTATCGTGGACGAAAAGCCCTTGCCGGCCAAAGGTGACCAGATTTTCGAAGCTGCCGAGCCAATCATCGAGGCGCGCGAACTGCGCTTCATAGCCGCGCCGGTAGAGCGGATAGGCACAGCGGAGCCGCCGCGCCACCACACGCAAAATCGGCGCACGCACGGCCAGGCCCGCTTCTTCCAGCCAGCCGCACACCGCGCAGCCCAGCTCGGCGTCGCTCAGCTGCCAGAGTGGTTGTCCGGGGTCAGCAGGCAGCTCAACGCACAACACTGTCCGCCCGCGCGGTTCGGCCGCTCCGCTGTAATTCTTCGGTTCCGAGAGTCTTGAGATGGGGAGCCTCGGCTCGGGAAAATAATGCGCATCGAACTCTGTGAAGCGGTCCTGCGCCAGCACCAAGTAAACCAGAATCATCCCGCGAAAGTTCAGCCCGGTTGCTGCGCAGCGGACTTCTTCGGGCGGTGGCGGTTCCATGCATTCGACCAGCAAATTGAGGGGCAGCGTGGACAGCACGGCGTCCGCGGGAATTACCTCATCGGAGCCCCCCTGCAAGAATCGCACCGCGTGAGCACGGCGGCCGGCGTGTCCTAGGCCAATGACTCTCGCTCGGAGGCGGAATTCGGCGCCGGCAGCACGGGCCGCTTCGGCGAGCGTCTCACTGATTTGGCCGTAGCCGCGGCGCGGATAGTAGAAAAACTGCCCGGCGCCGTTTCGCGCGGTCCCGCCGAGCAAGACCGTCGCCGCCAGCTTGCGAGCGAGCTTCGCGAAGGAATTACCCGAGACGCGCCGCCGCGCCTGCGTGGCAGCGAGCTCCGTAGGCGGTAAGCCCCACAACTTTTGCGCGTACGGAAAATAAAACTCCCGGCAAATGGTGCGGCCCAAGCCGCGCTCGAGCACGCTGGCGAAACTGTCGTCGCCGTTGCTGCCGCCGGGCCACAGCTTCCCCATGGCGTCGGCTGCCGCGCCAAGCAGAAAGCCTGACGGCAGATGCGTCAGCAGGTCGAGCGGCTTCAGCGGAAAATGGATCCAACGGCCTCGCAGCCGGATGCGACCGTGGCGGGCGCGGCGCAGCAGCTCGTCGCCCAGCAGGCGGGTCAGGTCGCGAAGGATTTGCGGGTCGGTGGACGGGTGCAGGCGGTGGCTGCCATAGTCCACGCGGAGTCCGTCCAGTTCAAAGCTGCCCGCGTTGCCGCCGACCGTGTCGTGCTGTTCCAGCACCACCACGCGCGACAGACCGCGACGCGCCAGCCGCCACGCGGCGGCGACTCCGGCAGGACCCGCGCCGAGAATGACGATTTGCGGGGGAGGAGCATTTTTTCTTGCAAGGCCGGCCTTCACGTTGACTTCGATAGCTGTCCGACCCGCGCGATCTGGTCGGCTAGCAAGCCTACCGCCCAAATGATAATCGCGGCCAGGATGCCAAGCACCGCAGTTTCGGAAAGATTTTTCAGGTAGACGTCGGAGGCGAGCTTCAGCAGCGCGGCGACGAACAAGATACCGCCCAGTGGCACGAACACACGCAGCGGATTGAAAAACACCACCGTGCGGATAATCAGCAGCAGGAAATCCCAAGCATGACGCGCGCGGATTTTCGAGCTGCCGGTGCGCTTGTAGTAGTCCACCGGGTGGTAGCAGACGGAGTAATCGTTGCACAGCAGGGCCAGCGTGATGGTGGTCGTGAACGAAAAGCCCGACGGCAGCAAGTGGCGGTATTTCTGCACGAGTGATTTCCGCAGGACGCGCAGGCCGGAGTTCAGGTCTGGAATCTCCCGCCCAGTAAGATAGCTCGCCAGCCGCCGCAGCAGCCACAGAGCCGGCTGGCGCAGCATCGGCTTATGAACATTGTTGCCGGTGCGCGCGCCCACGACCATGTCGTAGTCGCGGGCCAGTTCAAGCATCTGCGGGATGGCTTCGGCCGGATAGGTGCCGTCGGCGTCAATGATGACAATCTGTTCGTTTTCGGCGGCATCGATGCCGATCTTCAGTGCCGCGCCATAGCCGCGGTTTTCAGGCAGGCGGATGTGCCGTACATCGAGCCGCTGGATTTCCGCCCAGGTGCCGTCGGTCGAGCCGTCGTCCACGACGATCAGCTCGTATGGCCAGCCCTTTGCTTCCATCGTCCGCTGGATGCTGCGCGCCTGGTCCGCCACGGCATCTTCCTCGTTGTGTGCGGGCACGATTATGGAAACGGGCGCGAGCTTCCGCGCCGGAGCGGGCCGTTCTGAGAAAGTTCCGGGCACAACCATTTGAGTCGCCATGGTGATTCCCTCAGTGGTGCGGAGTTGTTCGGCGTGCCGTACAGGAGAAGGCCGCGGCGGAAACGATTTTCATAGGCAGCCTCCGTCGGGACGATGAACGTGAACGGTGCCGACCGGCCCGGTACAGTCCAAGGGGCTGGAGCCGTGCGTAACGGAGCAGTTAATATGTCTGCGCGTAGGAAAAAATCAAGAAAAAAGTTTACTCTTCGCTTTACTTTTGCCTGTATATATGTATGGTGAATCGGGATGGCTTCAGCCCGGGTGCCACTAATCCGGTTTTGCTGCGAAATTTTCTGCATGCCACAGATACAGGCCTCCGGCGGCCACGGGAACCAACAGATAGCCGAGGGTGTGCTCGAAAAAGTGCACCAGCAGCAGGCGGTGGAACTCTTGCGTCTGCCCCAGCCGCACTGCTGCGGCCAACATCGCTCCCCCAGCCACGTAGATCCCGAGCAGGATCGCCCCTGCGCTGGCCAAGAAAATCTCACGCCTAGATTCGTTCGTAGCACCGGGAGCTGCGGGCACGTTTCCCGCGGCCAGCGCCATGCAGGTGCCTGCAGCCAGCGGCAGTGTGACCAGGCCGTGCGTCAGCAATTCGCGCGCTTGGTGGCCCAGGTACACCGGATCGGTGAACGGGTCGGCCGTCAGCCGGAACACGATCGTCAGTAGCACGAAGCCCGCAAGGCTGCCCAGATACGGCATCAGCGAACCGCGTGGTGCGGCACCGCTCCCCGCCGCGATCGTTCCGAAAAGCGCGAACGCCGCCAGAAGCAACGCCAGCCGCGACAGCAGGTGATAGCGCCAGTGCGTTCCCCATTCGAGCGCCGCGCCGGGACGTGTGTGCATCTGCACCAGATTGTTCACTACAGCTTCGCCGCCTGCTGCATGCCATGTGCCGACCACAATGCTCGCTGCCAGCAAGACCGCAGCCGCAACGAACCATCGCACACTGCTTTGATTCGCGTTAGCGCTGAGGGCAGTTTGCGGGAAAAAATAGACTGCCGCACCGGCGATGGCCCAGGCCAGCAGCAAGTCCAGCGGCAGCTCCCGCAGGGCATGCTCGAAGTAAACTACGGTTTCGAGCAGCGAGCGCCGGCCGTCCTCGTGCACGACGCGCAGCCACGGCCACGCCGTTTCGGTCGCTGCAGCGATTCCGACATACGCCGCCACCAGCACACCGGCGGGTATGGCAAAGCACAAACGTCGAATGAATCTCAGCCGGGCCATTGCAACGGAAAGTAGCAGCGCGATTATCCCGCTGCACACCCGCGCCGGCAACCGTGTACTATTCTGGCGAAACGGTTGAAGCCAGCGCCGGTTTATGATATTCGCACCTTTCTGCAGTGCGGCTCCGCACTGACGGCCGACTTCATCGGTCAAGGTAAGCCTGGGGGTAGGAAGAGAGGAACTCGACGGTGAAAAAGAAAATCCGGGTCGTACAGTACGGTGTGGGGCCGATTGGCGCGGGCATTGTCCGGCTGATGCGGGAAAAGCAGGCGCTGGAGATTATCGGAGCGATTGATAAGGACCCGGAAAAAGCCGGGCGCGACCTGGGCGAGCTGGCCGGAGCGGCCGATGCGCCTTGGGGAATCCCAGTTTCTGCTGAAGCCGGGCCCGTGCTGGGCCAGAACGCCGACGTGGTAATTCATTCCACCTCGTCCATTCTGAAAAACGTGGCCGGGCAATTACTGGAATGTATTGAGGCGGGCTCGTGTATCGTTTCGACCTGTGAAGAGCTGGCCTACCCGTTTCGCAAGTATCCCGAGCTGAGCAAAAAGCTGGACGCAGAAGCGAAAGAATGGGGAGTCGCGCTGGTCGGCACCGGAGTGAATCCGGGATTTGTGATGGACAAGCTGGTGCTGACGCTGGCGGCTGTCTCACAGCGCGTGGACGCAGCGCGCGCGGTGCGCATCGTGGACGCCTCAAAGCGCCGGCTGCCGCTTCAGAAAAAAATTGGCGCGGGCATGACCGTCGCAGAGTTCCGCGAAAAAGCCGCCGCCGGCATCATTAAGCACCAGGGACTGCCGGAGTCGGTGGCCATGGTAGCCGACGGGCTGGGTCTCCCGGTCGAAGATATCACCGAAACCATCGAGCCGGTCGTGGCCAAGGAAAAAATCACCACCGAATTCCTGGAAGTCGAACCCGGGCAAGTCGCCGGCGTCCATCAGATTGCCCGCGGACTGGGCAATGGAAAAGAACTGGTCTATCTGGAATTGCAGATGTACGTCGGGGCGAAAGGGTCGCGCGACACCGTCGAGCTGCACGGCGAGCCCGACATCAGCCTGACGATCCCCGGCGGCACGCACGGCGATGTGGCCACCGCTTCGGTGGTGGTCAATTGCATCCCAGCCATCCTCGACGCCCCGGCCGGCCTGCGCACCTCCCGCGACCTCCCCATCTGCTTCTTCCCTCCCGGCGTCAACCCGTAGATTTAGCGAGTCTGCGCACGAGCGGAAGCGGCATGGATGAAACATTTGCGCCTCGTGCGGTGTCGCGGGCAGGCACCGAGGACTGCCACCAGCGGCGGCGTGACAGATTGCGACAGCGTCGAGCCCCTCGCCCTAGGACGCCTTCATCTGACGTTCCTGCCGGACGGACGCAGCTTGCTGCGCCCCTACTCAAGGTTGTGTGCGCGGACTCAATACAGGAAGCTACGCGACGCGATCCTAGCAGTCTTCATGTCCGTGAGTGTCCGAGTGCATCCGTGGCTTAAGCTTCTTTCCAGAAACGGGCCACGGCGGAGTAGTCCACGTCCTCCTTGGCCAGGCCTTTTGCGGCAGAGTAGGTTTCCCGTGCGGCGGCGGTGGCGGGCAGCGGCACGCCCAACTGCCCGGCGAGCTCAAGTGCGAGGGTAATGTCTTTGTGCATGAGCCGCAGCGGAAAGCTAGGCGCGAAGTCGCGCTTCAACATCAGTGGGGCTTTGATGTCAAGCACCGGGGCGCGCGCCATGCTGGCTTGCAAAACCCCCAGCAGACGCTCGCCCTCGACCCCTGCCGCAGTGACCAGCGCCAGCGCTTCAGCCAACGCCTGGACTTCCAGCGCTAGAATCGAGTTTATGGCCAGCTTGACGGTCTGCCCGGCGCCGTACGGGCCCAGCAGGAACCATTTCTTGCCCATCGCAGACAGCACCGGCTCGACGCGCTCGAGCACTTCCTTTTTGCCGCCGACCATGAAAACGAGCTCGCCTTTTTCGGCGCCCCAGGTACCGCCGGTGACGGGTGCATCCAGAAACTCGGCGCCGCGGCCGACGCAGGCTTCCGCGGCTCGTCGCGCCAGCGCCGGAGATACGGTGCTCGAATCCACCAGCACGCAGCCCTGGCGCAGCCCGGCCAGTGCACCCTGCTCGCCCCACAGCACCTGCTCGAGGGCCGGCGGATCGCTGACGATGGTCACCAGCACTTCGGACTGTGCAGCGGTTTCGCGTGGTGAGTCCGCCCACTTTGCTCCAGCTTTCAAGACATCGTCAGCACGCACGCGCGTGCGATTCCATACCGTGACGATGAAGCCCGCCTTCAGCAGATTCAGCGCCATCGGCTTGCCCATCAGCCCCAGCCCGATCACTCCCACAGCGGTTTTCATGCACGCCCTCCTGTGCGGATCGCGAACCTGCATCTTACTCGTTTCGATGCCCAAGGGGAAACGGGAGCGGGCCGGATGGGCGCTTCAGCTTTCTTGCGGACGCTTTTTCAGAGGGACGTAATTCGGCTCTGGCAGTTGCGTGAGTAAATCCTCTGCAGGCTTTGTGTCAGGCGCGCCTGGAATCACCGCGCGTGCTTCGCCGATTTCCACGATGTACGGATAGGGGATTTCCCACCGGAAATTCTGCACGCGGCCCCGGCTTTCAAAGCGCTCCTCAAGGAAGACGGACTTTCCGGAGTCGGCCGCAAGTGTCCCCGTGGCAGGCAGATAGATGTCGCCCGCGCGGTATTGAACCTCGACACGCTTGCCAACGAGCTCGGCGTAGCGGGCCATTCTTCAATGATTCGCCCGTGCGGCCCGCCGCGCAATAGTACGAAGGGTTCAGCACTGTGGGACAAACGATGGAGAGGAGCAGCTCTCCGCCTCAGTGCTGGCCGCTCTGTCCGTGAACGGACTCTGCTGGTGCCGATACAGATCCCGGCTCTTTCTTAACCACCAAGTCCCCGGTCAGCATCGTCACCAGCGGGCTGCCGATGCTGAAAACCAGAAACGACGCGAGCAGGGGCATCACCCAGCCGGGAAAGCTGTTTGAGGCAGCAGGCGCGGTCAGCCACGCGGCCACCGCCCCAAAGGCCAGTCCGGCCGTGACCGCCAGGTAGCGCGTGCCTGCAGAGACTTCGAGCCGCGTCTCGCAGCCCGGACAGTTGAAGCCGTCGGTGTACGCCGCCACCCATCCCGCCGGAATTCTTCTCTCGCACTGCGGACATTGCCGTGCTGCCATCGCTTTACCTCGTGGGCCGTTTTAGCTGCCTGTACACAACAATAGTCGAAAATTTCCTTCAAGCAAAGCGCAACCACCGCGGCAGGGATGCAAAGCGCGGGCGCGGCCAGAGTGGCATGCCGTGGCTCAAAGGGTCCTAGGTGGTCACCAGGGCGAATTCGGTGCGCATATGCAAGTGGTCAATGCGCTCGGCGCGGACGCGCACGCGGTCGCCGAGTCCGAAAACCTTTCTGCGCCGCACCGTGACGATGGAGTGATCGCGGTTGCGATACAGGCAGCGCTCCCCCACCGCCTCTTCGATCGCCCCCATTGGCACCAGCCCTTCGACAAATACGTCCAGCAGCTCCACGAAAAATCCGAACTTCTGCACGGAAATTACCAGCGCATCGAACTCTTCTCCCAGATGCCGTTCCATATAGCGTGCGGTTTTCCAGTCCATCAGCTCGCGTTCAGCAGCGTCGGCGCGACGCTCGGCTTCTGACGATTCCGCGGCAACCTCTTCCAGTTCCGGCAGGCGATAGGGCCCGGCCAGGCCAGCGCCACCGCGTGACCGGCCGCGCTTCGTGTTCGCGCCACGTGCATCCGGGCGCGTAAGTGCCCATTTCAGTATGCGGTGGACGATCAGGTCCGGGTAGCGGCGAATCGGCGAAGTAAAATGTGTGTAGTGGTCAAACGCCAGTGCGAAGTGCCCGAGCGGCTCGGCCGCGTAGCGCGCCTGCTTCAGCGAGCGCAGCATCAGGTACGACAGGATGCGTTCCTCCGGCTTGCCCGCGATTTTCTCCAAAAGCTGCTGATAGTGCCGAGGCGTAATCTTCAGGTCCTGCGCCGAGGGCAGCGAGACGGTCATCGGCCGGTCGCGCCCGCCACGTTTCTCCGCGCGCACCGCTCCGTGGCGCACCGCCATGCGCCGCTCCGACAAATCCGGCACGCCTAGCGAATAGCCGAACGATGCGGCCAGCTCTTCGAACTCGAGCACCTTCTGGGGGTCGGGTTTTTCGTGGACGCGGTGCAGCAGCGCGATGCCCTGGTCTTCCAGATATTTCGCCACCGCAGCGTTCGCCGCCAGCATGAACTCTTCAATGATGCGGTGGGCGATATTGCGCTCGCTGCGGACAATGCGCACCATGCGGCCCAGTTCGTCGAATTCAATCACTGGCTCGGGCAGGTCAAAATCAATCGAGCCGCGCGCCGCCCGGCGCGCGTTCAACCGCAGCGCCAGCTCACGCATCAGCTCAAAGCGGTCAGCCAGGGGCGCATAGCGCGCGCGCATTTCAGCATCCCCTTCGAGCACCCGGTTCACGTTCGTGTAGGTCATTCGCTCGGCCGAACGAATCACCCCCGGGGTGAACCGCGCGCGTTTCACTTCACCCTGCGTGTTGATTTCCATGATCACGCTCATCACCAGCCGGTCCACCTGCGGATTCAGCGAGCAGATGCCGTTGGAAAGCTCTTCGGGTAGCATAGGCACCGCGCGGTCGGGGAAATAGACCGAAGTGCCGCGCAGGCGTGCTTCGCGGTCGAGCGCCGAGCCGCGCGCGACGTAGTGCGCTACGTCGGCGATGTGCACCTGCAGTTCACAGTTCCCGTTCGCCAGCTGTTCGACGTACACCGCGTCGTCAAAATCCTTCGCCGTTTCCCCGTCAATGGTGACGATGGGCAGATGGCGGAAATCTTCCCGGCCTTCGAGGTCCTGCTCGCGCACTTGCGACGGCGCGCCGCGTGCGGCGGCGGCCACTTCTTCTGGAAACACAAACGGCAGGTGGTGTTTGCGGATGATGATTTCGACGTCCACGCCGAAGTCATCCCGCGCGCCCAGAATCTCCGCCACGCGCCCCGCTGCCGGAGCTCCACCGCGCGGATAGCGCACGAGCTCGACGTTGACGACCATGTTCTCGAGCTCCGGCAGCCGTGCTCGCGGCAGCTTTTCGCCGGGCCACAACCCGAGCTTTCGGCGGAGTGCGTCAGTCAGCTCCGCGCCGGGTGGAATGATGATGTCCTGCCGGATGCGCGTGTCGAAGGGGATGACGTAGTTGCCGCGCGGCCCGTAGCGAAACTCGCCCACCACGGTCGGATGCGCGCGGCTGAGCACTTGCGTGATGCGGCCTTCGGCGCGAGCGTCGTGGCGGCGGGTGATGCGCGCTTCGACCCGGTCGCCGTGCATCGCGTCACCCATAGCCGGCGGAGGAATGAACAGGTCGCCGTCCATCCCCGCCACCGGCGCATCGGGCACCACAAAGCCGTAGCCGTCGCGATGCGCCACCAACCTGCCGGTCAGCGTGTCGCGCGTCACGACCCGATGTGGTCTGTGGGCACTCTGTGTCCCGGAGATTTTTCTCTTATCTGCTCGCAGTGTTCTCTGCGCCTCTGCGGTTCGTTTGTCGGTTTCGGTGTGCCGCTCAGCCAGTGAGTACCGCCCGTTCCGTTCCTCGATTTCTCCGTGGCGCAGCAGCCGCTTCAGTGCTTTCTTTAGCTCCTGCCGGCTGCGCGGAGGCACACCGAGCGCGACGGCAATCTCCCGCAGGCTCGCTGGCTGCTCGGCCTGTGCCAGGCGGGCGAGGATTTCTCGCGCGGCAGGTTGCTTGCGTTTTGCCATCCGCGGTACCGAGCACTGTTCTGGGGACTCTACGTTACCCTCTGCTTCTTGTCACTCATCACTCGCCAGTCCGCCACGCGTCACTCGTCGCTTCTTTTTCTAGCCACCGTCACTTGTGTCCCGTTTATTCTACATGTGCACTTGCCGACTGTGAGGCTTTCTAATCGCGGGCAATGACCTGCATCCTGTTTTCGTCCAGTGGTAATGTAGCACTCCGGGGCTCCTGCAAGCTTGCCTCCCTCCTGATCTGGGTTCCTGGTAGGGCGGC
>FWWM01004440.1_pt1 | contig 32714 bp, 39 predicted proteins | sample 2228351 | NCBI WGS metagenome assembly FWWM01 (sample SAMEA103939774, study PRJEB20133) | metagenome
AGGTTGCCACGCGCCAGTGGCAGATAGCGTGAGCAGAAAATCTGGCTGTTTGCGAGCAGGCGCCGTTATGATTGCAAGCGCCTACACGTAGCGCCGGCGCCGATCGCGCGCGCGACCGTGCTGGTGATGAGCAGCCCACTCGGGTCGTGATCGCCATCTTCATGCCGCGAGCATCGGTCGCCGGAACCGAACGGCTCGACTCAATCCCGCTGGAACAAATCCGGCCCATATGACAGGCTGAACGTCATGGACCATCGCATCACCCACACCTGCGGCCATGAGCAAACCCATTTCATTGCCGGGTTCGCGTCGCAGCAGGAGCGCAAGGCCACCTGGCTGCGCACGACGGTCTGCGGCGCGTGCTACCGCAAGCAGCGCCAGGAAGAGAACGAGCGCGACGCCGCGGCCTCGCAACAAGCCGTTGCCCATCTGTCGCTGGCGCCGCTCAACGGCTCGGAACGACAGGTCAGCTGGGCAACGACCATTCGCGCGAAACGGATCGCCTTGCTGCGCAAGGATCAACCTCTCGATAGCGTCGAAACCGGCGCGGCGCTGCTCGGCATCGCGGACGCCAAATGGTGGATCGACAACCGCGACGCGACCGACGCGCAGTTGCTCGCCTCGGCAGGGGTGGCTCAGGCTCCCGGCTGAACCGGCGTCGTCACCGCATTCTTCAGCGGCGCGGGCTTCTTGCCGTCAGGCAGCGTCCTGCGGAGGTGCTCGTGGACGATCGCAGCCGAGAAGGGCTTCGGGATGAACGTCGCCTTCTCGGGCATGTCACCCGGATTGGGACGGATATTGCCGCTGGCGATCACGATCTCGATCCAGGGCCAGTGCTGTGCGACATGACGCGCCAGCGCAAAGCCGTTGATCGATCCCGGCATCTCGCCATCGGAGAACAGCAGGATGGTGTTGTCGGCCTGCTCCTCCAGCAGCACGATCGCGGTATCGCCGTCCATCGCCTCATGACAGCGAAAGCCGGCGTCCTCCAGGATCAGCGTCATGTCCATCAGGATGATCGGGACGTCATCGACCGCGAGCGCGAAAGGTACGGTCGACGTGTTCATCACCTCTACAACCGCCTGTATCCATAATCGCTCCCGCGACCGGCACGATGCTGCCGCCAAATCGTTGATGGCCTGACGGAAATTCGAGGGAGAACATCGAATGCGTAGCCTGGTTGCTGTGTTCACGGTCGGGATATTCGCGATCGCGACCCCTGCCGGCGCGCAGGACATGCCCGGCGCAGTCGATCTGGGCGCGCAAGCGCGCACCCAGGTTCAGTCAGCGACTGCTCGTGGCTATGCCGAACGGGGCGGGGCGGCGACCGCGCGAGGTCCGAACGGGGTGCCACTGTCCGCTCGCGCGAAAAGCTATTGCGACAGCTATTCCGCACGGTTGCGCCAGTACGGCGCGAAGGATGGGCGAGTGATGAAGCTGGCAGCGGCCTGCCGGCAGGCAGGCTATCGCTATTGATCTCAACGCGCGATCGGCACCTGATCGATCCGCGTGGTCCAGGACGGGCTCTTGAACGCACGCTTGGTGTCGTAGCTCTTCTGGCCAAAGCCCTCGGAGGCAAGCCGCATCGTGTTGCGGCCGAACCGCCCGTTGAGCCCGTCGATCGCGGCGAGCAGGGCAGGGGATCGCGGATCGGGCACCGCGAACAGGTCGGCCTGGTGCGCGGTCATCGGCTCCAGCCCCTCGAGCATGACGCCGCACTTGGTGTAGACGCCGCCAGTTTCGTACATGACATCCGCCATGCGGCCCGCCATACCGCCGATCACGCGTGGATCATTGGTCGCCGGCGACAGCCGCGCTATGCGCGAGGCGGACGGCGCGTTGGGCTTGAACCGGCTTCCGTGGGCAAAGGCGATCAGGCGGGTGGCAGCGAGATCCTGCGCGCGGATCTTCTCGGCCGCGCGGACCGCGCGGCGCACCATCGCCTCGCGCAGCGCCGCGACCTCGCGCACCGGCTCACCGAAGCAGCGGGTCACCGCGGTCGCCTTGGACGGGGGCGGCTCCGGCTCGAAATCGGTGCATTCGACGCCGTTCAGCTCGCGCACGAGCCGCTCCAGCATCACCGTCCCCACGTCGCGCGCGACCTCCGGGGGGAGGGCGGCAAGATCGGCCGTCGTCCTGACGCCGAGCGGTCGCAGCCGCTCGGTCATCGCTCGCGCGATGCCCCAGACCTCCTCGACCGGCCATTGCGCGAACAGGCGCCGCCGCAGCTCGATGTCGTGCAGGTCGACCACGCCCTTCCAGACCTTCTCCGACGCCTTGGCGAGGGCGTTGGCAACCTTGCTCAGCGTCCGGGTCGGGCCAAGCCCGATGCGGATCGGCAGGCCCGTCGCACGCTTGACGGCCGCGATCACGCGGTGCGCGGCCGCCACGTCGCCCAGGCCGTTCGGGAGCACCGGCAGGCGAAAGAACGATTCGTCGATCGAGTACACCTCGACCGTGCAACTGTGCTCGGCGAGGACCTGATTGAAGCGACGATTCATGTCGGCATACAATTCGTAGGAACTGCTGCGGTATTGGATGCCATGCTCGCGGACGATATCACGAATCTTGAACATCGGCGCACCCATCTTGATGTGCAGCGCCTTGGCCTCCTCGGAGCGCGCGATGGCGCAGCCGTCCCCGTTACTCAGCACGATGAGCGGTTTATCGCGCAGCGACGGGTCGAATACCCTCTCCGACGAGCAATAGAAGTTGGAGACGTCAGCGATCGCCCACATGGCGGTCAGCCCTGCAGGTTGCGCACGGAGGCGCGGACGACGCCCCACACTTCGACACTCTCATCCGCGATCACCGCGTCGTAGCGCATCCGCGCGTTGCGGGCCTCGAGGACCGGCTTGCCGTCGCGCCAGACCAACTGGCGGATCACGAAGCCCCCGTCGACCACGGCGATGACGATGCGGCCGCTAACCGGCGTGGCGTCGCGATCGACCACCACCACGTCGTCATCATAGATTCCAGCGTCGATCATGGACTGTCCGCTGACCCGGAACACGAAGCTGGCGGCGCGGTCGAGGCGCAGCAGCGCCACGAGATCGATCGCGGTTTCCTCCCAGTCCTGGGCAGGCGAGGGGAAGCCAGCGCCGGCCGCGCTCACCACCCTCAGGCGAAACGCTGGCGGCAGATCGGCGATCGGCATCGGTTGGGACAGGGGAATCACACACGCGGACATGCGCGCATGATATGCTGGATAAGAACATGAAGGGAACGAGATTTTCCTTTTGTTCTCATTTCGCATGACTCATAGAGTCATGGATGCCGATCCGCCCCGAAAACCGCTGGCTGTACCCGATCGACTGGCCGCTGCTGTCGGACCAGATCCGGTTCGTGCGGGCAGGAGGGCGCTGCGAACGCTGCCGGCGACCGCATCTTCGGCACGTCGCGCATCTGGGCGATGGGCGCTGGTGGGATAGCGAAGCGCGATGCTGGCGATCGGGAGAGGGGCGACGGGTGAAGGTCGGCGACCTCTTCGCGCTCGACGTCGTGCGGATCACCTATGTCGTGCTGGCCTGCGCGCATCTGGATCATGATCCTGGCAATAGCGCGCCGCGCAATCTCGCCGCGCTATGCCAGCGATGTCACATGCTCCACGATGCCGAGGAGCATCGCTGGCAACGCTGGTGGAATGCGTTTCGGCTGCGCGCGCTGCAGGATCTTTACGAAGATCCGCGACACGCTCGCGCGCGAGAACGACGGCGCGGCTAACTCGCGACTGACTGGCAAGCCTTAGCTGCGAAAAAGCCACGTCAGTCTCTGCAAGAACGATGCCGGAAATCTGCTAAGCCATTGATTTAACATAAGATATATTATCGAACAAAACAGGAACGTGGCTTGTGCCGGGTCGGCAACAGCGGCTTAACCAGCGGCCGAACTCTTAACTTGGCTCAATAGTCGAGGTTGCGTTTTTCCATCTGTGCGGCCGCGAGGTCCGCGACCGGACCAGCGCCTTCGGCCAGCTCGTAGATCGCTATCACAGCCCTGTCGTCGAGACGCTCGACCATTGCCTGGACCGCTGACCAGTTAGCCACGTCGAGCGCGACCGTCGTGCTTTCCTTACCGGACACGGCGATCGGCCGCATCAGCCATCTTCGACCAGCGATCGGCCGAATGCAGCATACGGTCCCGAGCATGGGGGAGAACGAGCTGCTGCGCCTCGGCAAGATCGGCCGCTGCCCTCGCGCGGTAGTCGGCTGCGGTATCGGCCATGAAGTCCCCTCAGTTTAGGCCAGCGTTCTAAAACCCTGGCCCGTTTATCACTTGCCGTTCATCCGATCGCGGACCGCCTTCGCCGGCGCGAACGTCAGCTTGCGTGACGCCGCGATCGTGATCGCCTCGCCCGTCGACGGGTTGCGCCCCTGGCGCTCTGGGGTGTCCTTCAGCTTGAACTTGCCGAACCCGTTGAGGCTGACTTCCTCGCCGGTCGCGACAGCCGCGGTGATGTTCGCAAGGATCGCATCGATGACCTTCCTGGCGTCCGCCTTTGCGAGGCCATGGGTATTGGAGAGCTGTTCGGCCAGATCGGATGTCGTCGTCATGAACACGTCCCGGTGGTGAATGATTGGACCGGCCTTAGCCCGGTTCACGTCGCGCCGCCATCGGGAGTTGCCTCCTGCGCGCTCATCTCGCCCTCATAGGGGCGGACGAGCTTCAGGGCGTCTTCATAGCTGCCGTCGAGCCATGCCGTGAAATCGCGAGGGTGAAGGATCGCCGGCATTGCCTTGGGATGCCAGGGATCGACGGTGGCGTTGGGAGAGGTGGTGCAGAAGGCATAGGCATCGCCGCGCTCGGTCGGCCGCCACAGACCGGCGAAGAAGGCGATGGGCTGGTCGGGCAGCGAAAACCACATCTGGCGGGGTTTGCCATCGTCGCCCTTCCCGCCCTCGGGATGCGGCTCGGCGAAGTGCGTGAACGGGACCAGGCAGCGCCGATCGGGATTGGCGATCGACGGCTTCCACATCGACGATGAGAGATACCGCGCATTGGTGACGAACTTGTCCAGCTTGACCGCCGGGTCGCGCTTGCTCGCTACCTTGGTCGGGAAGCCCCATTCCATCGCGATCGGCTCAAGCGGGCGGTTACCCTCCCCTGCCCGCCTGACGACCAGTCCGTAGCGCGCTGTCTTCTTGCCCGTCGGGAAGATCTCGCGCGGCACCGGGTAGGTCTCGTCCTCGGGATAAGGCGGCTCGAAACCGACCGCCCGCATCACCGCGGCCTGTTTGGCGCTCAGCCGATATCGGTTGCAGATCGGTCCGGCTCCTTCATCGTGCCCAGGCTAGAAGAACTCCCGGCCACCGCGATACTCGCGCCAGGCATTATCCCATTTCGTGCCAACGTCGCCACTCACCGGCCGCGCGCCGACGTCGAATCCGGCCATCACGTCGTCGATATGCGGTGCCGGCACCGGAATGTTGAACGGCGCGATCCTACGCGCCTTCAAGTGCCAGACATAGGCGAGCTCGTGATCGGTGACCGGCGCGGCCTTCCCCCACGCCACGTCCTGGAACTGGCGCTGCGCCGCGCTCCTCGGCCGACGCTCGCGCAAACGCAGCGCATCGTAGAACAGCAGATGCTCGCGCAGCAGCGCCTCGTAGCGTTCGATCGTGCGCGGGTTTTCGCCGTCCTGCTCCACCGTGCCCACTCCGTCAGTACGGGTGAAAATCCTCGCCAAACTCAATCCGATATGCTAGACTTTGCAAGCCTAATTCTGACCATCACGGTCAGCCACGGATTGAGGAAGGAGCGGCCATGTTGAACCACGAAACTGGCCAGATGGACTGGGGCAGCACTGCCAACCATTCGCTATACTTCAACCCTGATAATTTACTCGATCCAATGACGCACCGTGGGCGGGAGCTAATCACCGAGGGTTCTACCAGCACTGACAGCGACGATATATCTTTCCCCAATGCTGACGGTCCTGCGTGGCCTTTGTTCTTGATCGCGGCGCTTATTATCTGCGGATTTTTTCTCTCACCTTTCAGTTCCTAAGCTGAAATCTACGCGGGTCGACCGGAGCGCCATCTTTCCACAGTTCGTAGTGAAGATGCGACCCGGTCGATTTTCCGGTGCTGCCAACACGCCCGATCACCGCCCCAGCCTGGACGGTACTTCCAACCTGAAAAGCCGACCGATCCTGCATGTGGAAGTATTTGCTCTGTGAGCCGTCGCCATGCTGCAGGACTACATAATTGCCGGCGCCGTTGGCCTGGAAGTCGTTTCGTATGACCTGACCCGAGGCTGGCGCACGGATTTCTGTCCCTGCTGGTGCTGCAATATCCACGCCACGGTGATGCCGTCCCGGCTCGCCGGTGACCGGGTCAATCCGACCACCCATTCCTGAACTCAGCCGCCCAGAGATCGGCAACATTGCCCGCTCACCGCGGGGGACTTCGTATACATGGCTGGTGCCAGCGCCTATACCGAGGTTGTCACGGACCCAGTTGCGCGCGCCCTCGACACCGGGAAGTGTCGTCGTGATCCACGCGTCGTTGCGCTCCCGGACATGGTCACCGAGCTGACCCGCCGTCCCTCTCGCGTCGTCGACGCCGTTGCCGACCTCGAACGCGCCGCGCGTGATGCGCGCTGATGCGTTCGGAATCGCGTCAGCGACATTGCCGGCCAGATCGAGATCGCGCGAACTCTCGCGGATCGATACATCCGGCCCTTGCGCCCTGACGCCGGCGGCGCGCTCATTACCCCATTGTTGTACTGCACCCGGTGTCGCCGATGCAGGGCCATGCAGCTGCCCGGACAGGCGCTCAGGCACGCTTACACCCAATTCGTCGCGGACCGATGCAACGCGGCGCTCCATGAACTCACCAAGCAGGATATCGCGCACCTGTTCCTGTTGCGGGGTGCGGGGCATCACCATCCCCGGCGTCCACCCGAACTGCGACAGCGTATCGTCGCCTAGCAACCGCTCCTGAGCGTACACTACAAACTCCTGGCTCTCGTTCCGGTTGAGCGACCAACCCCGCGCCGAGGCCTCCCTGACATCATTGCTGACGCGCTGGAACGTCTCTTCGGCTCGAGTTGCTTCCAACGACGCCGACCGCGATTCCCCGACGCTTACGCCCAGCTTCTGCGACAGCGACCGAACCTCGCTATCTCCGCTCGTGCTGGTTTCGCGCATGAATTCATCGCGAGCTGAACGAGCCTGCGTCGTATTCGTTTCTTTGGTAAGATACTCTTGCAATTCGCCCAACGCTTGGTCGCTAGAAACTGTTCTGCCAGTATTTTCAGCTGACATGGACGAAAGCTTCAGTCCCAGACCAGCCTTGCCAGACAGTCCCCACTTTTTGATCAGATAATCGATTCCTGCATGACCGTCGCCTGTGGTTTGCGATATCCGCGCCACTTGCTGGCTATCGGCCTCACTAAAACCAAAGCGGCTCGTAAGGCCGTGCGAAAGACTCCTCGATAGATCAGTCATTCGAGCGACACTGTTATTGAACCCAGACCCCGTCTCGGTCGAACTTCCCCGACGATGCTCAGCGGCCGACAGCAGATCCGTCGCCGTCGTCGCCGTCGCGTTCCACGACTGCGAGGCGGCGCTACGAAGCGACTGAGTGTGCGTCTGCCCGTCCGAGAGCGCGCGGCTCATGCTGCTGTCGAACCCTGCGGTGCGCGTCGGCGTGAACGCGAGGTTCGAGATGCCCTGGCGCGTGTCGAACGCATTGGTCCCGTCCGCGAAACCGTAGGTCACGCCACCGTCGGCGTTGGTGAACGTGCCGACCGAATAGCCCGAATTGAACTTGGGCTGATCGTCGAACTTGTTCGCCTGGGTCATGCCCGACGTGAGGTTCTGGAACGAGGTGTTGCCATACGAATAGTTGCCGGTGGTGCGCTCGGTCGCCGCCTGCTCGGCCGCGCTGTGCGCCGGTTGCAGCATCGAGGTCGCATGCCCCGCGATCGCCATCGCCCCGCGCGCCATGCCGCCCGCGATGAACGGCACGCTCATCATCAGGAAGCCGGCGAGCGTCGAGATCGATTCATTGACGCTCGCCATTCCGTCGGAGACCAGCAGCGTCGGCCCGGTCGGCGATGCTGCATGATAGAGGCTCGCCGCCCTGCTCATCACGAACATGTGCAGGATCACGTAGAGCGGCCCCCACGACGCGAGGTAGAAGAACCCGGTCGCATAGCCCTTGAGCGTCTGCAGGCCCGTCCTGGGGAACAGGAACAGCGGAAACAGCACCGGGAACATCGCGTAGAACACGACCGTCAGGACGATGCCGAGGAGCGGCACCCAGGTCATCGCCTGCGTCGCGATCGAGGTGTAGGTGTTCTTGGCCTGTGCGTCCGCGCGCTGCGACGCATAGGCATCCCAACCGGCATCCGAGAAACTCTCGCGCGCGGCCAGGAACGCGTCGATCATCGAGATCTGCTTCAGGTAGGAATAGGCGTCGGTCGGCGACCCGTGCATCTGCGCCGCCACGATCGGCAGGTCATCGCGGATGCGCTGGGCCGCGACCGTATCGGCGATCCCGGGATATGCACTCTTCGCGAACGGCAGCAGATCCTTGTCGTAGGCAGCCTGCCACTGACCATCCATCCGCGAATAGGCTTCGTTGCACGGGATGATCGAGTTTTCGGTGGTGCCCGGACCGGTCGAGGTAATCCACCGCTGGCTGCGCGCCGGCGACCCAGGTCCGATCGATTGCCACAGATTGTTCGTCTTGGTGAGATCGTCCATCGCCTTGAAGCCGAGCAGCACATCATAGAAAGTGCACTGCTTCAGGTGCTCGTCGAGGTTCGCGCGGAACACGCTGTCGGTAATCTGGAACGTGCGCGCCTTGTCCATCAACCGCGCGCCGTAGATCATGCCGTTGTTGGTCAGCGCGAGCGCGTTCGGCATCACGAACACGGTCTCGGCCGAGCGCGTCATCCAGTCGCCGACCTGGCTGGTGAAGGAGGCCATCACTCCCAGACCCAGCGGCACATTGTCCACCACCGCCGGCGCGAGCGCGGGGTTGATCCGGTCGGTCACCTTCACCGTGACGGTCGGGACCATCAGCATCATGTAGATGAGCGTCGACTGCAGGAACCAGTTGAACCACGCCCGCCAGTCGAGCGAGAAGGCGACGACGAACAGCGAGTAGATGAAGCCCATCACCATCACAACCTGGAGCATCGAGCGATAGCCCCCGCCCCCGGTCCATGCCGCGACCGCGTTGAAGACGTTGACGATATATTCGCCCCCGCCGATCGTGAAGACTTCGAGCATCGCCGTCGCTCCCTTGCCGCCGCGTTACCGCAAGCCCTGAGCGCTGAGCCCGCGTCCGAACCGGAGCGATGCCGACAGCTGCGGGCTCATGGTGTTCTTGAGGGTGGATTCCATGAACTGGGTGTATTGGATCACCCGGTAGGTATTGGAGATCTGCCCGGCCATCTTCTCGCTGCGCCGCGACAGCTCGGTCTTCACGCTGTCGACCTGGGCGCGCCACGCTTTGAATTCGTCGGTCGAGACGAACTTCGCGCCCGCCTGCGCCTGCGAGATCGTGTCCAGCATCCGGTCGAGCATCGACATCAGCATGTCGATCGCGACCATCTCGGCGAGCGTCGCGCGATCGCCGCCCGACAGGCCCATGTGCGCCGCCTCGTTGACGACAAGGATCTTGTAGAGCGGGATCGAGGTCATGCCCAACAGCGCGATCTCATCGCCCGACAGCGCGGCATTTGACCGGATCTTGCCCGACATGCTGTCCATCGCCTTGAGGACGCGCGTACGCAGCGCCTCGTTGGTCGAGATGCTCAGCTTGGTAGGCGTGGGCTTCAGACACCCCTTGTCGTCAGTGGTGTCGCACTGCCACACGTCAGTCGGCGCCGAGGCGGTGCCGTCGAGCAGCGCCTGATAGGTGTCCCAGCTGGCCGGCGCGATGAACTGGAACGCGCCCATGCTGTCCTTGGCCTTGGTCGCATCGTAGATGATCGTACCGACCATCGTCATGAGGAACTCGGCATATTCGCGGGACGGCTTGGTCGCGCTCTTGGCGTTCAGCGCATACCAGGTGTAGTTCTTCGACTGGACCAGCTCGGCATCGTCACCGGCCTTGGCGATCGTCGACTCCCGCTCGCCCTTGTTGGTGCAGCCGTGACGCGCCGCGGCCGCGTCGGAGAAGAAGCCCTTCGCCCCGCCGACCTGCTGACAGATCGTCGAGGACGCCCCGTCCATCGCCGGCCACAGCGAGCCGATCGCCTGCTGCGCCGCCTCGCAAGAGGACATGTTGAACGCGTTCAGCTGCTGCACGCGCTGGCTCATGTCCTTCATCACCCCGCCGATCTGCGCGGAGATGCTGTCGATCGCGAGCTGGAACGCGAAGCCGATCGCGTTGTTGGCGGTCGCCTTCAGCATCGCCACGATCTCATCGGCGTTGATGAACGAGAACGACCCCGCGAACAGGTCGATGCCGCCACAGCCGCCACGCGCGCTGGGAAGCGCGACGCTGACCGGGTTGATCGACTTCTGCGGAAAGCGGCTCCACAGCGAACCACCCGAATAATAGCCCGCCGACTGACCCTGGAAAGCGGTCGGGCCGGTCACGTTCGCGGCCGCGCCCGACTTGTTGAAATAGCTGTTCATCTCGCCCTGGACGTCGGCCATCGCCGGCGTAGCGACGAGACCTCCAATCGCGAGGATCATGCTGGCCTGCGCGAGAACCGCGGCGCAGAAGCGGACGATCGAGCGGACCATCAGAAGTCACTCCCGGGCTTGACGCTGGTCAGTGTGAAGATGCGGTTCATCACTTCGTCGGCCGCCATCACGCCGTAGCCGATCGGCATGGGCTGCTTGGTGACAGTGTCGAACAGCACAAGCGCGGGCACCTGCTGGCCGCGCATGCCCATCGCCTTGTACTGGCCGGTGTCGACCGTATAGTTCGGGAAGGCGCGGGTCGGCCCGCCATCGAGCGAGATTGCCATGACGGTCAGGCCGAAGCGATCCGACACACTGCGCATGATCGGCCCGAAGGTTTCGCACGCAGCACAGGCCGACGAGTAGAAATAGAACACGCCGTACCGCTGCGAGATCCGCGACAGCACGCGCTCTCGATCCGCATTACGGCTATCGAGCCAGGTCCGCTTGCCCAGCTGGTTGACCGGGCGCTGGAGCGTGTAGTCGAGGTCCGGGTTCTGCCAGATCGTACGCTGCCACATGTCCGCGAAAGAGGAGGCACGATCAAGCTGCTCGCGCTGGAAAGCGATATAATGGCTGATGTTCTCGGGCGTCGGCTCGAGGATCGCCCGCGCCTTCAGCTCCTCCAGCTGCTTCGAGATCGCCGCAAGCTGCTCGGCCGAGGACCGCGCGGGCTGCGCCGATCGCTGCTCGGCGGGCCTGGCCTTCGGCTTGTCGCAATAGAACCAGGTGCCGAGCCGCCGCTCGCGGCAGTAGAAGTCGTCCCCGGTCTGCGCCGCGACGCGGTCGGCCGATCCCAGATCGTCCGCGCTGCCATAGCTGTCCTGACCGCCATCGCGGCCGTCGTCACCGGCATCGCGGGTGGAGGACACCGAATCCGGCAGCGGCGTCAGGTCCTGCGCCGTCGCCGGCGTCAGCACGGGCGACGCGACCGAGAGGATGAGAGCGAGGGTCAGGGCCTTGCGCATGTCAGTCGTCCTTCTGTTTCTGCTTTTCGCGATCTTCCTGTTCGCGGCGGGTGAGGTAGGATTTGAGCGTCCCGAGGAGCGACGGCTCCTGAAGCGACACGAGCTGCGCCATGTCGTCTGCGAGGATGCGGAACAGGTTGCCGTACACCCCGATGATGAGGTTGCGGGCGTGCCGGCGCGGGTAGAGCGTCTCGCCCCGGCGCAGGATGAGGTTGGCGCGGATCAGCCGCGCGATCGTCGGTTCGAGATCGGCCACGCACAGCTTCGTATCGAACCAGCTGTCGAGCGTCGGGATAAGGAACCCGGCCGGGTGCGGTCCGGCGCGCAGGAGCGCGATCAGGACCGCAAATTCCGCGACCGACAGGTCGGGAAAGGGACGATGGTCCGACAGTTGCGTCACGCCGGTCATTTGCTCTTCTTCGCGTCGTAATAGGCCTTGATCCGCTCCTGGATCTGGCGCGAGGTTTCGATCTCGTCGGGCAGCTTCGCGGCGTCGACGAACTCGGCATAGACCTCGGTGAAATCCATCACCGACAGGTCGAGCCGCGAGAATTCGTCGAGCGTGAACCCCTTGCAGGTTTCCTTCTTGGCGCTGCCCCACGGCTTGTTGATCTGCGGGCGTCCCTGTTCCTGCAGGATGCGCGACAGCTTGCTTTCGAAGCAGCAATAGGCCGTCGATTTCGATGTGCAGATGCCCAGCACCTTGTCCGAGCAATAGTCGCCCAGCTTGTGGCACATCCCCATGCGGTCCTGCACGTCGAGAAGCTTCTCGTCGTTCGAGCACATAAACATGGTGAGGAATGGCGTCGCGAGCGCGGCGATCGCCACCGGCCCGCCCGCGATCGCGGCCGCGCCGGCAGCCGTGGTGATGAGGCCCGACGCCTTGCCAGCGCAGCAGTTGACCAGCCCGAACACCGGCTTGTGGCAGGTCTGCCGCTTGCCCGAAAACAGCGTCAGCGTATCAGGGTCGAATTCGGCATTGGCCTGGCCCAGCGCGTGCAGCCCGACCACGGCGTCCTTGAACTCGGTCGATGCCTCGCGCTCGACCGGCTCACACTCACCGTCGATGCAGTAGACGTCGTCACCACAGATATATTGCTTTGGATCGTTCGTCGGAGGCGACGGAACCGGACATTTGTAGACCTTCGTGGTTACCTGGCACGCACCAACCTGCGGATCGTCGAGGCACTCGTCACGCAGGAACGTGCATTTTCCGCCGTTCTCCAGATCGCTGCAATCGGACGCCTGGGTGATGCGCTGGCAGGTGAACGGGCGCGACCACGCCCAGCACGATGCCGTGACCGACACACCGTCAATGATCCGCGTCTCAGGCCCCTCGGTGCAGACCTCCGGTCCCGTCGCGGTGCAGGCGGTGTCGGCCACCAGCGCCGGACAGCTTCCCTCGTTGCGCTTTAGCGTGATCTCGCGCGTACCTTCCTTCCTGAGATACACTGTGCCGGTCGCGTAATTCTGGTGCGCCGGGATCTCCGCCTGGGGGATTTCGGCCGAGCACGAATAAAGCTGCGCGGTGGTGCGCATTGAGGACAGGCTCTTGCACCAGCGACGATAGTCTTCGACGTTGCCGCCGCCCGCCCCCAATTCGATCTGCGCATCGCAGATATGCGGCGTCCCCGCCTCGACCCGGCAAATGCCGGCACTGACCTTGGCCTGCATCACGCTGTTGCGGGCGAACCCGTTGCCCTCGTTCTGGTCGCGCACGCCGTAGTAGAAGTACCGCAATGTATCGACGATTACCGGGTCCATCCTGCCCGTGCAGGTCGCCGGGGTTTCCTCGAGCTTCGCGCCTTTGTTGCAGGTCGCCTCGTAATAATCGGTGGTGCCATTGGGTGGCAGCGGCTTGCAGCTGCTTTCCGTGCCGCCCACCGACTGACCGGCGAGATAGCTGTTCGGGTCCTTCTCGACGTCCTGCGCGCGCGTGAGATCGCCGGCAGGCACAGTCACGACTTTGCGGCCCGGATCGGTGACGAGCTGCCACGCCTCGTTCGCGCCTGCAGCCGACCCGCCCGCGGCGATCAGCGCATCGGGATCGTCGGCATAGGCTTCGCCGGGCTGCGGGCCGCTGCTGAAGCCCGGGATGGTGGAGGGCAAATCGGTCGAGGAGATGATGCCGCCCGAAGCCTGACGCGCCGGCGTCGCGAGGGCCTTCGCCTCGGCGCGTGCACCCGCCATATCCCCCTTGGGGTAAGTGTAGGTTGAACTGCTCGACTGCGCGCTCGGCTCGGCCGCTGCCGCATTGCTCGATGCCGCGGGCTGCGCCGTGCGGGCCGAGCTGGCGGTTGTCCGCGCGACAGCCGCGCTCGGCTCGGGGACGCTGGTCACCGTCGTCTTGGCGACCGGCGCGGATGTGGGTGTGGGGGTCGGGGTGGGCTTGGGGGTCGTGTCGCTGAAGTAGGTGTAATCGCCCAGGCCGTAGAAGTCGCCGACGCCCTGCTGGGCCTGCTGGGTGGACTGGACCTGGGCGAGCGCCTGCGCTGCCAGAACCGGCGCCAGAAGACCGATCAGGATGCGGCCCCCCCGCATGGTTCAGGGATTCCGGCCGAGGTTGGCGAGCGCGGTCCGCGCGACCAGCGCGCCGGGACCGTTCTCGCCCGCGAACGTCTCCAGCGCGTAGCGCACCGTGACATTGCCCTCGATGCGATCGAACGGAGGCGGCGTCGTCTTGCATGTGAGGCCGTCGCACGGCGTGAAATCGCTCGACGAGACCACCATCGTCGGGACCGCGGTCACGTCGAACGCGCGGAACAGGCGCGGGTCGATCCCGATCGAGGCGAACTGCTGGTCCTTCTCGACCACCCTGGAGAGCGCGGCGATGAACGCCTTCCCCGAATTACCGGGGAAGCCCCGGAACACCACGACACCGCCAGCGGCCGAGGTATCGGCGATGATCCGCTTCAGCGCCTGTTCGGGCATCGAGGTGGACACGAACACCATGAACTGCGGCGCAGTGCCCTGGTTCTCCTTGAGGTTGGCGGACGCGGCGTGGATCATCTCGTCGAAGTCGACCGCACCCGCCGGCCCCCTGGGCAGGCTCGCCTTGTCGATCGTGCGCATCTGCTCCAGCGCGACCGCCTGCACGGTCTGCGCATCCTTGCGGAACGCGTCGCCGCGCCGCTCCACCTCGTTCACTAGCGCGGTCGCGTCCTGTTCGGACTTGGCCGATCGCGCGCGGATCGCGTCGAGATCGAGCCCCTCGACGGTCTGGGCGAGAACGGCGCAGCCGGTGCCGATCGAGGCGATGGCCAGCGCGGAAAGGAGGAGCTTCTTCATGTCAGGTCCTCACAGCATGCAGCAGTTGCGCTTGCGCCAGAGCAGGTAGCCGAAGTCCTCGCCCTTGACGGGGAAGGCCCGGCCCGCGTCGGGCGGGAGCGTCGTCGCGCCGATCGGCGAGCAGGCATATTTGCCGCTCACCGTGGGCGTCGGGTTGGTCATCTGGATGCGGTATTGCGACTTCTTCAGGATCGGCATGACGTACTTGTTGCAGAGCGCCTTCGATCCAGCGGTGCCCCAGGCCAGCCCCTGCCGGTGCATCTTGAACAGGAGCCGCTCGGCCGCGAGGCGCGAGGACTGGACCGGCGAATTATGCGCCGCGATATTGCCGTTCATCGGGAACATCGAGCCGTTGCAGCCCGAGCACCAGAACATCGGGTCGATCGGCAGCTTCGCGCTCGCCGCGACGCAGTCGGCCGCACAGGCGGCGACCGCGATCGGATTGTTGAACAGCGCGACCTCGGGATTGATGAGCGTGGTCAGCACGTCGTCGTTCCAGAGCGGATCGATCTCGGTCATATAGGCGACGTCGAACGAGGCTTGCTCGAAACACAGGAAGTCGGTCAGGATCTCCATCCAGTAGAGCAGCGGGTAGACGTAATAATGCGCCTGCCAGTTGGCGCTGTTCTGGGTCGTACCGCCCGCGATCTTCGGCCCGGTATACTGGCCCTGCCCGATATCGAGCCCCGGATTGAGGCGAAGTCCGCCGAGATTCGGGAAGCACCACGGCTTGGTGGTCACATCGACGAGCCGCGCCGGTTCCCAGAAGCCGATCGAGATGCCGATGCGCGGGATCGGCGAACCGCACGCACAGACCGGCAGGCTTGGGTTCTTGGTATCGGGTCGGCTCCCCGGCCAGATGTGCGCGCCGCCCACCGACAGCGGGAACAGGCACGACCAGCAGACGTCGGTGATCGGGTTGACGAACTTGCCGGTGCAGTTGGCCGGGAGCGCGCTCGCCGGCGCCGGCAGCAGCGCGAACGCGGCGATCATGCCGAGCAGGGTGAGCAGGCGGCGGATCATGCGCCGGGCTCCTCGGAGAAAGCGATGACCAGGGGCACCATCCGGGCGCGGTCGCGTCCATCGAAGCTTATCGACTGATCGGCCAGCGCGCGCACCAGCGCACGGCGTTTGCCAACCGATATCGTCCGCCCGCTTTCGGCAAGGACGACATCGATTTCGTTTCCGATCGACGCGGCGGTCACCGGATCGGCACGGCCCCCGAGAAGCCTTCGTACGAGGGACTCGATCTCGCAATGCACGCGGGACAGGAACAGCAGCGCAGGGACGCTCGAGAGCAACGCCACGGTCGCGATCGATACGACCATCGACAAGGCGACGACGGGAAAGAACATCCAGGCCGGGAACAGCGCGAATATGGCGAGAACATATGTCCACCCGAAGCCGACTGCCGCGACACACAGAAGCGCGTAGCGCGCGATCAGGCTGATGCGCTCAGTCGTCATGCCCTGCCCTCCCCGTCCGGCTGCGCCGCGAGGCTTGCGTCAAGGAAAGCGTTATCGGCCCGGTTCTTGGCGATCACATACACCGGCACCAGCACGACCAGCGCCAGCACCAGTCCGGCAAGCGCGCCCCCTGCCCCGGCGCCGAGCACCGCGCGCAGCGGCTGCAACGCGCAGATGGCGATCGCCAGCCCGATCGCCGACCACAGGATCGCGAGCCGCATCGCCTTGAGGGCCGGCGTCTCGGGCGCGGCCATCGGCGTCCTGAGAATATCGAGCCACATCATGCGCCCGCTCCCGACATCTCGATCTCGCTGATCTTGAGCACCTGGCCCGCCGGTTCGACCACGGCGGGGACGCGCGCGATCCCGAAATGGCTGGTGAGCTTGCCCTGCTGGTCGAAGAAGAAGCGGCGCTTCTTCTCGCCCATGCGGTTGAACGGCGAGCCGGCGACGAAGATGATCTTGGCATTCTGCGCGGTCCACCGCTTCAGCGCCCAGTCGACCTGCGCATCGTCGCGGCCGTCGATAAACACGAGGTCGGTCTTCATCGCGACGAACGACAGCGGATTGACCCGCTGCCCGGCGCGCGCGACGAGCCGGCCCTTCTGGTCCTGGATGTCCTGATCGAGCACGATCGTCGGGTCGAACGTCCAGCTGCGGCTCTCGCGCACCGCGCCGATGCCGGCGACGGGGATCGGGTTGCGGACACGTTCCTCGGTTTTTTCACGCAGCGCCGTCTGCATGCGCTCGATGCCGCCATTGGCCTGCAGCGTCTTCAGCCGGGTATCGATCGTCGCCAGCAGATCCGGCTCGGCGATCGCCCAGGTCTGGCCCATCACGCCGTGATCCTTTGCGAGCGCGCCCTGCACGATCGGCCAGGACGACGAGGCGACCAGCGCCACGCCCAGGGTTCCGCCGAAAAGGCCCGCGCGCCGGATCACAGGATCGGCGTCCCGGTGCCGATGATCTGCTTCGCGCAGGCAAAGCCGATCTCGCCGTAGCGGCTGTCGAACCCGTCGGGGTGTGCGGTGCCGACATAATAGCAGCCCTCGGGAACGCGCCCGACCGGTCCCGGCGTCAGCACCTCGCCGAAGCGCGAGCGCGGCTTCATGTGCGCGACGCGGACGCCGTCGACATAGACCCATTTCCCGCGATGCTCGACCAGCGCCCCGGCCTCGCCGATCACGCGCTTGCCGAACGGTCCCGAATCCGGTCCGAAGTGGCGGCGCACCAGCTCGCCCTCGGGCGGCGCGAAGAACACATAGTCGCCCTTGGCGGGCACGCGGCCGCGCTGGATGAAGAACGCCCAGTTGGGGAGGCTCTCGCTCGCGTTTATCATGAAGGCGTGCGTCTCGCGCCACGCGGCGATCGAGTTGTAGCCGCCCCACACGATCCCGAGCAGCGCGACCGCGCTCCACTGGCGGACCCGCTTGACGATCAGCGCCTTGCGGGCCGCGCGGTCCCCGGCGACGTCAACCGCCGTGGGAGCCGCATGACCGACCCGCGCCAGCGCCTCAGTTGCCGCTGCCATCGACCCCTCCCGGCGCGGACTGGGTGACCGTCGCCTCGACCGGCGAGACCGGCGCAGGCCCGAACGGCGAAGCGGTCGGGACCGCCGCCCCTGGCGCGGCCGGCGCGACGTTCCCGGAGGCTTGGGGAAGCATCGCACCGACCGCGGGACCGGCCGGGGTGTTCGGCGCGGCCGCGGGGAGCGGCACGCGCGCGAAGACCGCGCGGCGGATCTGGTCGGTGATATCGGGGACGTTCTTCGAGAGGACCGCCTCGCCGACGAGGACGGTGGTGCCGCTCGCGCCGACCTTCTTCATCTCGTCGTCGAGCGCGGACATGAAGGCCTGGGTCTGCGCGGCCACCTGTTGGGGCTGGCCGTTACTGTGGCTCTGCGCCTGGACATATTCCGAGACGATGCCTTCGAGCCGGACGCTCGCCATCGGCACGGTCGCGGGCGGGGCAAGGAGATGCTTGGTCACCCACGCCCCCCAGAGCAGTACCGCGACCGCCAGCGCGACCGCGACATAGGCGATGACGGGCAGGCCCTGCGGCTTGCGGCGATCCACCTTGTCCGCGACCGGACGGCGCGGTGCCGCACCGGCAGCGTCATCACGGGGTGCCGGGGCCGGAGCGGACGGTTGCACCGCCGCGGACGCGACCTCGGGACGATCGAGAACATCAACCATGACGGGGGCCTTTCGTGGAAGTGATGATCGCGCCGAGCAGGCGCACGCGGGTCACGGCGACGATGCCGAACGCGACCAGCCACACGACGAACAGCTGGTCGCCGAACGCCGCGCGGCGTGCCTGGTCGGCCGCGACGAAGCGCGTGCCGAGGTTGGCGACCTGCGAGAAGAAGCCGAGCGCGGTGAAGTCGCCTAGCATCAGGAAGAACAGGATCGCGACGCCGAAGGTCGCGAGCAGCGTCATCGCCATCCAGCCCGACACCCGCAACAGGATGTAGCAGGCGTCGCCGATCGCGCGCGTGCCCGTGCGTTTCCAGTCGGTCGCGGTCGGCGTACGCCAGTCGCGCTCGTGCGTGAAGGCGTTCATTCCGCCGCCTCCACCCAGGGCTCGCCCGGAGGATTGTCGCGATATTCCTCGGGGAAGGCGACGCGTTCGATCGCCTCGTCCATCGAACAGCCGAGGTCGATCAGATGCTCGATATCGGCGAAGGTCTGCGGGCTGGAGGAATAGAGCGTCGCCGAATATTTATCGAGGACGAGCCGCCCGACCGCCATCGATTCCGGCCCCTTGATGAGGATGTCGGAATATTCCGCGCCGTTGCGCTTCAGCGAACGCAGCAGGCTTTCGGTGTAGGGGTCCATGTCGAAGCGGCCGTGCTTCTGGAAGTCCGAGATCGTGTCGGGCTTCTGCATCAGGATGACCGACCAGTCGGAGTTCTCCAGCGCCGCGAGGCTCCCTTCCGACTTGTAATAGTCGTTGAGGCTCTGCGTCGCGGTGATGAGCGAGGCGCCATATTTGCGGCAGGTTCGGCTGTAGGTCTCGACGAAATCGGCCATCGACCCACCGCGCAGCATCTGCCACGCCTCGTCGATCAGCAGCGCCTTGGGGATCTGGCGGTCCATCCGGCGCATGGTCTGCGACGACATGAACATGATCGCGGTCAGCACGACCGAGCGCAGTTCCTCGCGGCTCGACAGGTCCGAGAGTTCGAACACCGTTAGCGCGTTCGACATGTCCACCGACGCCTCACCGGTGAAGAAGCTGCCGTAGGTGCCCTTTCCCGAGAACGGGAACATCGCGATCGCGAGATCCGTCCCCTGCACAGAGCCGTCGGAGCCGAGCGCCTCGATCACGTCGTCGACGCACCCTCCCCTGCCCTTGGCCTCCCACACCTGGTTGACCGCACGATCGATCAGACCGCGCTCGGTGTCGTTGAGCTTGTCGATGTGACGGCCCATCTGCCCGATGATCGACTTGAGCATCGCCAGCGCATCGACGAGATAATCCTCGTCCTGCGCCACCAGCGTCTCGTCGATCATCGAGAACGGATTGAGGCTGAACCCGTCGCGCAGGCGAAACTCGACGAAGTTGCCGCCCAGGCTCTTGGCCATATGCTCGAACGAGCGGCCGTCATCGATCACGATGATCTTGGCGCCCACGCCGGCGAACGCCGCGCACAGCTCCTGCAGCGCGACCGACTTGCCCGAGCCGGACTTGCCGAACACCGCGACATTGTGGTTGCCGGCCTTGTTCTCGAACGGCGACCAGAAGAAGGGCTGGCCGCGCCGCCCGATGAACATCAGGTGCGGCAGATGCCCGCCGAGATACTCGCCCTGGATCGGCAGCATATTCGCCGCGGTCGAGGTCAGCATCGTGCGCAGCCGCTTCATGCGCTTCAGGTCGCTGTCGAGCCCGTTGCCGAGCGTCATCGGCAGACACGACATGAACGCCATGATCTGGAGGAACCGCTCGTCGAGCAGGTCCCACCCGGCCGCCTTGTACATCGACTTGACGGTGCGCTCGTTAGCGTCCCCCTGCCCCTTCGGGCTGATGATGCCTACCGCATAATAGGCCTGCACCAGCTTCTTGCCGAGACGCAGCTCCTGGGTGACATGCTCCCATTCGCGGCTCTGGTCCTTCAGCTGCGGGAGCAGCCGCGCCGACTTCGAGTCCGCCAGGCTCGACGTACGCATGAACTTGTAACCGGCCTTAGACGAGGCGGCCTGTTCGTCCTGGTAGCACAGGCATAGCGACGTGAGAGTCGGGCACCCCGGGCGCAGCTTGTCGGAGAACATGTCGCCGATCAGCTTCTGCACGTCCCACGGCGCCCAGCGGTTCGGCAGGTTCCTGACCGAGAAGAAGCGATAGTCGAACGTGTCGGGCCGGATCTCCTGATACTGCGTCTCGCCCGACAGGTTCGTCACCGCGCGCAGCGGCTCGACCGATACCAGCAGGCGGTCGGCCTGGACGACGGTCTGGACGTCGCGCCGCACGCATTGGTCGGCGATCGGATCGAGTTCTGAATATTCCGAGACGTGGTCGGAGACGTCGAACGCCGGCGCGGTGATGTCGTCGATCAGCGCGATCAGATCGACCGGCTTCAGCCGGGTTGCCGGCATGTCGATCGACTGCAGCGTCGAGACGATGCTGTCGCGGACGCCGGTCAGCTCCTCCGGTGTCGCCTTCCCGCTACGGATCGAGACCGACAGGAAGATGCGATGGTTGCGGACGTGGAACGGTCCGTCCTTCGACATCGATACCCATGCGCCGTGACGCAGGAACGCCGACCGCCGCTCGGCGATCTTGCGATGGATGCCGCCCGCCTTGTAGCGCGGCAGCGCATATTGCGCGATCAGCGCGCCCACACGCGGGCTCTGGAATGCGAGCAGCTGGACCCGCGCGCTGGGCGGGACGCTCTCGGACAGCATCTGCGCGATGATCTCCCCGGTGCGCTCGTCCGCACCCATGAGCGGCGCGAGTTCCAGCGCGAACGCGATGCTGTCGGTCTGGTAGAACAGGTCGTGCCGCGCGTCGTAGCTGCGATACGGCAGCCACTGCGACAGCATCGGCGCGCCATGCGAGGGTGTTCCCTGGTCGGGTGCGCGCGTATCGCCGAGCAGGCGGGCTATGAAGCCGGTCTTCGCCATGACGATCAGTCCTCCACGCGCGGCGAGAAGGTCGCTGGGCGGTTACCCGGCGTGCTCGACGCGAGTTCGGGCGAAGCCGGCTTCTGCGTCGCGGCGATCGGCACACCCTTGCCAGCAGCCGCGTCGCGCGCCCTGGCCCGCGCGGCCGCGACCGCTGCCGCACTTGGTGCGCCGACCGCGCTCGCCGCACCTGCGGCCGCTGCCGGGGCGGCGACCTGCGCGACCTCGGCGGGCACCGGGGGAAGCGCGGCGATCGGCGCGCTGAGCTGCGAGAGGATCTCGGGGCTGACGTTGAGCGTCTGCGTCGCGGCAAGCGCCGAACCGTGGCCGTCGGTCGCCGCCAGCCACTGGCCGTTGTCGACCACCGCCTGCACGACCGCGGTCTCGTGGAAGCGCCCAGCCGCGTCGACATGCGAGGGGAACACGATCCGCAACACCTTCTGCGGCCCGACCCCCGCCGCCTGCGCCGGCACCGGCGTCGAGGCATAGGCGATCCGCTGCGTTCCCCCGCTGTTGCGCGCGGGTGCCTGGTACGGGCCTGCCGGATGATAGCCGCTGTCGCCGGTGATCTCGGCCAGCGCCTTGTCATCGATGACGGTCGCCGGCGAGCAGCTGCCGCCCTCGGGCGCGCCGCACGCGAACTTGCCCGAGATGTTGGTCCCCAGCGTGGTGCAGCTGGCGAGCAGTCCCAGGCTCGCGGTCGTCGCCAGCGCCGCAATACGCTTCGCGCGGGCGTGCGGGCGATAGTCGGAAACCGGGCAGGCCGGCAGGCGGATCACGGATCGGGTCACGACTTGGCTCCCTTCAACCATTCGACGAGCTGGGCCTTGGGCCTGAAACCCTCGATCACCGCCCCGTCGGAGCGGACGATGACGGGCGTCCCGTTGATGCCGTGCGCCTTGGCGAACGCCTCGTTCTCATCGAGACCGCTGGTGTCGCACTTCGGGCCTGCCGGGACCGGGTTCTGCGCATAGGCCGCGCGGACCGCCGCATGACGATCGCGGGCGCACAGCACCTGGTTGGCGATCTCGCGGCTTCCCAGCACCGAGATCGGGCGCTCGATGACGCGCACGTTCATCGTCTCGAGCGCCTGACTGAGCGCGCGGCAGTAGCCGCAGTGGAAATCGGAGAAGACGGTGACCGTCTGCGTGCCCGAACCCCACACGATCGCACCCTTGCTCGACAGCCGCGTCACATCGAGCGTGCGGGCGACAGCGGGCTGGGTCGTGACGCGCGCACCCGCCCTCGCCGCGCCGGCCTCGGGCGCATCGGCCGTGGCATTGGCCTTTGCCGCGCCGCCCACCAGCATATCGGGATTGAGCGCGAGCAGCTTGGCGGCGGTCAGATCCTGCCGCGTCTCCATGTCATAGACGCGGCCGATGACGAGATAGCGCGCCGACTTGTCGACGTAGAACAAGTTCGCACCCGCCACGACCTCGCACAGCCCGTCGACCTTGGAGCAGTCGATCGCATCGACCTTGGTCTTGGGAAGCCGCTTCTGCAGCGCGACCTGGACCTGCGCGCCGATCGGCGCTTCGGCCGAGCCGGTCAGCAGCATCGCCGCCCCCGCCATCGCGCCGATCATGATAGTATTTGCCATGTGACCGCCTCCTTCCGGGCTCAGTTCTGGATGAAGACGCCTTCGAGGAAGACGATCTCGACATCGATGCCGGTCGGCATCTCGATGATGGGCTGGTACTGTTCGGCGCGCTCGATCAGGTATTTGGAAACTGTTCGACCGCTCTGGTCGGCGCCGCCGCCCAAAGCGCGCAAACCGACGTTGCCGATGCTCGGGGTGCGATTGATCCCTCCTTTGCCGTCTGTCTCGAAGGTTGCGAGTGGCTGGTTGAAGGCAGTGTTCAGCGCATTGCCTGCACCACCTACAAGCCCGGCAAAGAAAGCTTGCATCGCCAAGGAGCCCTCGCGACTGACGACACGGCCGCGCACGCCGGTCTTGCCGGCGAAGCTGATGAAGCCCTTCACGTCCGACACCGCGAACCGGCCATTGGCCTGCGGACAGGTCATCCGCTGCAGCTTCACATAGACCTTCTCGGAAGAGAGATCGCCGCGCGCCGCGCCGTTGATGACGCAGCCTTCGATCCGCGTCGTGAGCAGCTTGCCGTTCTGGTAGACCGAGCGCGCCGGGCCGGTGATGCGCAGGATCACCGGCAGCGGATCGGTCTGCGACTGCACCCCCGCCGAGGCGTCGACGCCGACGATGACCTTCGCCTTCGCGATCGAGTTGGGCGGCAGGTAATTGGGGCTGTCGGTGTAGCTGGTCGTGCCACCCGAGATCCGAGTCGCGGTGCCCGAGGGGCCGCCCTCGAACGACACCAGCTTGATCGAGCGCGACTGCGACACCGCAGCCGCTGCCGCCTCGCCCGCCGTCATCGGCGCGCCGGGAGTGCGGTAATTGGGCTGGCCGGGGCCATACATCTGCGTCGGAGCCGGCGCGGCCGGCGCGGCGTTACGCTGCGCGATCTGCTGGCGAAGCTGGTCGTTCTCCTGCTGATAGGCGCTCATGACCCGCTGGCCATCGCTCGCCATCGACTGCTTCTCGCCCTGGAGCGCGGCGATCTGCGCCTGCAACTGCTCCATCTGCGCGCGCTGGCCGTCGACGCCCTTCAGCTGATTGTTGATCGACTGCATCTGCGCTTCGGATGCGGCCTGCCATTCACGCTGCGACATGTTCCGGTTGACCATGTCGTCGGTGGTGATCTTCACCTCCTTCCCGTCGGTGCCGACCGGCTTCAGCTTGGCATCGTCGCCCATGACGTACCAGGAGCCCAGCACCAGCGCGACGGCGCCACCACAGCCGAGGTAGAGCAGCTGCTTCTTGCGGACGGCATCGTTGCCGGCCATCAGCTCGCTGTCCCCGCCCTCCTCCGGCTCGGTATCGAGCTGCTTGGCACGGTTACGCTGGAAGATGTCCTTGAGGCTCATGGCCGCACTCCGTTGGCGAGGCCCGAAGGCGTGACGATATAGGCGGTGGTGGATTCACCGGGCTTGAGGTTGGGGTTGGCGACCGAGACCGCGATCGCGTTCGACGGTGCGATCGTTCCCTCGCCCAGCGCGACCGGAACCTTGCCCCGGTTCTCGATCCTGAGCGTGCGGCCTGCGAGGCTGGCGCCGCGATACTCGGCGACCATCTGGACCTTGAGCGAGCCAATCATCACCGGGTCGGTGACCGCGGGCCTGACCTCGAACCCTTCGAGCGGCGCGGACTGGAACATCGCCTGGACCAGCGTGGCGGACGCCTCCTGCGGCGATGCCGCGACGGCCGCGACCTGCGTTTCCGCGGCGCCACCGATATCCTTATTCTCGACGAACACCTGCTGCGCGTCGTCACCGGCGAGGCGGCACGAGAATTTGTAGACATAGCCCTTCGACGTGGTGCCGAAGAACGACACGTTCGGCCGAGAATAGGCTTCCGGGACCGACACATAGATGTCGCCCCGGGTCGGTTCGTTGACCACGGTGAAATCGTCGGTATCGACCCCGGTGGTCAGCTTCGAGACGCTGGCGAAGCGATCGTCCTTGAGGCTGACGCGGGTCAGCCCCGACTTCGACATCGTGCAGGCGACCTCGCTGTTGTCCTTCGCCAGCACATGCTCGTCGGCAAAGGCTGGCGCGGCGAGCACCATTCCGCCCGCGACGATCATCCCTGCCCCGATCAGGCGCGATAGCGAACACAGGCGCGATGCGAAGGCGGTCCCGCCCCCGATCAGCCCGACTGCGACCCAGGCGGTCATGCGTCGTCTCCGATGGTTGCCGCGGCGTCCTTGTCGGCCTTGGTGACCATCCCGAAGCCCTTGAGCTGGAGAGTCAGGCCGCGATACGCCCAGTAGAAGCGGAACGTCTTCGGCTCGGCGGTGACCGACTTCGAGCCGACGACGGTGTGCAGCGTGCCGGTCACTTCCGAGGTCAGTTTCTCGGTGTCGACCTTCATGCCGGCGAGCGTGAAATACTGGCTGATGCTCGATCCGCGCTGCTCGTTGAGGATCTTCATCAGGTCGCGCTTGAGCGAACCATGTGCTTCCGGCGTGGCGATCGCCAGGATCGAGTCCATCCAGTATTCGAGATTTTCGGGCGAGCGGTTGAGCGTCATCAGCGCGGTGTCGCGCGTGACCATCTCCAGATACTGCTCGCTGACCCCGCTCGACGAGAGCGTCAACGGGGAGCGGACGATCGGCTGCAGGACGATCTCCCGGTCACGGGTCGCGCCGACCAGGAACAGCAGCACCACGAGGCCCGCGAGGACCAGCGCGACGATGCCGAGCATGTTGCGCTGCTTGAGGACGCGCTGCGACTGCGCGAGACCGACAGAATAATCCATTTAGCCCACCATCACGCGAAGGTGGGAGGGCGGTGTCGCCTTCAGCCCGGTAAAACTCGACGGCAGGTGCCAGTAGGCCATGTGGAGAATCCACGACGTGGCCTTGCCGGCTTTGAGTTTCCGAAAACCCCACCAGCCGAGCAACGAGACCATCAGTCCGATCACGACGTGCTGCGACAGGATCCCCCAGATGAAGGGGATCGCCATCGCGAGGAACTCGTCCAGCGTCCAGAAGCCGATCAGCTCCGGGTCGTCGAGATGCGAAGGGATGGTGTACCGGTCCATAAGCTAAGCCGCCCTCCCAGCGGTTGATCCAGCCGACGCCTCAGATCGTCGCGGTGACGGTCGAGGTGACGATCGGGATACCCGTGCCCGCGCCGACGCCGACGGCGACGGGAACGGCCACCTGGCCCAGGCTGAAGCGGCCCGACGCCAGCGCGACGATGCCGCCCGCGAGGCTCATGACGGTGATGATCTTGCCGCCCGAGCCCTCGAGGAAGTCCGTGAACTTCGTCAGCGCGGTATTGAACGTCGTGTCGGCGCCGGCGAACGCCGCCGACGCGCCCAGGACCATCACCATCGCGATGATCGCCAGACCGAGAAGGACACCATTGATCTGGCCACCCTTCGGCATTGAAAGTGCAGACATGCTCTTTCCCCTTGGAAGACGAAGCACAAGCGCGTCGTCTCCCTAAGGATTTCGCAAGTATTGACCCTCGACAAGACGGAAAAGAATTACCGTATCGACTTTGACTGCGGGAAAGCCCGACTACGCATTTCCGCCAAAAAACTGACGCGATGGGTCTGCAGACAAACATAGAGCAGGTAATTTTTTTACCACCTGCGGAATTTTTTTACCGCCTTCGTTGCGAAACTGGAATGACCACCCCCGGTCGTGCGGCAATGATTGATTGCTCGAGAAACTATCAATCCAGATGGTATGCGCTCGCCCGCACTCGGGTTATCCGTTCCCCATGTCGAATGTGATCTACGCCTTCCGGGTCAGCGATGAGCTGTTCCGTCTCACAACAGAAGCGATCAGAACCCGGTCGCTGGCAACGCGACGGTTTGAGACCGTTTCCTCTACCGCCCTGTATGGACTGGAGAAATTCTTGGATATGCCGGATTTCGAGCTGATGCTCGAACGCGCCTCGACGATCGAGGACAATGGTGAAAACCGGGTCGGTTTCCGCATTCAGATCGATCAGAAGGCGCTTTTCCAGGCCGCGCGGGACAGGGCCACTACCGACCCCACCACCCCTGCCACAGCGCGTTTCCTGCTCACCGTGTCGATGCTGTGCGTCTTCGATTGTGCGATTCGTCGAGAAGTTCCGACTAACGCTAAAAAAAATATTGACAGCCTCTCGGGCTATAACCGTATATAGCGCCCAGAAGGGGGGTCGTCATGACTGACCAGAGGAATGCAGCAAGCCGACAGACCGAGACAGACTTCTACTATCCGCTTATCATCGAGCAGTGGAATCGCCGTGGCGTAACCAATGTCGAAATGGCCCGGAGACTCGGGAAAAGCGTCAGTCTCATCGGAAAGGTCAAATCCGGTCGCGCCAGCTTTACGGCCGCGATGCAGATAAGGGTCATGGAGATCCTGGAGATCGACCGGCAACGTGCGTTTCTTGCCGCAGTCTGGATGAAGACGCCCCTCGCCTATTTCGATGACAGCTTCGACAAGATCTACCTCGTCACGTGCCGCTTCGTCGAAGCTTCCTGCCCCCAGTTACTGTCGCTCGCCGAGCAGGTGAAAGGCGATGGGCTTGCTCCCGAAGCGATCGAGCGGGTTTTGCAATCCATCCTGATGAACATGCTCAATTCGGTTCCCCCGCCCCGGACCGGAGCAAACTGAACCAATTCCGGTGGTGAACTCCGTTCCCATCAAACGAGCTTTGGAGAGTGACACCTGTTTCGCTTAGAGGGCGATATGGACTCTCAGCCGAAACCCGCGCGGTCGACCCTATCGATGCGCCGCAAAAAAGAACGCGAGGATGCTGCGGGTTACAAGCGGTCCACCTACGCGCTCTCCCCTGCATCGCTGCGAGTCGCGGACGAGATCCAGCGTCGCTATCAACTTGGCTCCCGCGAGGCCGCTATCAACGCACTTCTCGAACTCATCGACCGCGATCTGTTCCTGTGGCACGACATCCTTGTGTCGGAACGGCGATAGAGGCTTCTGATGGATCTGCGCACCAGTCCGCCAGCCGACGAATCGGGTCATGCCATTGTCGATTTTCTCGACGAGCATCGACTGCCGCACAGCCCCGAGAATTACGGCTTCGCTCACACCTATTTCGAAGGTGCTGACGAGGCCCATTTCATGGCCGTCGCCAATCTGATCGACGGCGGTTATCGCCTCCGACAGGAAGACGTGCGAGCAATTTCGGCACCAGCGGATCTCCATGGCACCGCGACGACGATCGGTGAGCTTTCCACGGAGGTCATGCACATCATCGGGGCAACCGCCCAGGAAGCCAATGCCTTCGTCAAATCGCTCACGCTCACCGCGGCCGAACTGGTCTCGACAGACGGCAACATTCACAGCGCGGTCGCTCGGATGACTGCCCAGGCCGAGCGCGCCGAAGAGCGGTTGAAGCAGCTGAGCCTTCAGACGGCGCTAGTCCGCGAGCGCCTACGCTCGCTGGGCGTCGATACCGACATCGATCCTGCTACCTCGCTCCTCAACCGCATCGCGATCGACTCGGTGCTCACCGCCGCACTCGGGCGGGAAGGCCCTACCCTTCTTGCGCTGGTTGCGCTCGATCAGGTCACCTCGATCGGGGCGGCTCATGGGATCGGCGTCGTCGAGCGGGTCCTGCGCGCGCTGGGCCAGACATTGCGGGATCATTGCATGCCGCACCGGGTCGGCCGCTGGGAGGCAAAGCGGATCGCCATCGTGTTCGACAACTGCGACCCCGAAGCCGCCCGCGATATGCTGAACGCAGCCCGCAAGGCATTCTCGAGGCGAAAGCTGCAGCGCGTCGAGAATGAGACGCCGATCGGCGAGGTGACATGCTCGGCGGGTCTCGTACTCGCCCCCAACGCTGTCTCCGAGGATCTGATTGCAGACGCAGCCGATGCGCTGGCACGGGCTTCGAATGGCTTGGGCAACCGGGTTATTCTTGAGCAGCCAGCTGCGCGCCCATTCCCGTGATACGCCGCACGCGTCGGCACCGCAGCTATCGCGCGGGAAAATGCCTGTAAAAGGTCGAGATCGAGACGCCGATCGCGCGCGCGATCTCGCGCGACGACATCTCCGTCTTGAGCAGCTTGGTGGCCGCGTTCCGGCGCTCTTCGGTCATCATCGTCTTTCGCCCGCCGAACCGGCCCTTGCGCCGTGCGACGGCCAGCGCAGCAGTGGTCCGCTCGCGGACCAGCTCGCGTTCCATCTGGGCCATCGCCGCCAGGATGTTGAAGACGAGCCGCCCCGCCGTTCCCGAAGTGTCGATTCCATCGGTGATCGAACGCAGCCCGATCCCCTTCTCGTCGAGGTCGGCCGACAAATCGACCAGCCCCTTCATGGTGCGGCCGAGGCGGTCCAGCTTCCACACGACCAGCACGTCACCCGATCGCGCATAGGCAATCGCTTCGGCGAGGCCAGGACGATTCACTTTCGCGCCGCTGGCCTTGTCGGAATAGAGCCGCTCGCAGCCGGCTTGCTTCAATGCCTCGATCTGGGGCGTCAGATCCTGGTCGGCCGTCGACACCCGCGCATAACCGATCAACATGCAATTTTCCCGAAACTCATCGACAACGGCCCTGCCACTGAGTTACTAACGGAAATGGGTTTTGAGAAGTGCGCTTTGTTGACAACTTCCAACGGGATCGGCCGATCGCGGTCACGAGCGGCGGTATTCCCATGAGGGCGTCGCAAATCAGATGGTTCACAAGAATCTCTCCAGCGGCATTTTCCGCTCACGGGATGTCATCGAAACCACAGATCGACGGTGCCGATACCGGGTTCACCCTCCTTGAATGGGGGGGGCAGAGGACAGCTATCTGTGGTTTCGATGACATCCGCCGACGGCCTGTGTCGGATGAGCGACCCATGTCCGCAACCTTGATCAAACCGTTTGTGGTTTCGATGACATCATCCGGCTTTCCGCGCTATCGACGGGAACGTGCGGCAAATGGCTAAGGCTGTCGTCAAACGAATATCGTCTAGTGGTAAACGGGCTTCAGAGGTCAGCCAAAAGGGCTTGGCAGAAGCACCCCACACGCCAGTCCAGGGTGATTTGTTTTCACTGGATAGTCCCCTTCGCGGCGGTGTTCGTGGCGAGCGCTCCCTCATGGCGTATCCATTTTTCGCATTGAGTAAGAACGCCTGGAAGACCCAATTACGATACACTGCCAACAATGTGACGATCGAAGTAAATCCCGGGCATCGGGGCGTAGCAACAATCTATGACAAAGAGGTCCTACTCTACATCGCCAGCCTTATGGCTAGCCGTCTAGAGGAAGGAGGAGCCGTAGGTCAGGATTTCCAATTCACGGGCCATGACCTGTTCAGAGTCACTGGCACGCCCGTATCAGCCAAAGCATATAATCGATTGTTCGAGTCACTCGAGCGCTTGCAGAGTACTCAGATCAAGACCGACATCGAGACCGGTGGTGAGGGAGTCGCAGGCTTTTTCTCGTGGGTCGAAAATGTCCAACTGAAATACTCTAAATCAAAGGACGGGACTCGCCGCCTGAAGGCCGTCAGAGTTCGCCTTTGCGATTGGCTACATCGGGCCATCATGAAGGACCGGGACATATTGAAGTATGCACCGGCCTACTTCCAGCTAAGTCCCGTCAATCGTCGCCTCTATGAGGTAGCGTCTGCATCATGCATTGACGGCCCTGTATCACTAACGCTCGGCGATCTACGGCTACAGACTGGATATCAAAGCCCCTGCCGGAGCTTTAAGCGCCTTCTGAAAGACGCGGCCGAGCAGAATGCCATACCGGGATTTACATTGTACGTCGAGGAACAACCAGGCGCTCGGATGCCCGTTGCCGATGATCGGATCACCATAGTGCCGGTCCCGATCAGCCAACGCGAATCAGATGCCGCGTAGGCGAATCATCGACGGCCAGCGAAGATCCCCACACAGAGTTTAGAACCGGATCTGAGGAAGGTTGTCATTGAAACCTCAGGTTTTCAGACCTCGATGTCACCGAAACCACAGATATTTCGGCTTTGATGTCATCGAAACCACAAACCTTCGCAGTTTCCGGCGCTCTGAAAATATCGCAGGGTATGTTCACCGATTTCTAATGATCGGCGAGATCAGGATAGCGACCGTGACCACATAAACGAATGCCCGGCACGAAGGCCGGGCACCCTGGAACCGATAGGTGGCAGCGTCTGCAAACGCTGACCGGTCTCCCACAAGACCCTCCATCTAGCCGATCCCGATCCCCGGTTCAAGGGAGCGCGCTTCGCGCCACGCACGAGTTTTGCCTGCTGACGGTCCCTCCATCCGAGGGGACGAACGATGACCTACACCCAGACGGCTTTCACCGGCCGCACCGGCGCACGGCCGATTACGGCGCTCACGCGCGAGCTGACGCGACGGATAAAAGTCGTGGATGACACTGACATCGAGGTGTCCAAGCGCGATGCCCGTAACGTCGTGAAGGCCTTGCGCGGCGCGATCGGCGTCAGTCCCGGCGCGATCGAGACGCTGATGGACCTCATCCAGCTGACGTGGGAAGCCGATTGGACCGAAGGTCGGTTGCTCATCGTGTGGCCGAGCAACCAGCACCTCGCCGACACCGCCCGCAAATCGGTAGCCTGCATCAAGGCGCGGCTGCGTGAATTGCGTGAAGCGGGCCTCCTTCTTGCGCGTGACAGCGCGCATGGCCGCAGGAGCGGCTACAGGGATCGCGACGGCGCAATCGTGGAAGCCTATGGCCTCGACCTGTCACCTGTCCGTCTGCGCTACGCCGAACTGAAGGAGGCTGGTGACCGGCTCAACGCGCTCCATGCGCTCTTCAAGACCGGCAAGAAGGAGATCGCGCGCGTCCGCCGCCTCGTCGGTCAGGCACTGGCGCAAGCGGCCGAGATGAAGCTCGCCGGGCCGCACTGGATGCGGTTGCAGGAAACGATCGACGCGATCGCCTTCACCGCGGGACAGGCGAAGGCGATGGGCGACAGCGATGGCTATCAGGGCGCGCTCGACCGTCTCGACACTCTTGAGGATCAGGTTGGCGAGACCGTCGATCGGTTCATGTTTCCACCAGAAAATAACCCCTCGGGGTCATCTGACGATCCCTTCATACATATACAAACCATTCCCCCTGAAGATTCCGTACATGCTGTTCGCGATTGTAGTTCCGACCCGGACCCGGAGCAGCCCAAACAGGCCGTGCTCCCTGCCTCGCCGTCGAACAGCCGGTTCAAGGTGAAGCCTTCGGATTTGAAGGAAATGTTCCCGACCGCGGCAATGTACCTCCCCTCCCCCTCGCCGGGGTGGGCCGACATTCACCACGCTGCCTCGCGGCTGCGGCACGATCTCGGTATCCGCACCGGGACCTGGGTCGAGGCGCTTGACGAGCTGGGCCGCGACGGCGCGGCGGTTGCGGTCATGATCACGGCCGAACGGTACAACCGCGACGAGATCCGGCTGACGCCGGGGGCGTATTTCGCAGGGATGATCGCTCGCGCAAAACGCGGCGAGCTCGATCTGCCCAGGAGCCTGTGGGGGTTCAGGACCGAGCGGATGGCAGCGCATTGATGCAGGACCGGTCGCCACCCTGCCCGCCGGCGCTGACCTCGACCGATGTTGGAGCGCGACCGGGTTCATCGTTATGGTGGAGTTTGCACACTTCAACCGTGACGAAGAGGAGTTCCCGATGACCGAGGACAGATTACTGATCGAAGAGCTGG
>FWWM01004443.1_pt1 | contig 32701 bp, 27 predicted proteins | sample 2228351 | NCBI WGS metagenome assembly FWWM01 (sample SAMEA103939774, study PRJEB20133) | metagenome
GGATCGGCCCGGCAGAATTACCGGGTTTCGCGCTAAGGCCTTGACCGCAGGGGCCGCGGTGCCGTATTCTGGAGACAGGCCGGAGCGATCCGCGCCGGCCGCAGGTTCAGGGTGGCAGAAGAACAGGCTCCTGCGCCTGGAGGAGGGCGCAGGGGCCGGAGACGAGAGAGTCCCGGGGAACTCCGCCCGGACGGAGCAGCGGGACGGCTGTCTCCGGCGGTGGCCCGCCGGACAGCAGCGAAGGAGAAAAGGAGAAGTCGGCCGTGCTCGCCGCGCAAGCGGCGCAAGCGGCGGCCTTTTTTTTGCCCGGACGCCCGCCCACCGGCTTCGGGTATAATGCGCTGGCGCCGGCCGCCCGGGCGGGCAGCGGCGCCGCATCCTTGATCTTCAGCCACTTCCAGGGGGTTCGTTCAGAGACGTGACAGACATGGAAACCATCGTGTCGCTGTGCAAGCGGCGCGGATTCATCTTCCAATCCAGCGAGATCTACGGCGGCATCCAGGGCGTGTTCGACTACGGCCCGCTGGGAGTGGAGCTCAAGAACAACCTCAAGCAGCTCTGGTGGTCCCGCAACGTGTACCGCCGCGACGATATGGAGGGGCTGGACGCGGCCATCCTGATGAACCGCTGGGTGTGGAAGTACTCCGGCCACGAGGACACGTTCGTGGACCCGATGGTGGACTGCAAGAAGTGCAAGGGGCGCTTCCGCGCGGACAAGCTCTCGGAGAGCCAGTGCCTCCTGCATCCGAAGCTGCATCCGGGCGAGTGCGAGGGAGAGCTGACCGAGCCCCGCAACTTCAACATGATGTTCAAGACCCAGGTGGGCCCGGTGGCGGACGAGGATTCGTTCGCATATCTGCGCCCGGAGACCGCCCAGGGCATCTTCGTCAACTTCAAGAACGTGCTGGACTCCACCAACAGGAAGCTGCCGTTCGGTGTGGCGCAGATCGGCAAGAGCTTCCGGAACGAGATAACCCCCCGGAACTTCATCTTCCGCGTCCGGGAGTTCGAGCAGATGGAGATCGAGTACTTCTGCCGTCCGGAGGAGGCCGAAGCCGTCTTCGAGTCCTGGGTGCAGGAGCGGCTGGACTTCTGGGTGAGCGAGGTGGGGCTGAAGCGCGAGAACCTGCGCCTGTACGAGGTGCCGGACAACGAGCGCGCGCACTACTCCCGCCGGACGGTGGACATCTTCTATCACTACCCCATCGGATGGGAGGAGCTGGAGGGCATCGCCAACCGGACCGATTTCGACCTGGGTTCGCACTCCCGGCAGCAGGACCAGCTGGGGCTGACCGCGCAGGTCATCCGGAACGAGCACTCCACGGAGAAGCTGACTTATTTCGACCACACCACGAACAGGCACATCGTGCCGTGGGTCATCGAGCCGTCCGCGGGGGTGGACCGCGGGGTGCTGGCTGTCCTGTGCGACGCCTACGACGAGGAGCAGCTGGACAGCGGCGAGAAGCGCGTGGTCCTGCGGATGAAGCCCCAGCTCGCACCCATCAAGGTGGCCGTGCTGCCGCTCAAGAAGAACGCGCCCGAGATCGTCGCGATGGCGAAGTCCATCAAGGACGACCTGCAGCGGGGCGGCCGGATGCGGGCTGTCTACGATGACACGGCGGCCATCGGCAAGCTCTATCGCCGCCAGGACGAGGTGGGCACGCCGTTCTGCGTGACGGTGGACTTCAAGAGCCTGGAGGACCACACCGTCACCGTCCGCGACCGGGACACCATGCTTCAGGAGCGGGTGGCGGTGGCGGACCTGAAGGCGTATCTGCTGGAGAAGCTGGGCCTCTGAGGCTCCGGCGGTCCTGAGGCGCGGTGTGGCGGTCACACCGGAGCAGATCGCCGGACTCATCGAGAGCCCGTTCAGGGACGCCGTCCCGCAGTGGGAAGACCTGCCATCGGACCCCGTCCGGCGCGTCACGCTGCTGAGGAAGCGCTTCCCCCCGGAGGCGGTCCCCGCCGTGCAGGAGCTCGCGGAGCTCCGCAGCCGCGCCCGCGCCAAGTTCTCGCGCGCCGGGGAGATGTTCTTTGACCGCGAGGGGCTGGAGCAGTCCACGGGCGAGACGGCCGCCCGCTGGAGGGCCCGGCTGTTCGCGGGGAAGGAGACGGTGGCGGACCTGACCTGCGCGGTGGGGGGAGACGCCATCGCCCTGGCGCAGGTGTGCCGGGTGCTGGCATCCGACATCTCTCCCGCGCGCTGCGAGATGACCCGGGCGAACGCCGCGGCTTACGGCCTGCAGGAGTGGGTGACCGTCCGGGCGGCTCCTGCGGAGGAGCCCCCCCGCGCCGGCGCGTTCTTCCTGGACCCTTCGCGCCGGGCATCCGGCCGGCGGAGCCGGCATCTCGACGCGCTGTGCCCGTCGCTCGACATCCTCCCGGAACTGCTCCGCCTGACGCCGGATGTGGCCGTGAAGCTCTCGCCGGCCACCCCGGACCCCGAACTGCAGGAGTTGGACTGTGCGGTGGAGTTCGTGTCCGACGGAGGGGTCTGCAAGGAAGCGGTGGCCTGGTTCGGGAGACTTGCCCCGCACAGGCGCTGGGCATCCGTGCTGCCGCAGGGCGTGGTGCTCGCCGCCTCTCCGGGGACGCCCGCCCCGCCGGTCTCGGCTCCCTTGGAGTACCTGCTGGAGCCCGACCCGGCGGTGGTGCGCGCGGGCCTCATTCCGGAGTTCTGCGCGCTGACGGGGGCGGCCGTCCTGGACAGACGCGTGGCGTATCTGACCGCCCCCCGACCCGTGGACTCCCCGTTCGCGGCGTGCTACCGGGTGCTGGCCGCCCTGCCGTTTTCGGAGAAGGCGCTACGTGCTGAGCTTCGCAATCTGGGGGCGGGAAGGGTGGAGGTGAAGAAGCGGGCGGCCGCGGTCGATGTGGACGCTCTGCGGAGGCGTTTGGAGAGCGGGCTTCCGGGTGCGGCTGTCGTGGTGGTGACGCGCATCGGGGAGCGTCCGCGAGCATTCATCTGCACCCGCGTGGAGCCGCAGCTGCGTCAAATCTCCGGGGAGCGCGGCTGACGTCGCGGCGCGCGGGCCGCGGGCACTCTCGCCGCATCGGAGCGTGGCGCGCATAATGGCGCCGGATTCGGAGCCGCCGGAGGGCGGCAAAGGAGCATCTGTGATGAGCATGAACTGCATTGCCTGCGTCATCGCCGTTCTGGCCTGCCTCGGGACCTGTGCGCCGGCTGCCTGCGCGGCCGCTGCCGGGCAGGAGCCCCGGCCCGGCTACATCGACCACATCCCGCCGGAGACTCCCGAGGCCCGCAAGGCCCGTCACGCCAGGGTCGCGGAGCTGCGGCAGAGGGTGATGCTGCTGGTGCACCGGGGCGCCAGCAAGCTTGCGCCCGAGAACACCCTGGAAGCCTATGCGGCAGCGCTGGATGCGGGCGCGGACGGCATCGAGACAGACATCCGGAGAAGCCGGGATGGAGTGCTCTACATCCATCACGACGACGTCCTGGGCCGGGTGTTCGAAGGGGAGGGGCCCGTCCGGGAGAAGACCTATTACGAGCTTCTGGGCTGCCGCTTGAAGAACCCGTTCGGGAGGGCAACTTCCCGGACCCGCATCCCCACCCTGGCCGCCGTCCTGACCTTGGCTCGCGAGCGGGCGGCCCTGCTCCACCTGGACGTGAAGGAGCCCGGTCTGGAGGAGGACATCGCGCGGATGCTGGACGAGGCGGACATGTGGGACCACGTGGTGCACATCACGCCTTCTCCCAACAGCCAGAAGCTGGAATCCGACCGCCGTCTGAAGCTGGAGGGCTACAAGGGCTGGTTCCACGAAGCGGGCGCCACGCCTGAGAGCCGCGCCGCCTTCATGGAGCGCCCGGCGGGGATGATCTTCATCGGAGAGGACCCGGCTCCGGCGGTGGAGTTCCTGGGAAGGAAGCCGCGGGAGAAGGCCCTGCCGCTGCCGGGCTTCCTGCGCGTGGACTGGACGCCCGATGGGCCGTGCCGGGAAGACGGAAAGACCTGAGCCCTTTCAGACCCTCACGCTCTGACGGTCGCAGCAGTCCCTCACCTCCCGCGCGAGCCGCTCGAACTGCCGGACATCCTGCCCGGTCCCCTGCGGCATCGCTGTGCGCTCCCGCAGTGCCCGGTAGCGCTCCGCGAGCGGCGGCAGCGACGCATCGAGCCGTCTCAGGAGCTCGGTCAGCCGGCCGCGGGCATCCGGCTCGCCGGACGACAGCAGATGGCGCGCCTCGACCAGGTCGGCCAGCACCTCGCACTGCTCGAGGGCAAGGTCCAGGCAGTCCAGATGCTCCCGCCCGGCGGAGGCCATGATGCGGACCTGGATGAGGCTGTCGCGCGCGGCGAAGAGGTCGTGGCGGAACATGGCCAGGCGCTGTTCGGCCTCCACGGAAGGAAGGACCTGGGCGCGGGCGCCCCTGCGCCGACTCAGGGAGGAGCCCAGCGGGTGGGCGGTCAGCGGTCCGAAGAACAGCTCCAGGTCCGGCGGGTGCGGCCCGGACCGCGCCCAGCTGAAGTAGTCGCTCAGCTGTCCCAGGAAGCGGATGACATCGGCGACGCGGCCGGTCCCCGGACCGTAGAACGACTCGGCGACCGGCCCTGCGGCGTTCTCCCAGGTGCGGCCGGGGGACGACCACGCCCACTCCGCGAAGAATGCAGCGAAGGGCCAGTCGTACTCGGTGAGAGAGCAGTCGCCGGGAGCTTTCCGCCCGGACTGGATGACCCCGAGAGCGCCGGTGCGCTCCGCGTACTGCAGGAAGCTCTGGACGTTGCGGGCAGCCTCTCCGACAGCCGGGAAGAGATGCCCGGATGCGGCGTTCGAAGTCCACAGGTGCAGGTCGAAGCCCATCTCGCGGGCTGACTCTCCGAAGGAGAAGCCCTGCACCTCGCCTGAGTGCCGCGCTGCCAGCACCACATCGCGCGGGACCTGCCGCAGCGCCTCCATCCCGAAGCCTTCCCCCGGAGCCCCGGTGTGGAAGCCGCTCTCGAACGGGTCCGCCGCGATCGCCATCCGCTTCCCGGCGGCTTGCAGGATGTCCCGGACCAGCTTGATGTGGCGCAGAAAGAGCGTCTCCCGGCCCACCGCGGCTGCCAGCGGCGCGCTGCGGCCGCCGCCGATGGCGAGTGCCCCGTCCCCTCCGGCATAGTGCACCTGCGAGGGGAAGGCGCCGCAGACATCCCCGTAGAGCGTCTCGAGCAGCGGGCAGGCATCGGGATGGCTGACGTTCAGGACTCCCGCAAGGGGCTCGCCGTCGCCCTCCCGGAGCTCCGCCAGCGAGGGGTCGCTCAGGATGTCCTCCATGCGGCCGGGCGATGACAGGCAGGGAAGGACGTCCACATGGTGCTGCCGGGCGAAGTCCGCGAGGTCTTCGATGTCGGAAGGGGTGAGCCGGTCGCGCCCCTCTCCGATTCCCGGACGCGACGGGAAGCGCAACGCCCCGCCGAGTTCCAGCACCAGGGTGTTGAGCTTGTAGTGAGCCATGCGCCGGATGGTCTGCCGGAGCGCCTCCGGGCGCAGGACCTCGCCGCCGGAGAGGTCCAGCAGCATCCCGCGGCTGGGGACGGCGGGATGGTCTCGGATGACCGCGCACGGGATGCGGCCGGTCTCCGCGGAGGCTGCGGCAAGCTGGGCGAGGGTCTGCAGGCCGTAGTAGACCCCTGCGGATGAGATGGCCGCGACCAGTATCCTGCGCGGCGTCACGCAGAGCAGGTAGCCTTCCGTGCCCTGCGAGGGCAGGATTTCCAGATCCTCCTCCCGGAGCGCCTTCAGCAGCAGCCAGTTGCGGCAGGGGTCGCCGGCCAGGATCTGCCTGCGGCCCAGGATAAGCGGCTCCTCGCGCGTCGCGAGAATCTCGGGCGCCGTGACTCCGCGCTCCTCCAGATGCGAGACCAGCGTCCGGGCCGCCATCTGTCCGGCCCGGTCTTCGGGCTCGACGACCAGGATGACGCCGTCGGTCCATTCGAATGAGCCCCGCGTGAGGCGCATCTCCTGCGGACGCGGGACGAGAGTGTTCAAGGATTCCTTTGGCATAGGCGACCGTTGTCCCCGTCACCCCCTCCAGATGGGATTATTGGAAGGAACGCGGCCGCATCTGAAGCCGCGCCAGGCCGCCGGAGGATGAATCCCGGACCGGGGTGGTATCATCAAAAGGACGGATAGCAACCGGAAACAGCACGGATACCGGAGGTTTCAGCAGAGCAAGATGCCGATCTATGAGTTTGCCTGCCGCTCGTGCGGCGAGAAGTTCGAGAAGCTGTGTGCGATGGACGTGGACGACGCTGCGGTGGAGTGCCCGAAGTGCAGCGGGACGGGCGCCGAGCGTCTGCTGTCCAACTTCTACTCGATGAGCGCCAGCCCTGAACCGGCGGCCTGCGGCGCGCCCGGAGGCAGCTGTGCGACGGGCCGTTGCCCGTTCGCGGGTTGAGCGCGGGAGGGGCAGGAGCCTGCCCCTCCGCAGCTGTCCGTTCTCCTTCTCTCAGGAATCCCTGCGAGTTCTGCCCGGCAGAGAGTCATTGCGCGTGCCGTTGACGGGCCACCGGGCCGCTCCCACTCGGACCGTTTGCGGTAGGCCCCGGGACCGTTCAGCCCCGTGTAACTCTAAGGCTGATACTCATACAGCCTGCTGTCACCGAAGCCGGCTTCAGAGGAACGTCCGCAGCCCCAGCAGGCCCTCCTGGCCCGCCGGGATGGCCCCCCGGACGAACGAGCGCTGGTTGTTGTCCTCGAAGCAGGGAGTCTCGTCCGTCCCGTCGTTTTTCACCGCGAAGTTGTAGGCCTCTCCCAGGCTCACCCGCCCGTCGCCGTCCGCGTCCGCATCGACGGCGCCGGAGCCGTCCGGCTTCTCGCCGCTGAGCGCCGCCATCAGCCAGAACGTGAACTCATTGTAGAGCAGCCCCGGCCGCCGGGCCCGGCTGATCTGGACATCGGAGCAGGCCGACATCAGCACGAGGCCCGGACCGGTCAGGTCGTCCAGGAAGCCGCCGCTGAAGCACTGCTCCCCCACGTAGATGAGCATGCCGCAGCCGGACACCTTTGCCACCTCGGCCGCGAAATCGTCGTCGAACATCGGGCCTGTCTGCCAGAGTGAGAAGCTCTCGGCCACCTTCACGCAGTCCTCGAGGTCTCCGTCCCCGTTCACGTCGGCTCCGATGCTGTATTCGCAGATGCGGTCCAGAAGTTCGTCTCCGTCGTCGTCGATGCGCCCGCCATACATCCCGGGTGCGTTGGAACCCTGCTTCACGGTCAGACATCCCCCGCCGTGGTCGTTGGTGTGGATGAACACGGTGTCCTTGGGCCCCACCACGCGCTGAAGATTGTCGAAGGCGCGGCGGATGTTGCCGCGGGTGGCCATGAAGTGCACCGGCATGTCGCTCTCGCGCTTGCCTTCCCGGTCGTCATCGGGCGGAAGGCCGTCGGCGTAGATGACCGTGATGTCGGAAGGCTGGTAGCCGCGGCTGAGGAGGATGTCGTACATCACGGTCAGGTCGTTCCAGTAGCGGATGTGGTTGCTATCCGGACTGCCCCCTCCGGCGATGAGGACGGCGTATTTCCGTCCGGGAGTGACCTGCTCTTTCGTAAGACGCGCCACTTTACGGATGCTCTCAGGCGGCGTCAGGCCCGGAGCAGCCCTCCGTCCCCGGATGGCCGCGGCCCGCAGCACGCTGAGATGCTCCGACTTCTCGATCTGCAGGACGGCGCTCAACCCTGCGAGATGCGGCGGGTCGCCGGGGGCGGGCCTCCGGAGCAGACCGGTGGCTTTCACGCGGTCTCCCCAGACCAGACCTGCCGGCCTGGGTCCGGCCAGCGGCACGAACGACCCGGGCGGCAGCGGCAGATTCACCTCCACGCGCTCCATGTCGTCCACGATCATCGGGATGGAGCCGCCGTAGTAGAAGCCCGTGACCTCCACCCGCTTCCCCAGCATCTCCTCGAGCGCCGCGAGGCCCGGCTTCAGTGTCAGGGTCATCGCCGCCGGAGCCGAGCGGGCCACGGGCACGTCGAGCGCCCGGCAGCTGCCGCTGCAAAGGATGCTCAGGGAGAACGTCATCAGGAGACGGGTGTAGAGGGACGACCCGCTGCAAAGCCTCATCGCTTCTTCTTCCTTTCTCGCAAAGCCGGTATCCGGATGCGGCGGCCGCGGCGGCACTCTCCTCACCCTGCCGTGCGACACCCCCCGGGCCGTCACGGGCTCTAAAGGTTTTGAGGTATACTTTCGAGTGTCCGGCGGACGCCGGGAAGCGCGCAAGAGGCCGGGAGCTCCGTGACACGCCTTTTCAACCGAAGCCTGTGGACAGCTGCCCGCCTGCTGGCAGCGCTCCCACCACTCATACTTCTGGTCTTCGCCATTTTCCTTCTCCGGCGGGAGTTCCAGCACGCAAAGCCGGAGATCGTCCGCCTCGTGACCTCTCAGATCTCCTCCTCCACCGGCGTCGATATCGAGTTCTCCTCGGCGGACTCCTCCGTGCCGGGCCGGCTCAGAGTGCGGGACCTGAGGCTCTCGCGGGAGGGATTCGGAGAGATAGCGCGGGCGAGTTCCGTCACGGTCCGCTACGAACTCACCGACCTCCTGCGCGACCCTCGCAACGCCGCAGCCCACATCACGTCCATCCTCATCGAGCGCCCGGAGGTCACCGTGGAGCGCCGGCGCGACGGGACGCTGAGCATCGTGGAGGCGTTCCGGCCCGAGAGGCCGCGTCCGCGCGGCCGCCCCTTCCGCGGATTGGTGCGCGTCGCCGGCGGACGGGTGCGCTTCATCGACCGCAGGCCGCTTTCCGGCGCTCCGGCGGCCCTGGATGTGCGCGGAGAGGGAGTGGATGGCTGGCTGGACTTCCGCTCGGGGCGGGGCGCATTCTGGAGCGCCACCGTCCGCCGGACGGACGTCTCAGGCCCCGTCCGGCTCCACGGCGCCTTCGACCTGCGCTCCCGGATGACGCTCTCGGTCAGGGCCGGCCGCCTGGACCTGCCATTCGTGAGCCGTTTTCTGCTCCCGAAGGGGACGCCGCGCATCTCCAGAGGGACGGCGGACGGCTCCCTTCTGCTCACCCGGCAGCCGTCCGGGACCCACTTCTGGGTCACGGGGAAGGTCCGGCAGGCGGAGATGGAGCTTCCCGGGGGGCTGCGAAAGGCCTCCGGCATCTCCGGGATGGTGACCGTGGCCGATACTGACCTTTTGACCTTCGACGGGACGGGCCAGGCGCTCGGCTCGCCGTGGAGCATCCGGCTGTCGCTCGGGCCGCTCGGCCGTCCGGAGATCGCGATGACCGCGTCCACCGGCCGGGCCGACTACGCCTCCGCGCTCCGGCTGCTGGCTGCCGGAAGCCTGCCTCCGGGACTGTCTGTGTCCGGACGCGGCCCGGTGCATTTGCGCGCCGGGGGACCGGCAGCTGCCCCGGCCGTCTCGGGGGAGGCGCGCATCCCGGAGGTGTCCTGGCGCGGGATCCGGGCCCGGGACATCCGGGGGAGCTTCCATCTGGCCGGGGGAACGCTCCACGCGCGGGCAGCTGCGCTTCTCGAGGGCGGCCAGGCGGAGGTGCGACTGTCGGCAGACGCGGCGGGAGCTCGCGAAGGGGACCTGCAGGCAGTCTTCCGGGGGGTGCGGCTGACCCGGCTTCTGGAGGCGGCGGGATACGGCGGCGTTCAAGGTGATGCTTCGGGGGAGGCGGCGCTTCGCTGGTCCGGGCGGACGAGGGAGGGACGCCTGACGTTCGAAGTCGGCCGCCCGCGGGGGTTCGGACTGGAGGCGACGTCGCTTCGCGGCTCCGCCCGGCTGAGCGGCGAGCGTCTCCTGGTGGATTCGCTTCTGGTGTCCACGCCTTCCGGGTTCGCCAGCGTCCGGGGCAGCATCGGACCCGACGGGACGGCCGACCTGTCCACGGTGGTGGCGGGGATGCCGGTCCGCGAGCTGCTGGGAGAGCACGCCCCGCCGCGGACCTCCGGCATCGTCGATGCCCGGGGAACTCTGCGCGGCCGCCTGCCGGACCTCACCTTCGAAGGCTCCGTGCAGGCGATGGACCTGCGGTGGGAGGACGTGGTCCTGGACGGCGCGGTCGCGAGGCTGACCGCCAATCGCGGGGCGGTGGAGATTGCCGAGGCAAGGCTGTATCACGGGACTTCCGAGGCGGTGCTGGCGGGAAGGATCCGCGACCCGCTCAGGGAGTCGCGTTCGTTCAGCCTGTCCGCCTCAATCCGCTCGCTGGAGATCGGCAGACTGGCTTCGCGCATCCCGGCGCTGGAGGGCATTGAAGGGCGGGTGAGCGGCGAGATCGGCTCCATCGAGGGAGTCTGGCCGGAGCTGCGGGCGTCTTTCGAGGTGCGGGCGGAGGACCTGGACATCGCCGGTCTGAGCATCCCGCTTGCGTCCGCGAGCGGCGTCTACGACGCGGGGCGGATGGAACTGGCGGAGTTCAGGGCTCAGCGCGGCGCTGCCACCGTCACGGCCTCCGGCACTCTTGAGGAGACGGGCGCGCTGGACTTTGTCTTCCGCCTGCAGGACCTGGACGTGGCGGAGGCGCTGGCGCTGGCCGCGCAGCGGGGCATCCCGGCAGCCGGGCAGGTGGACATCGAAGGCCGGGTCGAGGGAAGCCTGTCGGACCCGCAGGTGCACGCGCGGCTCACGTCGCGGGACCTTCGACTGGCCGCAAGGGATGTCGAACTCGACGACTGCGACCTGGTCTGGGCGGACGGAGCTCTCTCTCTGAAAGAGGGACGGGCCCGGGTGGCCGGGGGACGCGTCCTTCTGGAACGGGCGGTCATCTCCACGGAGAACGGAAGCGGCGGACTCGCGGAGGTTGTGGCGCGGCTGGGCACGGACGGCAACGGGGAGCAGGCCGTGGATGCGGCCGAACTGCTGTCGCTGGCGCGCGCGGTCGCGCTGTCGCTCGGGCTCGGCGGCGACGGGGGGGCCGGACAGCTGCTGATGCAGCTCCCGGAACGGGTGCAGGGAAGACTGACGGGAAGCGTGAGGGTCTTCCGGGTGAACGGGGCGCTGGCTGCCGAAGCTGAGGTCATGTCCCCGGACCTCTCCGTCTGGGGGACCAGGCTGGGACGGGCCGGACTCTCGGCGTCCACCGGCCCATCGGGGCACGTGGTGCACAGCCTGCGGCTGGAGGACGGCGACATGCTCGTCACGGCGCAGGGTTTCCTGAAGCCGGACGGGCGGCTGGAAGCCGATGTCGAAGGATACAACGTGGACCTCGCGCGCCTCCCCCGGGCGCTGGAGGTGTCGCCGGCGCCGGGCTCCGCGGACTTCAGCTTCACGGCGTCGGGCACGCTGGAAGCTCCCGAGGTGGAGGGCTCCGTGCTGGTCACGGATGCGGAAGCGGGCGGAGTGAAGCTGGAGCGCATCGCCACCGGCCGTCTGCTGTTCAAGGACGGCTCCCTGGAGGTGCGGGAAGGCGCCACCGCCACCGGGCAGAACGTGATGCGCTTCTCCGGGCTCGTGCCGTTCGACATCCGCGAGATGAGACTCCGGGAAGGGGGCCGCGTGTCGCTCGAGGCGCGGCTGGTGAACGCCGGGATGGACACTCTCGCCGCGCTGGCGCCGCGCCTGGATGCCGCACGCTCGTCCGGGGAGGTGGAGGCGGGCGTGTCGGTGGAGGGAGAATGGCCGGCGCCGGAGGTGCGCGGCCGGGTGCGCGTGGCGGACGGGCAGTTGGCGCTGCTCGGGATGAGCACCGTGTTCCGCAACGTGGATGTGGATATCGACCTTCAGGGCGCCGCGGTGGCCATCCGCTCGTTCCGCCTGGATTCCAGCGACGGAGGGTCGCTGGTGCTCGAGGGAGGAGGCGGACTGGGACCGGAAGGCTGGACGATGGACGTGTCGGCAAGGACACGGGGGCTGGGCCTGAAGCTGCGCAACGTCTCGGGGGTCTACCAGGAGAGCTATACCGGGAAGGTGGACCTGGACGTGCGGGCGGCCGGTCCGGTGCGCAGCCCTCTGGTGTCCGGTCAGGTGACCGCGCGAAACGGGACGTTGGGCCTGCCGGTCATACCGGAAGAGCGGGAAGAGCGGCGGAAGCCGGTCTGGAACCCGCGGCTGGCGCTGGCTCTGGGGGCCGGCGAGGGGCTCAGGCTGCGCGGGCCCCGGCTGAACGTGGGGGTGGAGGGCAACATCGCGCTCTCGCGCGACCTGGAGCAGCCCTCCGTGGCGGGCCGGCTTCTGGTGAACTCCGGTTATCTGCTCTTCCCGGGCAGCCGTTTCCGGGTAATGCCCTCCGGCACCATAGACTTCAGCTGGGACTCGCCCAACCCGCCCGCGGTGACGCTGGGCATCCGGGCTGAGACCACCCTGTCCGTGGCGGCGGGCCCGGGGCCGGGGCTGCCAGCCTACAGGATAGAGGCCTTGCTGCGGGTGCCTCTGCAGGAGCCGCAGCTGAGCTTCCAGAGTTCGCCGCCGGGGCTGGAGACCCAGCAGATCCTGAATCTGCTTGCTCAGCGGGCGGGGGTCCGGCCCGAAGGGTTCGCGGGCGGCGGGCAGTTGGAGCGGGAGATGGCGCAGCTGTTCACCGGCAGCATCGCTCCGGGATTGCTCCAGCCTGTGGAGGAGGCGCTGGCGGAGGCGTTCGGTCTGGACGAGCTGGCATTCGGGTTCGGCGCTCCGGAGGACCTGAACCTTTCGCTCAGCCGGAGGCTGTTCGGCGGGCTCAGCCTGACCATCTGGAGGGGACTGGGGGAGGCCGCTGAGTGGTCGGAATGGAAGCTGACCTACGACCTGAAGGGGCGGACGCGGCTCAGCTATGGCGAAAGCCGCTTCGGAGACCGCATACTCGGTCTGGAAAGCACATTCCGGTTCTGATGGCCGGGAAGCCCGGCCGGTGTGAAGGGGCTTCGACATCCTTTTGGGCATCACGGAGGCGGAGGACAACGGCGCCGCGAAGGCGGGCGCTGCCGGCGACGGACGCGAGGTCCGCGATTTCGAGGACCTCGTGGCGCTCTATGACAGGAAGCTCTACAATCTGATACTGCGTCTGGTGGGGGACAGGGAGGACGCCGCGGACCTCACGCAGGAAGCCTTCTACCGGGCGTTTCGCGCCTGGGATTCGCTGGCAGACCGGTCGAAGGCGTATCCCTGGCTCTGCCGGATAGCCGTCAACCTGTGCCGGAACAGGGCCCGGGATGCGGCGCGCCGTCCGGAGGAGCCTCTGGAGGACGAGCCTCTCTCCCCGGAAGGGGAGCCTCAGGGACGGCTGGAGAAGGCCGAGCTGGCGCGTCGGATACGCTCCGCCATCGACGGCCTGCCTCTGGACTACCGGACGGTGGCGGTGCTCCGGGACGTGCAGGGACTCAGCTATCAGGAGATCGCGGAGGCGACCGGGCTGAGTCTGGACGTGGTGAAGACGCGGCTGGCCCGGGCAAGAGGAATGCTCAGACGCAGGCTGGAAGGCTGTCTCTGAGTCCCGGCTCCGGGGGGAGGATGATGCAGGAGAATCGCGTGCGAACAAGTCACATCCTGGCAGTGGTCATTGCGGCGGCGTTGCTGCTGACGAGCGGGGCAGGCGTCCTCGCTCAGCAGGACGGGGCGCCCGGCATCGTCGAGATCCAGATATCGGGCAATCAGAACATCGGACGGGACGCCATCCTTTCGGCCATCGACCTGGCCCCGGGGATGCCGTTCGACCGGCAGAAGATGCAGGAAGCCCGCGCCGCGATAGACCGGATGGGCTTCTTCCAGGTGGTCAGCGCACGGGAGGAGACGGCGCCCGGAGGAGTCCGGGTGGTGTTCGAGGTGGTGGAGAACCCCGTGGTGACGGCCATCGTCTTCCGGGGGAACACGGTGGTCAGCGAGCAGGAACTGCTGGACGCCATCCGCACCAAGGTGGGGCAGGTCTACAACATCAACACGCTGGAGCAGGACCTGCGCGACATCGAGAACCTTTACGCGCGCAAGCAGTATCTCGCCTACGTGACGAACGAGGCGGAGATAGACCCGGCCACGGGGGTGCTGACCCTCCCCATCATGGAGTTCCGCGTGGGGCGCATCGAGTTCACCGGTCTCAGGAAGACCAAACCCTGGGTGCTGAAGCGGGAGATGAAGCTGAAGGAGGGCGACCTCTACAACGCCCAGCAGCTTCAGAGGGACATCACGCGCATCTACGAGCTGGACTTTCTGGATGCGGAGAAATACGAACCTCCCCGGAGGGAGCCGGGCGACCGCGAGGGCTACCTGAACATCATCATACCCGTCCAGGAGAAGAAGACCGGACAGGTCAGCGTGGGACTGGGCTACAGCTCCTATCAGAAGGTGGTCGGCAGGGTGGAGCTGTCGGAGAGCAACTTCCAGGGGAAGGGCTTGGGGCTGAACGCCCTGTACGAGGCGGGAGGCAGTCGGGGCGACAGCTACGAGCTGGGCTACTACAGCCCCTGGTTCCGGCCGGACAACACCAGCCTCTCCGTGCGCCTGTACGACCGGGCGGTCTACCGGTTCTCGTCCAGCGCCTTCGGCGGAGGCATCGACCTCGGGGAAGACGCCGACTACAGGGAGCGGCGCAAGGGTGTCAACGTGGGTCTTTCGCGGCCCTTCGGCGAGAGGTTCAGGGGCTTCCTGACGTTCCGGACCGAGTCGGTGGACTCCCGGTTCCGCGAGGGGGCCAGCGTGGACCCGTCGCTGGTGGCCATCACGCAGTCGGGATCCGTGACCGGGGTGGCGCTGAAGGGAGTGGTCGACCGCAGGGACTTCGCGCTGGACCCGGCCGTGGGCAGCTATCTGTCGCTTTCGTTCGAGCCCGGCTACGCGGATGTGAGCCGCTCCGGAGCCGGCGGGTTCACGAAGACCGAACTGGATATCCGCCGGTATTTCAGCCCGGAAGGGCCGAAGGAGACGGTGAAGGACCGCAGACGCACCATCGCCGTCCGGCTTCGCGCGGCCACAAGCACGGGCAAGCTTCCCTTCTGGGAGCAGTATTTCGTGGGAGGGGCCGAGAGGCTGCGCGGATACCGTGAGGACCGGTTCTGGGGCAACTCGATGCTTCTGGCCAGCATCGAATACCGCGTCCCCCTGAGCGGCGGGCTGGGTGGAGTGCTGTTCGCCGATTACGGAGACGCGTGGGGCAACGACTACGTGGACGTCATCCCGGAGCTGAGCCAGTCGTCCTCGTTCGAGGGTCACTTCGGCTACGGTCTGGGGATCCGGGTGGCCACTCCCATCGGGAACCTGCGATTCGACTACGGTTTCGGCAGTGAAGGGTCCCGCACCCATTTCAGCATCGGACAGGCCTTCTGAGCCGCGCGCGGAGCGGGGGCTGTCGTGGATGATACACTCGAGGAGACAATGGAACTGAAAAGCATTCCGGCGATCATTGCTGTCGCTATCGCTGCTGCCCTGGTCTGTGCGGTCTGCGCGCCGGCGGCGGCGCAGGGAGCGGCACAGCCCACGGTCGGCGTGGTGGACGTCCAGAAGGCGTTCAACGAGTACAAGCTCACCTCGTCGTCCAACGAAGAGATAAACCGGATGGTGGAGAGCTTCCGGCGCGAGCTGGACATCAGGGCGTCGCACAAGCTGCTCAGCGAGGAGGAGATCAAGGAGCTGGTCGAGCTCAGGAGCAAGAGCCCTCTGACCGATGCCGACCGGAGCCGCATCGACGCGCTGGAGCGCACCTCCAAGCAGCGCGACGAAGAGCTGAACGCCCTCAGCAACAAGAGCGACCTGACGGAGCAGGAGCGGGCGCGCCTCAAGGAGCTGCGCGACCTGGCCAACCGCAACGACGCCAATGGCCGGACCCTGGCCGAGGACTACAGCCAGCAGGTGGAGCAGCGCAAGTCGCAGCTCTCCGACAGGATAACCGCCGACCTGCAGCAGGCCATCGCGAAGGTGGCGCAGTCCAAGGGGCTGGCGACGGTGGTGGACAAGATCGCCGTGCTCTACGGAGGAGTGGACATCACCGAGGATGTCATCCAGACGCTCAACTCGTCGCGGTGATGGGCTCCTGAGGTTTTCGGCGGCGCTGGCGCTGGGGCTTGCGCTGGCCGCGGCCGGCTGCGGCCGTTCCCGCACCCCTATAGAGCCGCCGTTGCCGCCGCGGGTGGATTCCCGGGCCGTCGAGGAGCGTCATCCGTTCCGGCGCACCGTGCTGCCCCCCGCAGGGCCGGCCGCAGCGGCCGCCGTGGACGAAGGGCGCCCCCTGCCCGTCAGGCTGCGTGGCGGGGACGGCGCTCCGGACATCCGCACTGTGGAGAGGGGTCTGCGCGGACGCGCGGGGGCGATGGCGCAGCGCTACGAGGAGAACGTCCTGAGGCGGGAGGTCGATTCGGCGCGGCTGGCGGCACGGGCGAGAAGGGCGGCCGCCGCTCCGGAGCTCGAGAGCGAAGTGGAGCGGGTGCGCGAGGAGGGACTGGAGCGCGCCGCCGCCGTGCGGCGCGAGGCCGGGCCGCGGAGGATGGCGCTGCGGCTCCGGCTGGCGGCGCTGGACAGCCGCATCCGCACCGGACTCCGGGAGCCGCCGGAGGACCTTGCCGGGGAGCGCGAAAGGACAGCCGGCGCTCTCCGCGCACTGGAAGAGGAGACGGAGGCCAGGGCCGCCTCCATCGAGCGCGAGACCGGGGAGCGCATCGCCGCGCTGAGGACGGAGTTCGAAGAGCGCATGGCGCGAGTGGAGAAGGAGGAGCTGCAGGCCGCCGCGGCCAGGGTCCGGGAACAGACCCGGCGCAAGCAGGAGGATTCCGGGAGCGCGCTGGATGAGGCGCTGGCGCAGCTGAGGGCCCTGCGACCGGCCCGAAGCCGAGCCGGTCACCCTGCGGACGGCGCGGCCGCCGCACCGGCGCCTCTTCCGGACCTGCGGAAGTCCCGCGAGGCCGTGCAGAGGAAGGTGCGCGACGACGCGCGGCTGGCCGCGGAGCTCGCCCGCGAGACCGCCGGACCGGGCTCGTCCGCCTCGCAGGTGGCCCGCCGCGCCGGCTGGCTTCTGGACGGAAAGCTCTGACACATTCGCAATGAGACAGGCCGCGGGCGGCGCGACAGCCTCCGTCCCTCCGGCCGGAGCAATCACGGATACGCGCATGACAGTCAATCTGCGGCAGATAGCCGAACTGGTGAGCGGTGAGATCGTGGGGGACCCCGACACCATCGTCTCGGGAGTCTCGTCCATCGACGATGCCCGCCCGGGGGACCTGGTATTCGCCGAATCTCCGAAACACCTCTCCATCGCCCAGCAGTCCGCTGCGGCGGCGGTGCTGACCCGTCACCAGCCGGAGAATCCGGCCAAGCCCATGGTGATGGTCCCCAACCCCCGGCTGGCGTTCTCGAGGGTGCTTCAGATGTTCGCGCCGGCGGTGAAGGAGCAGCCCGGCATCCGCCCCACGGCGTATGTGGCGCCAGGAGCGTCGGTCTCTCCCGAGGCGTGCGTGGGGCATTGCGCCTACATCGGGGAGCGCGCGGTCATCGAGCGCGGCGCGGTGATATCGCCCTTCACGTACGTGGGGGACGACGTCACGGTGGGGGAGGATTCGTTCCTGTATCCGCACGTGGTGGTCTACCCGGGGACGCGGATAGGCCGGCGGGTGAACATCCATGCGGGCAGCGTCATCGGGGCGGACGGCTTCGGCTACAATCCGTCCGAGAGCGGACATCAGAAGGTCCCGCACATCGGGGGAGTCATCATCGGCGACGATGTGGAGATCGGGTCGTGCGTCACCATCGACCGCGCGCGCACGGGCTTCACGGAGATCGGAGCCGGGACCAAGATAGACAATCTGGTCCACGTGGCGCACAATGTGCGCATCGGCAGGAACTGCATCATCATCGCGCAGGTGGGCATCTCCGGCAGCTGCGTCATCGGCGACGGGGTCTTGCTAGCCGGACAGGTGGGCATCAAGAACCACGTGAAGGTGGGAGACGGCGCCCAGGTGGCGGCGCGGGCGGGCCTCATATCCGACATCCCTCCCGGAGCAAAGATCGCCGGCTATCCGGCCCGGCCCTACGGCGAGGAGATGCGCATCTGGGCCAGCCTGACCCGTCTGCCCGAGATGGTGAAGCAGGTGCGCGCGCTGGAGCAGCGCGTGGCCGAGCTGGAGCAGCAGCTGCGGGAAGCTTCCGGGAAGTGATCTTCACGCCGGGCGAGCAGAGGACGCTGGCGGCGCCCGTCCGTTTCGAGGGCATCGGCATCCATACCGGAGAGCGGTGCGCTGTGACGGTGGAGGCGGCTCCCGCCGGAACGGGCATCCTGTTCCGGAAGGGGAGATGCGCCATCCCGGCCGTACCGGACAACGTCGTGGACACGTCTCGAGGGACCACGCTGGGCGAGGACGGCGAGCGGGTGGTCTGCGTGGAGCATCTGATGGCTGCGCTGGCCATCTGCGGAATCGACAATGCCGTCTGCGAGGTGGAGGGCCCGGAGCTCCCGGCGATGGACGGCAGCGCCCGGCCGTTCTGCGAGGGCTTTGGAAGGGCAGGCGTCAGTCCGCAGGGAGCGGAGCGGGTGGTGCGCAGGCCCGAGCGCATCGAATGCGCGGGCGAGGGAGCCCGGCTGCTGATGGCGTCGCCCTCGGACAGGTTCCAGGCGCGCTACCTGATGCGCTACGACCACCTGTTGATCGGGCTGCAGTTCGCCGAGTTCTCCGAGGGCGAGGACGCGCTCGAAGGGCTGGCCGCGGCCCGGACGTTCGGACTGTTCGAGGAAGCCCGGGAGCTGAAGGCGAAGGGACTTGCGCGGGGGGCGAGCGAGGAGAACGCGGTTATCGTTTACAATGACGCCATCCGGCCGCCGCTTCGGTTCGAGGATGAACTGGTGAGGCACAAGGTGCTGGACATGCTCGGCGACCTTGCTCTGTGCGGTGGCGTGCTTCGGACGGCGCTGTTCGGGGTGGCCACGGGCCACAGGGCGAACGTGGAGATGGCGAGGCGCATCCGGGATGGAAAGGCGGAGTAGATGGCGTCTGTGACGGAGGAAAAAGACCACGGGGCCGGAGCGGGCCCCTTTACGGAGGCTTACGGAATGCTGGACGTGGAGCAGATCCGCGCAATACTTCCCCACAGGTATCCCTTCCTGCTGGTGGACCGTATCCTGAAGATGGAGCCCGGCGTCCGGGCGACGGGGCTGAAGAACGTCACCATCAACGAGGAGTTCTTCAACGGACACTTCCCCGGCCACGCCGTGATGCCGGGTGTCCTGATCGTCGAGGCGATGGCGCAGGTGGGCGGAGTGCTCATCCTTTCGCTGCCGGAGCACATGGGGAAGCTGGCGTATTTTGCCGGCATCGACCGCTTCCGCTTCCGCAAGCCGGTGCTTCCGGGAGATACGCTCATCACGGAGGTGGAGATTCTGAAGGCGCGCGGCAATATCGGCAAGGTGCGCGCCTCGGCCTATGTGGACGGCCAGATGGTGGCCGACGGAGAGTTGATGTTCGCGCTGGTGGAGCGCGACGAGCCGATGGTTGCGGAAGAGAAGCAGCCGGTCGCGGTGGGGAAATAGCATTTCCAGGAAGCTTGGGGCGCCAGAGATGAGAATAGATGAAGAAGTCGGCACCAGGCTGCACCCGACGGCCGAAGTGCACCCGTCCGCAGAACTGGGCCGGGGGGTCGAGATAGGGCCCTACGTCGTCATCGGCCCGGATGTGGTCATCGGGGACAACACCCGCATCGAGAGTCACGCGGTCATCCAGCAGTGGACGCGCATCGGGCGCAACTGCGTGGTGAAGACGGCGGCCTTTCTGGGCGGCGAGCCTCAGGACCACAAGTACAAGGGAGAGCAGAGTTTTCTGGTCATCGGCGACAACAATATCATCCGGGAGTTCGTCACCATCCACCGGGCGACCGGGGAGGGGGAGTCCACCGTCATCGGGGATGACAACCTCCTGATGGCATACTGCCACATCGGGCACAACTGCAAGATCGGCAGCCACATCACGATGGCCAACATGGTGGGCATCAGCGGACACGTCCAGGTGGAGGACCGCGTGGTGTTCGGCGGGATGGTGGGAGTGCACCAGTATACGCGCATCGGCCGCCTGGCGATGGTCGGCGGGATGAGCAAGGTGGTGCAGGATGTGCCGCCGTTCATGATGGTGGACGGCCGGCCCGCGCACGTCTACGACCTCAACGTGGTGGGCTGCCGGCGGGCGGGCATCTCGGCCCGGGTCAGAGGAGGCCTCCGGCAGGCCTACAAGCTGCTTTACCGCTCCAACTTCAACGTCTCGCAGGCGATCGAGGCCATCGAGGCCGAGGTGGAGCCGAGCCCGGAACGGGACTACCTGCTGGAGTTCGTGAAGAACATCAAGTTCGGATTTGGAGGGCGGCAGCTGGACACTCCGAGGGGCTGACGCCCGTGATGGAGAGCGGTTCCGGGAGCCCGGAGGCGGCGTTCCGGGCGGACGGGCTTGAGATGGCGGTGTTTGCCGGGGACGCCTCGGGGGATATCCAGGCGTCCCTTCTTGTGCGGGAGCTGCGCAGGCGCGAGCCGGGGCTGCGGTGCTGGGGCATCGGCGGGCGCCGGCTCCGAGAGACGGGGATGGAGTTGCTGTTCGACGCGTCGCAGGTGTCGGCCATCGGATTCGTGCAGGTGGCGCGGCTCATCCCGGATATGCTCCGGCTCCTGCGGCGGGCCCGGCGCGAGCTGGAGCGGCGAAGGCCGGGGGTTCTGCTGGCGGTGGATTCCGGAGCGTTCAACCTGCGCATCACCCCGTTCGCGCGTTCCCTCGGCATCCCTGTGGCCTACTGGTTCCCTCCCGGTTCCTGGCGCAGGGACCGCCTGTCGCGCGGGGTGGAGGAGGCGGCGGACTATTTCATCAGTCCGTATCCCTGGTATGCGGAGATGCTTCGCGCCGCAGGGGCGCGCGCCGATTTCCTGGGCCACCCTCTGCTGGACCAGGTGCGGCCGCGGATGAGCCGGCAGGAGTTCGCCGCGGCGCTCGAGCTGGACGCGGACCGCGAGCTGGTTGCGCTGCTGCCGGGCAGCCGGGGACACGAGGTGCGCCATCTGCTCCCGGTGCTGCTGGAGGCGGCCGCGCTCATCGAGAAGACCTGTCCGGGCCGGTACGGCTTCGTGGTCCCGTTGTCGGACCATTTCCCTGCCGGAGAGGCGGCCCGGATGACCCGGACCGCGCTGCGGCGCATCCAGAGGCGCACGGGCGCCAGCCCGCAGGCGGCCCTGGCCCGGGGCGCCACCACGGAGGCCCTCTGCCACTCCCGCGCGGCAGCGGCGTGCTCCGGGTCGGTGACGCTCGAAGCCTTGGTCGCCGGGACGCCGATGGTGGTCGCCTACCGCGGGTCGCTGATGATGAAGCTGGAATACCATCTGCGCCGTGTCCGCATACGCCACATCGCCATGCCGAACATCCTCGCGGACGCTCCGGTGGTCCCTGAACTGCGTCAGGACGAGGCGACAGGCCCGGCCATCGCGGACCATCTTCTTCCCCTGCTGGAAGACACGCCGCAGCGCCGGGCGCAGATGCAGGCGCTTGCGGGACTGCGCCGCCTCCTGGAGCCCGCCGGAGCGATGGAGCGGACGGCCGATGCGCTGCTGGAGTGGCTCCGGGAGGTCCGGCCCGGCCGGCCGGGAGGAGGCGGGCGATGACCCCGTTCCGGCGGCTGCTGCAGATCGCCCGTCCTCACCTGAAGTACTTCGCCGGGGGCCTGCTCGCCGCCGGGGTGGCTTCGCTCTTCGACCTGTCCATCGCCCTGGCGCTGAAGAAGTTCATCGAACTCGGGATGGCTTCGCCCGAACGGGCGCAGGAGCTGCTCATCGAGCTCTGCTGGTTCGTCCTGTTCATCTACGGCGGCAAGTGGTTCTTCAGCTACCAGCAGACGGTGCTGCTCTCGGGGGGCATCTTCCGGCTGGCGATGGACCTGCGCGGACGTCTCTACAACCATCTTCACGCCCTGTCGCTGAGCTTCTTCGACCGCCAGAGGACCGGACAGATCCTGAGCCGGATGACCAACGACGTCAACGTCATCCAGAGCAGCTCTCCCCTGTTCATCGAAGTGATCCAGGGGCCCGTGAAGGGGCTTGTCGGGCTGGCGTGGATGTTCCGTCTGAGCCCGTCCCTCACGCTGGCTGCCCTGGTGGCGGTGCCGGTGATGGCGCTGGTCATCGCGCGCATCGCCGGGAAGATGCGCTCCCTGACGTCGCTTTTGCAGATGCGCCTTGCGGACCTCACCTCCCTGATGGAGGAGACGATATCCGGGATGCGCATCATCAAGAGCTTCGCGGCCGAGGACTACGAGATGGACCGCTTCGCGCGGCACAACCGCGAGGGCTACCGGGCGGCCATGAGAGGCGCCCGCCGGACCGCGATGCTGAACCCCACCGTGGAGCTCGTGGGAGCGTTCGGGACCATCGGAATCCTCCTCTACGGCGGATGGCAGGTCAGTCAGAACCTGTTGACGTGGGAGGAGCTGGGGCAGTTCGTGTTCCTGATGACCCAGGTGGCCGCTGCGGCGCGCATGATCGGCCGCATCAACGTGAACTACCAGACCATCTCCGCCGCTTCCCAGCGCATCTTCGACATCCTGGACGACCATCCGGACATCGTGGAGCCGCCCGACGCCGTGGACCCGGGGCGCATCAGGGGCGACGTGGCATTCGAGAACGTCTCCTTCCGCTATGCGACGGGCACTCCGGCGCTCAGCGGCATCACCTTCCGCGTCAACAGCGGCGAGGTGGTGGCGCTGGTGGGCCCAAGCGGAGCGGGCAAGTCCACCGTGGCCAGCCTCATCCCGCGGTTCTACGACCCGGTGGAGGGACGCGTGACGGTGGATGGCCGCGACGTGCGCACCCTTCAGCTTGCGCCGCTCCGGCGGCAGATCGCCATCGTCCCGCAGGAGACGGTGCTGTTCGCCACCAGCATCCGCGAGAACATCGCCTACGGCCGCCGGGACGCGACGCAGGAGGAGATTGAGGCGGCCGCCATCGCCGCAAACGCCCACGACTTCATCCTGCGCACTCCCGAAGGGTACGAGACCGTGCTGGGCGAGAGGGGCGCACGCCTTTCGCAGGGGCAGCGTCAGAGGCTCGCGCTCGCGCGGGCCATCCTGGCGGACCCGCGCATCCTCATCCTGGATGAGGCGACCTCCTCGCTGGACGCCGAGTCCGAGCGGCTGGTGCAGGATGCGCTGGAGAAGCTGATGCGCGGGCGCACCACGTTCATCATCGCGCACCGGCTGGCCACCATCACCCAGGCGGACCGCATCCTGGTGCTGGAGCGGGGACGGCTGGTGGAGGAAGGCACCTTCGCGGAGCTGATGTCGGGAGATACGCTGTTCCGCAGGCTGTATGAAGTGCAGCACCGGCTGGCCGACGCGGGGGTGGCCGATGTCTGAACGCCCTTCCGGACGCGGCCCGTTCTTGGCCTACAATGCCGCCCTGACCCTGGCCAGCCCCGCGCTGCTGGGCTGGTTCGGATACCGCGTATTGATAAACGGGAAGTCGCGGGACGGCTGGGCGGAGCGTCTCGGCTGGCCCACCGCCCGCCAGAAAGAGCTGAGACGCGGGGACGTGGTCTGGTTCCATGCGGTGTCGGTGGGAGAGGTGGCCGCGACCGCTCCGGTGGTGAAGGCGTACAGGGAGCTGCCGGGGGCGCGTCAGCCCGCACTCTCCACCATCACAGCCACCGGACACCGGATGGCGCGGAAGCTCCTGCCGGATGTCCCGGCGTTTTATCTTCCGGTGGATCTGTTGCCTCCCGTGCGGAGCGTGATGCGCCGACTGCGGCCGCGCTGTCTGGCTCTGTGCGAGGCCGAGATCTGGCCGAACCTGCTGCACGAGGCGTCGAGGGCGGGGGCGGGCGTCGCGCTGTTCAACGGCCGCGTGACCGACCATATGCTGCGCAGCGCCTCCCGGCACGGCTGGATCTTCCGGTGGGCATTGTCGCACATCGACCGGTTCCTGATGCAGACCGCCGAAGACGCCGAGCGCATCATCGGACTGGGAGCCAGGCCGGAAGCGGTGACGGTGGCCGGGAACACGAAGTTCGACGAGGCCGGGGAGCCGCTCTCGGAGGAGGATGCGCGCGAGCTGGCCGCGCGGTTCGGAGTCGAACCCGGACGGCCCGCGTTCGTGGCCGGAAGCACCAATCCGGGAGAGGACGAGGTGGCCCTGAACGCCTTCCTCGAAGCGCGGAAGCGGGAGCCGGAGCTTTACCTTCTGCTCGCTCCCCGGCAGCTGGAGCGCGCCCCGGAGATAGTCCGGATGGCGGAGAAGGCCGGGCTGAAGGCGGTCAGGCGGTCCGAAGGAGTCCCGGCGGGGGACGCGGATGTGCTGGTGCTGGACACGTTCGGGGAGCTGGCGTCAGCGTACGCGCTGGGGCGCGTGGCGTTCGTGGGCGGCACGTTCGTGGACAAGGGGGGACACAACATCCTGCAGCCGCTGGCGCAGGGGGTGCCGGTGGTGTACGGCCCGTACGACTACAAGATACGCGACATCGGGGGGCGGGCCCGGCAGGACGGAGTGGCCTTCCGGGAGGAGACCCCGGAGTCGCTGGCGTCGCGGGTGGCCGCCCTTGCGGCCGGGCGGGATTCCGCCGGGCTCCGGCAGCGAGCGCTCGAGCTGATCCGTGCCAGCCGAGGGGCGTCCGGGGTGTGCGCCCGGGCCATCCTGGAACTCTCGGAAGGAGCCGGACAGTCCCGTGCGTGACCTGTGGCTCGCGGCGGCGCGCGGGGAGGCGGCGGGAATGGCGGGGCGGCTGCTGGTGACGGCGCTCGTTCCCCTGGAGATGCTGTACCGGGCGGGTCTGGCCGCCTATCTAGCGGCCGAGAGGGCGGGATTGCGCCGGCGCGACAAGCTGGACGCCCGCGTGGTCAGCGTGGGCAACCTGACCCTGGGAGGGACCGGCAAGACGGGGGTGACCGAGGCGCTGGCCCGGCGGCTGAGCCGGGACCGCAGATGCGCCGTCCTGCTGAGGGGGTACGGCGGCCGGGCGGGCCGCAAGGCGCTGGTGGTCTCGGACGGAGACGGCCCGAAGGTCGACTGGAGAAGCTGCGGGGACGAAGCGGCGCTGCTGGCCGCGAGCCTCCCCGGAGTGGCCGTCCTGACCGGAAAGGACCGCCGCGTCACCGGCAGGATGGCCATGGAGCGGATCGGAGCTAGCCTGCTGCTTCTGGATGACGGGCTGCAGTACTGGCAGCTGCACCGGGACCTGGACATCGTCCTGGTGGACGCCCGCTGTCCGTTCGGAAACGGCCGGGTCATGCCCGCCGGGATGATTCGGGAGCCCGCGGGGGGCCTGCGGCGGGCGGGAGCGGTCGTCATCTCTCATGCGAACGAGGCGGACGCGGAGCGGCGGGAGCTTCTGCGGCAGGATGTGCGGCGGCTGGCTCCGCGGGCGGAGGTCTTCGAGGCGTGGTACTGTCCGGTGAAGGTGGAAGCCGGGGACGGGTCGCATGAGCCTGCCGAAGCACTGAGGGGAAGACGGGTGATGGCGCTGTGCGGCATCGGCTCGCCGGCGTCGTTCTCGGCCACGCTCAGGGACGCCGGAGCGGAGGTGGCGGTGGAATGGTTCCTGCCGGACCATCACCCGTTCTCTCAGCAGGAGCTGGACCGGGCCGCTGAGACGGCCGAACAGGCGAAGGCCGACTGGATCGTGACCACCGCAAAGGATGCGGTGCGGCTGAACGGGCTGCGAAGGCCGGAGCGGCTCCGGGTGCTGAGGGCGGAGATGATGATCGAGGGGTTCGACAGGCTGGCGCGGCTGGCCGCCGGGGAGGACGGCTGAGCATGGCGCGGCGCGGCGGACTGGCCGGACGGCTGGAGGCCGGAGCGGGGCTCGTTGCGCTGCGCGGCCTGAACGCGGTGGCTCGCCGCTGCCCGGAGGCCTGGCTGGAGCCGCTCGGCAGGAGTCTGGGACGGCTGATATTCCGGGCCTCCCGGCGATACCGAGGCGTGGCGCTCAAGAACCTGCAGGCGGTGTTCGGAGCGGAGCGCTCCCCGGCCGAGATACAGGACCTGGCGCGGACGGTGTTCGAGCATTTCGGGCGGGTGGCGCTGGAGTTCTTCTGGCTGCAGCGTGCGCGCGCGGAGCGGCTGGACGAGCTGGTCGTCTTTCCGGAGGAGGTCCGGCAAAGCCTGCAGGACCTCCGGGAGCGGGGGCGCGGGGGCATCCTCATCAGCGCGCACTTCGGGAACTGGGAGCTTCTGGGACGCATCCTGACGGCGAGAGGGTTCCCGCTGTCCGTGGTGGCCCGCGACTCCGACGACCCGCTTCAGGCCGGCTTCGTGAACAGCATCCGCGCGCGGGGCGGAATGGGCATCATCAGCCGGGGAGAGCCTGCAAGCAGGATGCTGGAGGTGCTGAGGAGGAACGAGTTCCTGGGCATCCTTCCGGACCAGAACACGGTGAGCGACCCGGTGTTCGTGCCGTTCTTCGGCCGGCTGGCTTCTGCGGCGCCGGGTGTGGCCCTGCTGGCCATCCGCTCGGGCTCGCCCGTGGTGCCCGGGTTCGTCACACGGACGCCCGGAGGGTGGCGGGTCGATACCTACCCGGAGGTGCCGGTCCCGGATTCCGGCCCGTTGAAGGAGAGGATCCTGCAGGTCACCGCCGCCTATACGGCGGTCATCGAGGAGCAGATAAGACGCCATCCGGAGCAGTGGCTCTGGTTCCACGACCGCTGGCGCAGGCGGCCGGATGACGAACGGGAGACGCAATGAGTTGAGCGGCGCGAAAGACAGCGTTCGCAGGGTGCTGATGGTCCGCCTTTCCTCGATCGGCGACACCATCCTGACCACTCCGCTTCTGGCGGCCATCAGAGACAGTTCGCCGGAGACGGAAGTGGACTGGGTGGTGGGGAGGAAATCGCGGGAGATCGTGGAGATGTGCGAAGGGGTGTCGCGCATCTACACCTTCCCGAAGGTCTACGGACCGCGGATGGCCGTCCGGGACCCCGCGGGGGCGCTGGAGTTCTCCCGCGTGCTGCGAACTTTGCGCGCCGAGATGCACGAGCGGCGCTACGACCTGGCTCTCGACGTTCAGGGGCTGCTTAAGAGCGGGCTTGCGACGGGAATCTCCGGCGCGCGCGTCAGGATGGGATGGAGCCGCCCCTGGGCTCGCGAGTTCAGCTGGCTGTTCACGGACGTGCAGCTCCCGATGCGAAACGACTGTCACGCGGTGGATTCCTGGCTGGACCTGACCAGGGCGGCCGGATTCCGGGAGCGGGAGGTGCGATTTCCCCTGCGGGTGCCCCCCGATGCGCTCGAGGAGGCCCGCCGCTTCCTGGACGGCGTCCGCCGCGGCGGCCCGGTCATCGTGATGAACATGGGGGCCAGCAAGCGGGAGAAGTGCTGGCAGGCCGCCAGCTTCGCGACGCTCGCCCGGATGGTCCGCGAGGAGACGGACGGCGTCAGCGTGTTCTGCTGGGGGAGCGACTGGGAGCGTGAGATGGCGGAGGAGGCGGCCCGCCGGTCGGACGGAGCGGGAGTGGTCTCGTTCCGCACCACTCTTTTCACTCTGGCCGGCCTGATACAGCTGTGCGACGCGTATGTGGGCGCGGACACCGGGCCGACCCATCTTGCGGCCGCCCTCGGCACGCCGCTTGTCGCGCTCTACGGGGTGACCAATCCCCGCCGGGTCGGACCATACGGGCTGGAAGAAAATGTCATCAGCCGCTATGCGGGCCCTGTGGACGAGGTGAAGGTGGCCGCCGCGGACGCCTCGGCGATGGCCTCCATCACTCCCGGGGAGGTCTTTGCGCGGCTGGGCCCGATCCTGACCCGGGAGCGCGACCGTCCGCGGGCAGGGTGCTGAACGATGGACCGGGTCGATCGCCGCATCCGGTCCATCGTGGTGTTCCACCTGAACCAGATCGGCGATTTCATCTTCAGCCTTCCGCTGCTGGCCAATCTGCGGCACGCTTATCCCCGCGCCCGCATCGTCAGCGTGCTGCGGCCTCATCTCCGTGAAGTCTGGGAGATGTCCGGGCTGGCCGACGAATACCTCATCCGGGACCGCAGAGGGCGCTTCTCCGGGCTGCTGCTGCTGTTGCGGGCACTCCGCAAGCGCTCTCCGGACCTGTGCGTCGTGCAGCCGCAGAACCTGGAGCCGGCGCTGCTGGCGCGCCTCAGCGGAGCCCCCCTGCGGGTGGGCTTCCGCATCGGCTGGTGGGAGCGGTTTTTCCTGACCCGCGTCGTCCCCAAAGACACCCCTCCGTCAGTGCCGAACAACCTCCGGCTGGGCGAGGCCGCGGGCGCACCGGCGGTCCGCAGGGACTACGTGGGCCTCCTGCGCCCGCCGGTGGGCGAGCGGATGAGGATGATGCGTCGTCTGGCGGAGCGCAGGGTCACCGTCCACACCCGGCTGGTGGTGCTGGCGCCCGCCGCCAGCGCGGGACGCGCCCTGAAGCTGTGGACCGAGGAGGGATTCGCTGCCGTGGCCGACCATTTCGCGGCTCAGCCGGACACCGCGGTGGCCATTGCGGGGGGCGAGCCTATGCCGGGCATCACGTCCCGCGTCTCGCGCCCGGTGCTGGACTTCTCCGGGAAGACCACCCTGCAGGAGCTTGCGGCCCTCCTGGACCGGGCCGACGTCCTGATATCCGTCGACAGCGGTCCGTTGCATATGGCCGCCGCCATGGCCACCCCGGTGGTCGGCATCTACGGGCCGACCGACCCGGACCTGACCGGGCCGATGGGCTCCGGGCACCGCATCGTGCGTCTGGGAGTGCCCTGCAGCCCCTGCCACCTGAAGACGTGCTCCATCGGGCGCATCTGCATGGAGCAGCTTCCGGCGTCTGCGGTCATCCGGGCTGCCGAAGAGGTGCTGGCCGAGGCACGCTTCGCGGAGAATGATTGGAGTCTGCCGCCAGAGTAGGAGGTATCCCGGAGTGAAAGCCTGCCGCATCTGCGGGAACAGTGAGGGCAACCGGGAGCATCGCTTCCGGGAGATGATGTTCGGGACGGGCGAGGAGTTCCGCTATGTGGAGTGCTCCGCCTGCGGCTGTCTGCAGATAGCGGAGATACCGCCGGATATGGCGCCGTATTACGGCGACAGCCACGTGGGTCTTCTGGCAGACCCGGCGGTCCTCTCAGGGTCCGCCGCCAAGCGGCTGCTGCGCCGCTGGCGCGACCTTTACGTGCTCACCGGAAAAGGAACGGCCGGCTGGCTCCTGCAACTGCTGATTCCTGCGACTCCCGCCGTGCAGGCGCTCTCGCATCTGCGCCCCTCGCGACGCGCGCGCATCCTGGACGTGGGGTGCGGGTCCGGATACTTCCTCTGGTCTTTGCACAATGCCGGGTTCCGGGCCCTGCTCGGGATAGACCCGTACCTGCCGGAGGAGAAGGACTTTAGCGGCGGCCTGAAGCTCCTTCGGAGAGACCTGCGGGAAGTGGAAGGACAGTGGGACATCATCACGTTCATAGACTCCTTCGAGCACGTGCCCGACCCCCTGCCGATGCTTCGGGCGGCCGCGGAGCGCCTCGCGAAGGGCGGATGGATCGTCATCCGCACACCGGTGGTGCCGTCCGAGGCGTTCCGGCGCTACGGAGAGCACTGGGTCCAGGCGGACGCCCCCAGGCACCTGCACATCCCGTCCATCCGGACTGTGGAGCACCTGGCCGCCGCAAGCGGGCTCGAGCTGGAGCACGTTGTCTACGATTCCACGGACTTCCAGTTCTGGGGGAGCGAGCAGTACCGCCGCGGCATCCCTCTACTGGCGGACGGCTCCCATTTCAGGGACCCGGCGCGCTCCATCTTCACCCCCGACCAGATAAGCCGGTTCCGTCGCGAGACGGAGGAGCTCAACCGCCGGGGAGAGGGAGACAGCGCCGTGTTCTACCTTCGCCGCGCCTCGCCGGAGGGATGAAGCGGCCGTCGCGGGCGGCTTCCGGTCAGCGGAACGGCTCCGCCGGGGGCCAGATGACGGGATACTCCCGGCAGCCCGCGTCGTTGCGGTTCGGAGGGATGGCGAACCCGGCCGGCCGGTTCTGCGGGTAGTTGACCGCTTTGAACTCTTCGGGGCGCACCAGGCGCGCATGGCCGTCGGTGAACAGGACGTTCGAGCCTGCGTGCCGGACGGTCAGTTCCCTGCCGCTCCGCCCTAGGCCGTCAGCGTATTTGCAGCGAACCATGCCGCTCGGGAGGTTGTCGTAGTTCGCCGGAGCGTACGGGTCCCCCCAGTCGTTCCAGTCGTGGACGAAGGTGTGCTCGTAGGCGTCCGCGACCAGCAGCGTGTCGGAGGGATGCACGATCCTGCTCTCGTGACTCATCCCGTACAGGTGGCGGTAGTAGAGCACCTCGTTCATGCCGAACCCGCACTTCACGGTGGGAGTGATGTGCAGGATGGTCCACGGGTTGTGCGCGGCCGGGCACCGGAAGCTCTTCATGGTCTTCACGTATCCCTGGTTCAGCTGATACACCCAGGTGGCGAAGCCCCACGGCGCCCCCGGCGCCACAGAACCGCTGTAGGTGGTGGAGGAGACGAAGTAGCCGTTCCAGTCGTCCTTGTAGAGCATCATCGCGCTGCCGATCTGCTTCAGATTGGCCAGACAGGTGGCCTGCCGGGCCCTGGAACGGGCGAGCGAGAACACGGGAAACAGGATGGCCGCCAGGATGGCGATGATGGCGATGACCACCAGCAGTTCGATCAGAGTGAAGCCGCGATGCCGCCTCATCCCGTCTCTCCGCCGGCTTCCCCGCCCGGGCCGTCCCCCGGCTCAGCGGCGGCGGGGGCACTCTGTCCCGCAAGAGCCCGGAGCGTGTCGGGGTCCAGCGTGCGTGCGCCCGGCTCCCCCGACGAAAGCGAAAATCCGCCGCTGTAGTCCCACATGCACCAGGCGGCCCCGTGCTTCTCCAGAGCCTGTCTGACGTCCCTCAGCCAGGCCAGGCGGTCCGCGGGAGCACAGAAGGGCCGGTAGACCCCGAATTCGTTGACCATCAGCGGGACGCTGTGACGGCGCGCCCACTCCACCGCCGGCCGCAGCTGACGCTCGATGCGCTCCGCATCCCATCGCTCCTCGCCGTAGCTCCGGATGACGTCCGCCAGCCAGCTCACCTCCGTATCCTTCAGGCGCTCCTTCAGGTCCGCCACCAGTGTGGAGACCTTATCCGGACTGGAGGGATACGGCACGCCCCGCAGCCCGCGGGGAGCGGGCCCCGCCCACGTGGCGCCCTGATGGGTGAACCAGAACGGCTCGTAGAAGTGGAAGTTGTACACGACGTTGCGGTCCTTCACGGGAGACATCTCGGCGAGGGCCTCCGCGGTGTGCCAGGGGTCGTCCTCGCGGCCCGACCTCAGCGGGGTGGCCGTCACCAGGGTGTGCCGCGGAGCGCCCCTGCGCATCGCCTCCAGAAGCTTCCGCTGCACGGGCTCCCACACGGCGGGCGTCCCGGACGGCTCATTGGCCACCTCCAGGAAGAGCGTCTCGGGGTCGAAACGGCTGAGCCGGCGCGCCAGCGCCTCCCAGAACTCCGCAGCGCGCTCCGTCAGGCCGGGCTCGGAGGCCTTCTCCTGAAGGTCACCGAAGGGACACACCGTCACGGCCAGCCCGGAAGAGACCAGCATCTCCAGCGCCTGCTCCAGCAGACGCATTCCGTCTTCCTTCAGACCTCCGCCGCTGGCCCAGTCCGACAGCAGCGACACCTCCACCGGCAGGCGGACGTGGCGAAGCCCGGCTTCCCGGAGCAGGGCCGCGTCCTTCGTGGTGAAGTAGTTTCGGATGTGCGCCTCGTCCAGCCCTGGCGCCGCCCAGAACCAGTGCGGGATGTTCACCCCTCGCGCAAGCCTTTCCAGACGGCTCTTCTCCACGGCCCGGGCGGCCGGACCTGCGCCCGTCAGAAGAAGCAGCGCTGCGACGCAGGCAATACATATCCTGACACCGTGAATCATGGCAAACACAGACCTCCGGAGCGGCCTCTCCTTCCCCTACTCCGCGACCGGCGCGCATCCCTGCCTGCAGGGCGTCCGGGCACGCAGGGAGGGTATAATCCGTTACTGAGATTGAGTCGCGCTGGCCCGGCATCGCCCGGAAGTGCGCGGCCAGTGTCGATGCGCCTCGAAAAAGGAGGAAAAGCACCATGGAGACCCGGGTGGTCACCATATCGGCTGAGGCCACACCCAACCCGAACACGGTGAAACTGAATGTCGGCCGCGTTCTGCTGGAACGCGGAGTCTTGAACTACACCAGCCGGGAGCGGGCTCAGGAGTCGCTGCTCGCGGCCAGGCTGTTCGAGAACGACGCCATCGCCGGCGTGATGATCGGCCGCGACTTCATCTCGCTGACCAAGAAGCCCGACGCCAGCTGGGCCGACGTGGCCCCGGAAGTGGACACCATCCGTTCGCTGCTGGAGTCGGGAGAGACCCTGTTCCCCGAGAAGCCTGCGGAGGTGGACGAGGCGGTCAGCGAGATCGAGCGCCGGATACGGGAGGTGCTGGACCGCGACATCCGTCCGGCGGTGGCGATGGACGGCGGCGACATCGAGTTCTACAGCTTCGACGACGGGGTGGTCACGCTGCATCTGCAGGGAGCCTGCGGCTCCTGCCCGAGTTCGGCTCTGACACTGAAGATGGGAGTGGAGAACCGGCTGCGCCAGCTCATCCCGGAGGTGAAGGAGGTCGTGCAGGTCTAGGTCTGCAGCCGCACCCACCCCCTTGACCGCAGGAGTCCCGCTTGGTATCCTAGACGTAGTATCATTGGCTGTCTCGCCCGGAACAGCCACTGGTTTTCGCTGGAACCGGAAAGGAGAAGACCATGCGAGGACTTGCACTTCTCACCGCCGCCGTTCTGGCTGCGGGAACCGGCGCAGTGTGTCAGGCGGAGGTCGTCCTGGTGACGCCGGCCAACATGCAGGGCTGGGTGGCGGCCTCGGCCGACGGCACGCTGCG
>FWWM01004451.1_pt1 | contig 32672 bp, 32 predicted proteins | sample 2228351 | NCBI WGS metagenome assembly FWWM01 (sample SAMEA103939774, study PRJEB20133) | metagenome
GCCAAAATCTTGTCTAATGGATAACTGATTGATTTTACTTAATAAATTCGTTTTTGTTATTCTATGACTGTCGAACGCGGGATATACTGATGCCACAAGTTTTGCAGCAATGGAACGACTTGGAATTAAAACTGGTTTTGCTTTTGATGAGCATTTTGAACAACACGGGAAATTTATTATAGTTCCATAGCAAACTTTTGTGAAGAACCCTTGGCAAGATTAATAGGGTATCAAACATCAAGTTAAGATGAAAGAGATTCCCAGAAACATCAAGCACGAGATAGAGAGGCTCGTTAAAGAGCTTAATTATCATTGTTACCGATATTATGTCCTTGACTCACCTATTATCTCTGATGAGGAGTATGACCGCTTTTACAGGCATTTAAAGGAGCTTGAGGAAAGGTATGGCTATGTCTTGCCTGACTCACCAACACAGCGCATTGGTGCACCACCTCTTGATAAGTTTGAAAAGGTAAGGCACAAAGAACCCATGCTCTCACTTGATAATGCCTTTTCAAAGGAAGATGTGAGGGAATTTTCCAGGAGGGTAATGAGATCACTTAAGAGAGGGGGGGAGATAGAATATACAGTTGAACCGAAGTATGATGGTCTTGCTATAGAACTTACATATATCAAGGGATTTCTTCAGAAGGCATCAACAAGGGGTGATGGTTATGAGGGAGAGGACGTTACGCAGAATATAAAGACAATAAGGGCCGTGCCTTTAAGATTGGAAGGCGATGAGATACCTGAGGAGATAGACATTCGTGGAGAGGTCTACATGAATGTGGATGATTTCGAAAAACTTAATAAAGAGCGGCAGATGAATAAAGAGCCCATTTTTGCCAACCCAAGGAATGCTGCTGCGGGTTCGGTGAGACAGCTTGATTCATCCATTACTGCCTCAAGGAGACTGCACCTTGCCTGTTATGGTATTGGTTATGTAAAGGGTGTAGGATTCAAGAGTCAGTGGGATTTTATCAAGTGGCTTGAAAAGGCACATTTTCCTGTTCCAGCGGTTGTCAGGCTTGTAAAGGGTATTGATAGGGTTGTTGATGCCATTGAGGAGATCGAAGAACAAAGAAATACCTTTCCATTTGAGACAGATGGGGCGGTTATCAAGGTTAATGATTTTAGGTTACAAAGACTTTTAGGGGTAAAGACAAGAGAGCCGCGCTGGGCAATAGCCTATAAATTCCCTGCGCACCAAGGGACAACAAGGATAAAGGAGATAATAGCGAGTGTTGGAAGGGTGGGCACCATAACACCTGTTGCAATATTTGAGCCTGTGAGGATAGGGGGGGTAACTGTTTCACGTTCAACGCTCCATAACTGGGATGAGATTGAGCGGAAGGATATACGGGTTGGGGATACGGTTATCGTTGAGAGGGCAGGTGATGTCATACCCCATGTGGTAACGGTTATAAAAGAGAAGAGGACAGGTAAAGAGAGACCCTTCCCACCACCTGAAAGATGTCCTGTTTGTGACTCAAAGATTGTTAGAGAAGAAGGTGAGGTTGCCTACAGGTGTATCGGGCTTAACTGTCCTGCTCAGGTTCAGGAGAGAATCAGACACTATGCATCAAGGGGTGCAATGGATATAGAGGGTCTCGGGGAGAAGAATGTGGAACTGTTATACACAAATGGAGTTATCAACCATTTTGTTGACCTCTATAAGATAAAGAAGGAAGATTTATTAAAACTCCCGAGATTCGGAGATAAGTCTGCACAGAATCTAATAGATGCCATTGAAAAGAGCAAAAAGACCACGCTATCACGCTTCCTCTACTCTCTTGGTATCCTTCATGTAGGAGAATATGCAGCAAAGCTCCTTGCAAGGAATTTCCAGAGGCTTGAAGACCTCTACAGGGTAAAACCAGATAGGATTACGGCGATAAAGCAGATGGGTGATAAGATAGCAGAGTCAGTATCAAGGTTCTTTAATGATGATAAAAACCTTCGTACTCTTGAAATACTTAAATCATTTGGTCTTGAGATAACCAATCCTGATTATGCGGGAGAGGCATTAGAGTCAAGGCCACTCGATGGCCTTACATTCGTGATAACAGGCTCTTTGCCAAGGCCGAGAAAAGAGGTAGAAGAGTTAATTGAGAGCATCGGCGGCCATGCATCAAGTTCTGTGTCGAAGAGTACAGATTATCTCATAGTTGGAGAAGAACCAGGCTCAAAATTCAAGAAAGCTGAGGCGCTTGGTGTTAAAAGGATAACTTATGATGAATTTTTGAAGATGATAAAAAATTGGAAGAAAATGGGATGCGTCCATAATTAATTATTTCCTTGAGAATATTCTCTTTACCTTTTCCAGTGAAGGCTTATCACCTATCAGGAATACTATATCACCCTCCTTGAAGATAAAATCAGCAAGAAAACCCTGGACGGTCTCGCCGCCACGTTTTACTGCTATGACAAGGGCACCTGTTTCCTTCTGAATGTTCAGTTTCTTGACCGAGGAATTAACTGCCGCAGAACCCTTCTCAACCACAAAGCTCTCATAATCCACATCAGGCATGACGGCTATAGTGTCATGAAAAAGCCTCTTCGGTGTCTCACCTTTAATGAACATGCTATAGTGGTCCTTTCTGAATCGCTCGGCATACCTTGTTATTAATGGCCCAGGCATGTGATAGAATTGTAGTATTCTTGAGAAGAGTTCTATGGATGTCTCAAACTCTGCCGGTATTACCTCATCTGCTCCAAGTGAGAGTAGGTCCTGAACCTCAGCTATATACGATGTCTTTACAACGATATATATTTTAGGATTTAGACCCCTTGCTGTCTTTACCACCTTTCTTGTAGCTGAGGGATCAGAGATGGATATGACCATTGCCTTTGCCCTTTTAATACCTAATTTATGAAGGATCTCATGGCTTGTTGCATCACCATAGAAGATGGGCTCTCCTTTTTTTCGCCACTCTGTTACGGTCTGGTTATTCAATTCAAGAATAACATAAGGCACCTCAAGTTCCTTTAATACAAGGGCAACGTTTCTCCCATTAAGACCAAAACCAACAATAATTACATGGTCTGTCCTTTTATCCCTTCCACTAACAAACTCTCTGTGTGCCCTCATTGCCTGAAGCCTTGTAAGCAATCTCCTTGATGTTACCCACATGGAGAGTTGAGGAGAAAAGTTAACAAACAGCGGAGTAAGGAGCATGGTAATTACAGCAGATGAGAGAAAGTATTGATAGATGCTCTCTGCAATCAGGCCTGTCTTAAGGGCTACCACTGAGAGTACAAAAGAGAATTCCCCTATCTGAGAGAGTATTAAACCACTGTGTAATGATACCCTAAGATTCGAGCCTGTAATGAATATAGTGCCAGTAGATGTAAGGGTCTTAAGGATGATTACTGATACGACAATGAACATAACGGTTACGAAGTTAGAGAGAAAGAAGTCAAGATCCATGAGCATACCTACAGAGATAAAGAAGAGACCGTTGAAGCTGTCTTTGAAAGGCAATACATCTGAGATCGCCTGATATGAATACTCTGATTCCGAGATTATAAGGCCTGCAATGAACGCACCGAGTGCAAGGGATAGGCCGAGTTTATATGTGAGAAAGGCTGTGCCAAGGCATAGAAATATTATACTAATGACAAAGAGTTCCCTCATCCTTGTGTGAACAATCTGATGTAATACTTTGGGAACAAGCCAGCGGGCAGAGACAATAACAGCCATAATGATTCCCATAGCCTTTATCAACACCTCTGCCATTTCTCCGATACCCTTATGTGTGCCTGAAAGCATTGGTATCATTAACATGAAGAATACGACCGAGAGATCCTGAAATATCAGAATACCCAGACTTATCCTTCCATGTGGTGAGTCTATTTCTGCCCTATCAAAGAGGAGCTTCATCACTATTGCCGTACTGCTGAGGGCCATGAGAGGACCTAGGACAAGGGATGTTTCGGTCTTCTGTCTAAGCATGGTAGCGAGTAAGAAAAAGAGTAGAGAGGTTATGATGACCTGTAAGAATCCACCAAGAAAGATAACCTTTCTCAATTTGAGGAGGTTTTTGAGGGAGAATTCAAGTCCTATGGTAAATAGAAGGAGGATAACGCCTATCTCAGCAAATACCTCAACCAGGCGTATATCCTTTATTAACTCCAGTCCATGTGGCCCAAGAAGAACTCCTGATATGAGGAAGCCAACTATCGAGGGAACCCTGAACTTATTAAGTATAAATACGGATACAGCAGAAATGCCAAAGATGATGATTAGCGATTTTAAGAATTCAAACTCAGCCATATATGAGATTTTATCATATATGAACATATTCGTTTAAGAAATCTTGTGGTAGAGGGATAGGAAAAGATTGCAAAAGCCATGATTAAAGGTTAAAATTCTAAATCCCTTGGTCACTGAAAAAGCAAAATCTTCTCAGGTCATGAGCAAAGATTCAAAAGAGGCTAACAAAAAATGTTATTACTGATTCTCTCCTTTGGTGCTTATCTCTTCGCTCTGTGGAAAGGCTATCTGCTGTATGTAGGGCTTATTCTTCAGATAGCGTATATAACCTCAAGGGGCATCGAGCTTGGGAGACTACCCCTTGTCGGAGCACATGATACCCTTACTTTTCTCTCTTCATCGATTGTGGTGTTCTCTATCCCATTTGGAGTTGTGTTAAAGCGTCATTCACGGTTCCATATGGGCGTTGTATTATTAGCTGTTTCTCTTACAGTATTTTCGCTTATATCAAAACAGTATAATATGCCACTTCCACCTGTATTAAGGACATTCTGGTTTGAGGCACACGTTGTCCTGGCTTTTCTTTCATATGCCCTTTTTGCATTAGCAGCCATATTTGGATATATTTATTTGAAGGAGCAGGACAACTCCATTGATGGGATGCAATACAGGGCTATACTTATTGGTTACTGCCTTTTTACCCTTTCAATGATATTCGGAGGTATCTGGGCATACCTTGCATGGGGGACTTACTGGCTGTGGACACCAAAGGAACTCTGGACAGGAATATTGTGGTTATTTTATAGTCTCTATCTCCATGCCCGATTGAGACAGTGGTGGATGGGCAGACCAGTGGCATTCCTCAGTATCGTGGGCTTTGTTATTGTGATGTTTACATATCTTGGTGTTAGTCTCTTGATGAAGAGTTCACACAGTTTTTAGAAATGATAGTGTTTCACATCTGTCCAAAATAAAGATTAACATTTTAGAATATCTTGGACAGCGATGATAGTGTTTAAAAATATAATGAGGTTTCTTCTATCTTTAAGGACAGCTATATGGTTACTAATATTTATCCTTGCCCTTTTCTTTGTAGGGGCATTTATTATGCCTGTTAAAGAAGAGTACATGAGTATGTCCACAATACCATTATTTAAGTGGTTAAGAGAACAGCCCATAGATATAACATGGTGGGTATTTGGCTCAATCGGGGTTCTTTTATTCCTCTCTCTGAATACCATTTTCTGTAGTATTGAGTCCTTAATAAAGAAGAGAAAGGTAACCCGGTATCTCCTATTAATCTCTCCCCAGATAATACATGTTGGTTTCCTCTTTATGCTTTTTGCTCATCTGCTGGATGCGATCGGAGGGTCTAAATACCTTATCCCTGTCAGGGAGGGAATCGTTCTCAGACTAACAGATGATAGGGTCTTACGGATTAAGGATATTGATATTTCTATTGATAGTTCTGGATATATAAGGGACTGGAAGGTGGAGGTAGAGGATATTTATGGTAGAAACGACAAGAACGATGCCATAAGGCCGAACAAGCCATTTATTAATAAAGGACTCAATGTAAATGTGAAGGACCTCAGGGTCTTCCCTCATGAGGCTGTACTTCTGCAGATAAGCAGAGAGCCAGGTGCTGTATGGGCACTTGCTGGAGGCATCCTGTTTATAATAGGTATTACTATCCTTATTTTGTTTAAAATAAGGATGGAAGACAATTTACAGAATACAGGGATAGGGAGAGGATAATGACACAGGGTCTTGATAATGCTACTGCTTGCTGGAAGGTGATATTGTCTGACGTCTCAAAAAACAGAAGATTGCTTCCATTAATTGAGGATTTTGCACGTAGTAACACTACCCCTGCAAAGGTTGTCTTTGGGACATCCGGATGGAGAGGTGAGATAGGGACAGATTTTACATTCAATAATGTTAGGGTGGTAACATCAGCCATCATCAAGATGTTTAAAGAATCCGAGTCTTCAGTTATGCAGGCCATAGGAGTGAAGGATTTTGATGAGATAAGGAGAAGGGGTATTATTGTTGGCCATGATAACAGATTTCTTGGTAAAGAGTTTGCAATGGAGGTGATTGGATTGCTTCAAAAAGAGGGGATAAAGGTATGGTATGCAGGCGAGGCGATAACCCCTGAATTCTCAGCAGGCATAGAGATGCTTGATGCTGCGTGTTCCATTAACCTTACCCCATCTCACAACCCTCCAAATTATGGAGGCCTCAAGTTCAATCCCTCTGATGGTGGTCCTGCAGGAACAGAGATTACTGGAAGGATACAGGATATTGCCAACATGATGATGGAGAAATCGATTAGGGTAGAGCATGTTAAACCACTGAGCATCGAAAGGATCGACCTCACCGAGCTTTATATTAAATACATTACAGATAGGAAGACACTGAATATAAAAAAGATAAGAGATTTTGTGAGGGATGAGGATTGTATAATCTGTGTTGATAATGTTCATGGTGCGACAAGGGGCAGAATACAGAGGATTGTTGGTAAAAGCAATAAAATAAGGTATCTAAGAACAGAGGATGATGTGCTCTTTGGCGGTATTGCTCCAGAGCCTTCAAGGGAGAATATGAAAGGGGTTGAGGATGTTCTTTCTAAAAGCAATGCCCGATTTAAACTCGGTGTTGTAATGGACCCCGATGGTGACAGAATAAGACATGTTGATGGTAAGATGCAGATTCCTATGAACTATTTTGGTGCTATGGCATTCCATTTTTTTCATGTATATAAGGGGTTCAGGGGGATTGCGGTTAAATCAGTTGGAACAAGTAATCTTGTAAACGCTATAGCAGAGAAACTTGGTGTGCCTGTTATAGAGACAAGGGTGGGATTCAAACACTTCAGGCCATATATGATAAGGAATGCCTCACCAAAGGCTGTTGTTGTCTTTGAGGAATCTGATGGCATCTCAGGCTATAACCATACCCTTGAAAAAGACGCCATCTTCGGCCTTCTTCTATCAATCGAGATGATGGCTATTACAGGGAGAAACCTCAGTGAATATCTAAGTGCTTTAATGGATGAGTATGGCCATTACTACCCTGACCGTTCAGGCATAGGGGTTGACCGCAGCCTTACAGGTGAGGCACTTCATAAGAAACTTTCTATTATAAAAGAGAAATATAAGGAAGGCGAAGGCGTCGATGTTGGAGGACGGAGAATGAGGATAAAGGATGTTATTACTGTTGACGGGACAAAACTTGTGCTTGAGGATGGCTCATGGTTTATGATAAGGCCATCCGGGACCGAGCCAAAGGTAAGATTTTATATAGAGGCAAGGACAGAGGAAGAGAAGAGGGACGTTTTTGAGACTGCTGAAAGGATAACAAAGGAAGCAATTGGGATGGTTTAGGTATTAAGCTTTTCGTAGTCTTCCCATGGTTAGTAATCTCTACCCTTACACCCCTCAGTCTTGTCTTGAGTCTCTGCGGGATAAGATTTCTTTCGATGAAGTCAATTATCTCAACCCCTTTTTCTGTTATAACATTGTTGAATCTTATACCAGCTTCATATATCGGTATAACCTCTCCCTTTTCATTCCTTTTTGAGCCGACTATCTTCTCCCATACAACAATGCCCTTTAATAAGATCGAACTCTCCTGGCATTCCACATGGAGGCTGTATTCATCACCCATGGTCAGTCTTCTGTCAAGACTTATAGAGGCACCACTTGAGCTTATATTAAGAAGTTTAACATTTGTATGAAACTGCATCTTGCATTGTATCCCCAGTCCCTCTGTTACAAGCCTCTTATAGCGCCTTCTTTCTAACATCTTAAATCTCCTTCAATTTATTAATGCCCTTAACATGTCAGATGCAGTGCAGCTACGGTTGGTCTTTCTGATGATATCTTATTGTATAACTCTACAGCATCCTTTGAATTATGAATATATACATCCATCCCAATGGACTCAAGATGTTTAACTGTCTCATCAGGTACCCTCATAGTCCCATAATAGCCTGTCCCGATTATTAAGACAGGGGGTTTTTCATCAATAATATCCTTAAGATCAGGTATCTGTAATAGATGCCCTTCAAGCCTCCACCAGGATGATTTAACACGGTCAGGAAATATGATGATGTCAGAGGTATATGACTTCCCATCCACTATAATCCTTCCAAATGAATAATGGCTTATCCTCATCATCTCCCCTCTTTATTTATCTTTCTGTGTTGAAGGTATGTTTTTATTTCATGTTTAAAGTTATCACTGAAGATGTCTTCATCAAGCCTTCCCTTAATCTCTTCTATCTTCCATGCACGCACCTCGTCAATTTCATCTTTATTAAAGATAATCTTACCATTATATACACATGAATATGTATGGACGAGTTCTGTCTCATAGGGGTTTGAGTGGATGTATGAATAAAGGAATTCTGGATGACAATATGCCATCCCGAGCTCCTCTTCCATCTCCCTTCTTACAGCCTCATCAAGTGTCTCGCCAGGGTTTACATGACCTCCCACAGATGTATCCCACTTTCCTGCAGCAACATCCTTGTTTGTGGAACGTTTCTGCAGTAGAAGTTCTCCTTCTTTGTTAAAGACAAGAACATGGACAACCCTGTGTATAAGGGAGGGATTGCCGTGTATTATTGACCTTGGAAGGGTCCTGATAACCCTGCCGTCGGTGCTTACCACCTCAAGGATTTCCTCTCCTGTCATTTCTTGTTCCCTATTACTTATTGAAATTATTATAAACAACTTGATATAGTTTTTCATGAAGATCGCCCTTACCATTGCAGGTTCTGACCCTACTGGTGGTGCGGGTCTTCAAATAGATTTGAAGACCTTTAAAGCTATGGGCGTTTATGGTCTTGGTATCCCTGCTGTCCTGACAGCGCAAAATACAGAGGGGGTATTTGATATCTATGAACTGCCAACCGCTTTTCTCAAAAAGCAACTGGATACACTCTTGAGTGACATTTTACCCGATGCAATCAAGACAGGAATGATCTACTCTTCTGAGGTTATTGATGTGATTGTTGGTAAGGTCAGGGAGTATTCTCTAAGGAATCTTGTAGTAGACCCAGTGACAGTTTCATCCTCTGGAACATCACTTATTAAAGATGGTGTGCTTGAGGTAATGAAGGCTCAACTCTTCCCTATTGCAAGGGTCATCACCCCAAATATTTATGAGGCATCAGTGCTTACAGGTATAGATATTCGTAGTAAGGCAGATATGAAAGAGGCAGCAATAAGAATCCTTGAATACGGAGCAGATTCGGTAATAATTACAGGCGGGCATTTAGAAGATAGGGCAACAGATCTACTCTTTGATGGAGAGGAGTTTATCACGCTGGATGAGGAGATCCTTGATGGTAAGTATCATGGCACAGGCTGTGTATTTTCAGCTGTTATCACCGCATCCCTTTGCCTTGGCTATGATGTGAAAGAGGCATTTGTGAAGGCAAAGGAATTTGTCTATAATGCCATGAGGTCTGCTATAGCCCCTGGAAAGGGTATGAAGATACTGAATTTTTGGGAATAGCATAAAGAATGAAGACCACCCTCACTATACCGCAGGTTCTGTTGAGACTCGGATTATGGTTTTTACATTCCCTCGTGGGTTAAAGTCTCCGATTACATCAAGGCGTTTTGGTTTCAGGAGTTTTTTGAGATCGTTGAATATTTGATTCGTTACAGACTCATGGGAGATATACTGACCCCTAAACTTATTAAAGTAGAGTTTCAGGGATTTCAGCTCAACAATGTATTTATCAGGTATGTAGTTAATCCTTATGGTTGCAAAGTCAGGATAACCTGAGCGTGGGCACAGACATGTAAATTCAGGAAAGCTGATCTCTATTGTATAATCCCTGTCAGGGTAAGGGTTCTCCCATCTCTGTAGTTTTGCCCTAAAGATAATTCTTTCCCCATATTTCATGGACTAATTATAACAAAAAGTGCATATCTACTTTCTGACCGCGGATCTATTCTTTTCCATTGGTTCGTTACCAGACCCCTTGACCATTCTGAATATAAGACCCACAATAAATGAGCCGAGGATCGGTTCTAATCCAGATTACATCTGCCCAAAATAAAGATTAACATTTTAGAATATCTTGGACAGCAATGATGGTGCATATTACATATTAAAAGCAATCAATTTTATTGGTTAAGGATTGTGCTTGAAAAGACAACACCACTTAATTTATATTGTCTTAAGTTATGAGTAAGTTTTTTGCAACAAATAAAGCCGTAGAGATAGGGCCACAGAAAATTATTCAGCTCTTCTTTCCCCATTCAAATTTCCATGCAATAGTAGTTGTGGATAACACAGCCCTTGGCCCGTCCATTGGCGGGGTGAGGGTATCTTTAGATGTTACAGTTGAAGAGGTAAAAAGGCTTGCCATGGTTATGACAATGAAGAATTCTATTTCTGGACTTCCCCATGGAGGGGGAAAGGCTGGGATAATAGTTGATCCAAAAAGCCCTGAAAAGGAGCATTATTTCAGAGTATTTGCCCAGGCAATAAAAGAATTATATGAATACATTCCAGGACCTGATATGGGTAGCAATGAAGAATGCATGGCATGGATTTATGATGAGATTGGAAGGGCAACTGGATTACCTGAGGAGATTGGAGGGCTTCCCCTTGATAGACTCGGTGCAACAGGTTATGGGTTGGCAGAATGTGCGGAGATTGCATGTCCATATGCAGGCATTGAATTAAAGATGGCGAGGGTTGTTATTCAGGGCTTTGGAAGTGTTGGGAGGGCTTCTGCAAAAAATTTTTCAGAAAAGGGGGCTACAGTCATTGCAGTGAGTGATACAAAGGGAAGTATTTATAATCCAGATGGCTTAGATGTAAATGAACTTATGGATGTAAAAAGAACAACTGGAAGCGTTATAAATTATAAAAAAGGGACGGTTAAGAACTGTGAAGACCTATTCTCCATACCGTGTGAGATACTCATTCCTGCAGCAACCCCTGATGTAATACGTAGGGATAATGTTGATAGAATATCAGCAAAACTGATACTTCAAGGTGCAAATATTCCTATAACAAGGGAGGCAGAGGAGATACTCCATAAAAGGGGTATTCTTTCTGTCCCTGATTTTATTGCCAATGCTGGTGGGGTGATAATGGCTGCAATGGAGTATGCAAAAAAATCCGAAGGGGAGGCGTTTGATGCTATATCTGAACGCATAAGGAAGAACACAAAATTAATCCTTGAGAAATCCCTTAATGAAGATATTCCCCCAAGAGATGCAGCAGAGTCTATTGCTAAAGAGCGTGTCTTAAAAGCTATGTCTTATAAGAAAGGTCTGTAACATAAATGCCAGAAGATATAATTGAATCTTTTAATGTGAAACGACTCGCTATCCTTAACGAGAAAGGTGAGGTAGATGGTTCGATCATGCCTTCTTTATCTGATAACGATATTAAGAAACTATACGAATTACTCATCCTCTCAAGGACATTTGACCGCTATGCACTTAACCTTCATGCTGAAGGCAGACTTGGCACATATGCATCTATCTTAGGACAGGAGGCATCACAGATTGGAAGTGCCTTTGCTATTAAAAAATCCGATTGGGTATTCCCATCCTTTAGGGAGATGGGCGTATATATAACAATGGGCTACCCACTATTTATGCTTTATCAATACTGGTCAGGAGATGAAAGGGGCATCAAGACACCTGATGACCTTAATATTTTCCCTTTATGTGTACCTGTTGGGACGCAGGTTCCTCACGCAGTTGGCGTTGCAATGGCAGTAAAATACAAAAAGGATCAAATAGCAGTTGTATGCTATTTTGGCGATGGCGGAACATCAAAAGGGGATTTCCACGAAGGCTTTAATATTGCAGGGGTATTTAAACTGCCTGTGGTATTTATCTGCCAGAATAACCAATGGGCAATATCAGTGCCGAGGGAGAAGCAGTCCGCATCAAAGACCCTTGCGCAGAAGGCGTTTGCCTATGGATTTGAGGGTATCCAGGTAGATGGCAATGATATATTTGCTGTTTATAGGGCAACAAAGGAGGCATTGGATAAGGCAAGGAGTGGTGGTGGGCCAACATTCATTGAATGCTTCACATATAGGATGGGAGACCATACAACTGCTGATGATGCTTCCAGATATAGAAAGGAAGAGGATGTAAAGCAGTGGAAACCGAAAGATCCTGTTCTTAGGTTAAAGCTATTTATGGAGAGAGGAAGGCTGTGGACAGAGGAATATCAGAGAGAGGTTGAAGAAAAAGCAAAGACGATGGTTGAGGAGGCTGTAAAGATGGAGGAGTTAATTAAGCCTCCAGCGGTAGAGGATATGTTTAAATATACTTATGAGAAGTTAACGCAGCGACAGATAAAGCAGGTAGAATCATTATGACTTTTTGTACACAGGTGTAGTTGCAGTGTAAGGATTTCTGATATGCCAGTACTCAACATGGTTCAAGCAATTAACCTTGCGTTAAGAGAAGAGATGGAGAGGGATGAGGATGTTGTTATCCTTGGTGAAGATGTTGGTAAGGACGGAGGGGTATTCAGGGTTACAGAGGGGCTATGGGAGAGGTTCGGCTCGGATCGCGTCGTTGATACACCACTTGCAGAGTCGGGCATTGTCGGTACTGCTATTGGGATGGCTCTGTATGGATTAAAACCTGTTGCTGAGATTCAATTTATGGGATTCATATATCCTGCTATTGATCAGATATTTGCTCACGCCTCAAGGATAAGGGCACGTTCAAGGGGCAGATACAACTGCCCTCTTGTAGTAAGGACACCTTATGGAGCAGGCATAAAGGCACCTGATCTTCATTCAGAAAGCACAGAGGCATTGTTCTGTCATATGCCTGGAATAAAAGTGGTTGTGCCATCTGCGCCTTACAATGCAAAAGGACTTTTAATATCAGCTATCAGAGACCCTGACCCTGTAATATTTCTTGAATCAACAAGGCTATACCGTCTTATAAAGGAAGAGGTTCCTGAAGGAGAATATACTATACCGATTGGAAGGGCGAGGGTTGTTCATGAAGGCAGGGATGTTACAGTAATTTCATGGGGAAGCATGCTGCACAGAGTATTGCAAGCAGTTGAAGGCTTTGATGCAGAGATAATAGATTTGATGACACTCGTGCCTCTTGATGAAGAGGCTGTCTTTAAGTCAGTAAAAAAGACAGGGAGGGTTGTGATTGTTCATGAGGCGCCAAAGACAGGTGGTTTTGGTGCAGAGATATCGGCCACTATTGCAGAGGACGCGATGCTTTATCTCAAAGCTCCTATAGTAAGGGTTACAGGATACGATGTTGTTATGCCCTTGCCTAAGCTTGAGGATTATTATATGCCTACAGTAGCAAGGATAAAGAAAGGCATTGAAAAGGTAATGAAATATTAAAGGAGAGATGATATGTCATTTGAGTTTGTATTGCCTGATTTAGGTGAAGGCATAACAGAGGGTGAGATAAGGGAGTGGAAGATAAAGGAAGGCGATACGGTTGAAGAACACCAGATAGTTCTCGAGATAGAGACTGACAAGGCAGTTGTGGAGGTGCCATCTCCCCAAAAGGGCAAGGTTGTAAAGATCTATAAAGATGAAGGAGAGGTTGCAAAGGTTGGCGAGGTATTAATGACTATAGCGAAAGAAGGAGAGAAAGCAGAGGAGAGAGCAAGGTCTGTGTCAGTAGTTGGGGTTCTACCTGAGGAGGAAGAAATCCTTGCTACCCCTGCTGTGCGGGCACTGGCGAAGGAACACGGGGTTAAACTTGAGACAATTAGAGGTTCGGGGCCTGGTGGAAGCATTACAGAAGATGATGTTATAAAGGCGTCTGAAAAGCTAAGGAAAGCAGAAGACCAGTACGGCGCGATAGAGAGGATACAAATAAAAGGGTTAAGAAGGGCAATAGCAAGGAACCTTATGGCATCACAGAGGTCAACCGTATTTGTGACTGGTATGGATGAGGCTGATATCACAGAACTATGGAACCTTCGTGAAAGGGAAAAAAAGGCTATGCAGGAAAAGGGCTTACATCTGACATTCTTGCCCTTCTTTATAAAGGCTGTTCAGCATGCGCTTACAGAACATCCATTGCTCAATGCCTCTGTTGATGAGAATAGAGAGGAGATAATAATTAAAAGATACTACAATATTGGTATTGCGGTTGATACGCCTGAAGGATTGATGGTTCCTGTTATAAAGAATGCAGATAAAAAGACCATCCTTGAACTTGCCACAGAGATTCAGAACCTGAGTAAAAAGGCAAGGGAGAGAAAGATAACCCTTGAGGAGATGAGGGGAAGCACTTTCACAATATCAAACTATGGGCACTTCGGTGGGACATTCGCAACACCTATAATCAACTATCCTGATGTTGCAATTCTTGGGACAGGAAAGATTTCAGATAAGCCATGGGTTAAGGACGGACAGATTGTAATAAGAAAGGTCCTTCCACTTTCATTGACCTTTGACCATAGGGTAACAGATGGTGTAGATTCAGCAAGGTTTTTGACAAAGGTGATAAATTATCTCGAAGACCCGGCATTGTTGTTCATAGAAAGCGCATGAGTATTGATTTACTCTTCAATCCGGAAACCATAGCCCTAATAGGAGCCTCCCACACTGAAGAAAAGCTTGGTGGTATAGTCCTGAAGAATCTCCTTAAGTTTGAAGGCAGGGTTTATCCTGTCAACCCCCGATATAATGAATTGATGGGGCTAAGAGCATATCATTCGGTAACAGAGATCCCGGATGCAATAGATGTTGCGATAATCATACGTCCTGCCCCTGAAGTGGCCACAATACTTAGAGAACTTAAAGGCAGGACAAAATATGCGATTATCATGAGTTCGGGGTTTGCAGAGATTGGAGAGACAACACTTCAGGAAGATGTTAAGGATGTTGGGATGGAGATGGGGATAAGGCTACTGGGACCAAACTGTATGGGTATCTTCAATCCATATAAGAGACTTGATACATTCTTTCTTCCCTATGAAAGGCTAAAGAGACCCAAAAAGGGGAACGTAGCTGTTGTATCACAAAGTGGTGCAATTATCAGTTGTATTATAAGTGCAATAACTGAATCAAATATGGGGGTATCAAATGTTATTGGTTATGGTAATGCAATAGATATTGACGAGGCAGATATTTATGAATATCTCAGCCAGGACAGGAAAACCAGTGTTGCAATCTCTTATATTGAATCAGTAGGTGATGGAAGAAAGTTTATAGAAAAGGCAAGGCAACTGTCGGAAAAGAAACCCCTGATAGTGCTAAAATCAGGGAAAGGAGAAAGAGGTAAGACTGCTGCTTTTTCTCACACTGGCAGACTTGCTGGTAGGTATGAGGTCTTTCATTCTATACTCAAACAGTTTGGAATACAGGAGGCTCAGGATTTTGAAGAACTAATTGATTCAGCAAAGGCACTATCGTATCAGGGGATATATAAAAAATCCTCCCATCTCCCTTTTACTAAAGGGTGGTTAGGAGGGGTTAGCAATCGTGTTCTTATCATTACCAACGGTGGAGGCTCAGGCGTGCTTGCTGTTGATGAGTGCATAAGGCAGGGGCTTGAGGTTCCAGATTTACCCCATGATAAAAAAGAAAGACTAAAGGGAGTATTCCCTCATTTTTATGGAGTTAATAACCCAATTGACCTTACTGCACAGGTAAAGGATGAGGATTATATTACGGCCCTAAATGAATTGAAGGATGATTATGATGGCTTTGTAGTAATCGCTTTGCCTAATGTCACAGGAATTACTGAAAGGCTTGCAGGATTGATAAGGGAATTTAAAAAGACGTTAAATAAACCTATGGTCTTTCACCTTTCACCCAGTGGGATTACAAAAAGGCTAACCACTCTCATTGAAAGAGGGAATATCCCTGTTTATCCTACACCGGAGAGGGCAGTAAGAGGGCTACGTGTACTTCTTACACTATGTACTAATTCTTAACTTGGCGTCCAGTATCAGTGCTCCTTGTGGATAAAGCGAGACAGGATTCAAGTCTATTTCTGTAACTTTTTTTGTTTCCATTATTTCTGAAGTGGCTATGATTATATCTATAAGAGAGTTTATGTCAACAGACGGTCTTCCTCTGTAACCTTCAAGGATCGCATAACCTTTTATCTGTTTGATGAGCCATAGTGCATTATCCTTTTCCAGAGGGGCAAGTGCAAAGGCGACATCTTTAAATAGTTCAACAAACACACCTCCAAGGCCAAACATTATGATCGGACCGAATTGTTCATCCATCATGCCACCAACAATAACCTCAATCCCCTGAGGTGCCATCTCCTCAATAATTACACCTTCGGCATCTTTTATCTGCATAAGTTCTTTTACAGCGTTTCTCAATTCATCTTCATCTCTTATCCCCATCCGCACACCATTAACCTCTGTTTTTGATATTATCTTTGAGGATGAAACCTTTGCCACAAGGGGATATGTAAGTCTTAGTATGGGAATTTCATCCCCTTTTTTTATGAATATCCCTTCTGGCGATTGAATCCCGAACTCCTTCAAAAATCCCTTGACCTCGTGTTCAAGGAGGATTGTCTTATCCCTGTATTTATCTAACAAGTCTTTTATCATGATTACCTTATAAGTTATATTATACACAGCAATGAAGGATTATTTTAAAGGATACCGGGAATTTTCACTGTCTATTCCTGAAAGGTTCTCCTTTCCACTTGATGTGTTTGATGAGTGGGGTAAAGGGTGGCAGTTGTTGCAAGCCCTGATGAGGTAAGGGGAAAGGAAGGTTGGATTGGTCGGGGAGTTTCACATAACCATAGGGTTGATTGTTATTTTGTAAAAAAATGATTTAAATTAAAGATATGGCCGTGCTTGAGATTAAGAAATACCCTGAAGGGATACTGAGAGAGAAGACATCCCCTATTGCTGATTTTGGCATATCTCTTCAGAGGTTGATCGATAATATGATAGAGACCATGTATGCATCACATGGTGTTGGGCTTGCAGCAAATCAGGTGGGTGTACCAAAGAGTGTCATGGTTATTGATGTAAGCACAAGGGAGAAGAGCGCTCCATTGATTGTGCTTATTAATCCAGAGATAATTCAGGCCGATGGTGAGACAGCATTTGAGGAGGGTTGTCTTAGTCTGCCTGATTACACAACAGTTGTGAAGAGGGCAGAGAAGGTGAGGGTGAAGGGTTTTGACAGATATGGTAAGGAGATTGAGATAGAGGGAGAAGGACTTTTATCAAGGGCATTACAGCATGAGATCGACCATCTTAATGGCCTGCTTCTTATTGACAGAATCAGTCGTCTGAAGAGAGAATGGTTTAAAAAACGATACCTCAGAGAAAAAGTCATGAAATCCTGATGAGACTTATCTTCTTTGGCACGCCCGAGTTTGCTACACCATCACTCAATGCACTTCTGAAATCAGGATTTGATGTGGTTGCTGTTATTACTCAGCCTGACAGACAGAGGGGCAGGGGAAGACAACTTCTGCCTCCACCTGTGAAAGTAAAGGCTCAAAGACATGGACTCATGGTTCTTCAGCCTGAGAAGGTGAAGGATAGCGATTTTATAAAAACCCTCAGAGACCTGAACACAAACCTTGTCATCGTTGTTGCATACGGTCAGATACTGCCTCCTGAGATAATCCATATGCCTGACATGGGCTGTATAAATCTCCATGCTTCACTGCTTCCAAAATACAGAGGAGCAGCACCGATAAACTGGGCTATAATCAATGGAGAGAAAAGGACAGGTGTCACGACCATGCTCATGGATGAGGGTATGGATACAGGACCCATCCTTCTTCAACAAGAGGTGGAGATCAAAGAAGATGATACAGCAGGTAGTCTTTCAGAGATACTTGCTGAAGAGGGTGCGAGTCTCTTAATTAAGACATTGGATATGCTTAAGAAGGGTAACATAAAGCCAATGCCTCAGTCAGGCGAGGTTTCTTATGCACCATCCTTAAAAAAATCTGATGGTCTTATAAACTGGTCAATTCCTGCTCAGAGACTTTATGATTTCATAAGAGGGGTTACCCCGTGGCCAGGTGCGTACACCTTTTTTGGTAAAGAGAGGATAAGGGTTATAAAGACAATACCCGTTGATGGGGAGGGTAAGCCAGGGGTTATAGAGAAAATTAAGAAGGATGAATTGCTTGTGGGTGCAAGTACGGGTCTGCTTTCCATTCTTGAGCTTCAACCTGAGGGTAAATCAGTTATGGATATTAAATCTTTTTTACAGGGAAGAAGGCTTGAAAAGGGAATGGGTTTTAGTGGTGGTGTGGTTCATTAGGGCATGTTGCATTGATACTCGATATATTTTAATCTAATATCATGTTAAGAAGTCTTTTAAGGACAGTCCTTTATCTTCTGAGCTTTATCATTATATTTGTAATTGTTATCCTCTTGAGCATACAGGTTGTGGGATACAGGAAGACTGTTGATGTCCCGCTCCTTGTGGGCAAGGATATTAAGGATGTGAAAAAGATCTTGATAAAAAAGGGGCTTTCACTGGAGATTGATGATGAAGCATATAATGCAGAATTTCCCAAGGGGTCTATTGTAAGGCAGAATATAGAGCCTGGCAGAAGAGTTAAAAAAGGCAGTGAGATAAGGGTGGTTGTGAGTAAAGGCGTTGAGGTCTTCTCAATGCCGTCCTTTGAAGGTCAGGTCCTTGACGAGGCAAAGTTGACCATGATAAATCTCGGGTTAAAGATTGGTAAGATTACATGGGTACACTCTGATATGGTTGAGAGGGATAGGATAATAGCACAGAGACCCTTGCCAGGAAATGTGAGGGAGAATGAGGTGAATTTTCTTGTCAGTCTTGGTGCATACGATGTATCCTATAGATGTCCATCGTTTGTTAACATGACGATAGATGATGCAAGGAAACTTGCAGAGGCAATGGGAATAAAACTTATAGAGCAGGAGCAAGGTAGTAGAGTGATATTCCAGAAACCAGAGGCAGGGACGATTATAAAGAAGGGTGATACAGTTGAGGTGACTCTCGGTCGTGGCTGGGGTTTCTGGTTTTAAATTAAGTCAAATTGAGCGTCTCAGATATTATAGAGATGGAGAACCCTTCAAAAATGAATAATGCGACAGGATTTTAATATAAGTTCAGGCATCTGAATATATTTTTACCCATAGGGTGAAGATTTTCCAGAGGGGTGCAAGTATCTTTTTAGGTGTCGCTATTCATTTTTTTCAGTCTTCCCCATCTCCATTAAAGAGGAGAGGGTCATTCAGCTTAGTTTAAATCTTTACAGGAGGTGATATGATTAAGATAGCCCCATCTATTTTATCAGCAGACTTTTCAAGGCTTGGTGAAGAGATAAAGGCAGCAGAGGATGCAGGTGCTGACTTGATCCATGTCGATGTCATGGATGGCCATTTTGTACCCAATATAACGGTTGGGCCCCTTGTGGTTAAGGCTGTTAAGGGTGTAGCATCAGTGCCCATTGATGTACATCTTATGATTGATAAGCCCGACAGGTATATAAAGGTCTTTGTTGAAAGTGGTGCAGATTTTCTGACCGTTCATTCAGAGGTGTGCACTCATTTACACAGGACCGTGCAGAATATAAAAGAGTTCGGTATAAAGGCGGGTGTTTCCATCAATCCAGCAACACCTCTGAGTGATATCGAGTTTATACTTCCGTTTGTTGACATGGTGTTGGTGATGTCAGTTAATCCAGGCTTTGGAGGACAGGAATTCATCCCAGAGGTTATACCCAAGATCAGAAGACTGAGAGGGATGATAGATGACGGTGGTTATAACGTCAGTATTGAGGTTGATGGTGGGATTAATCCTGAAAATTCTGTGAATGTTTTTTCAGCAGGTGCGGATATACTTGTGATGGGAAATGCCTTTTATGGTTCAGATGATTATCACGCTGTTATAAGATCTGTGAGGGAGAGGTGTGGGGTAGTAACTGATTAGATGTATAAAAGGTTGATGCCTGAAGAGAAAGACCCAAAAAGGGCGAGTATACTTTTCAGTAAAGCAGAGAGAAGCAGGTCTTCAAGAAGATACGATCTTGCCATTGAATTATACAAGAGGTCGATGAGACTTTATAAAAAGGCCTCTGATATAAATGGTCTACTCAACTGCTGTCTTTCCCTTGGTGACACATTGAGGGCAAAAGGTGATTTTACAGAGGCAAGACTGTATTATGAAGAAGGGTTTAACCTTGCAGATATTCTTAATGAAAGGACCGCAGAGGCTGATGCATTGGTGGGGATTGGTCTTTGCTTAAGGGCACTTGGTTATTGGAAAGAAGCCCTGCTTCATGTTAACAGAGCTAATAGATTATATATTTCCCTGAATGATAAAAACGGAGAGGCATTCTCTTTATGGGCAAAGGCTGGAACTTACAGGATAAAGGGAGATATAAGCAAGGCCATCAAACTATTCCACAAGGCATTGAATCTCTTCACTGATTTACATAACAGGTCAGGGATCAATTATTCATACTGTGGTCTTGGTGGTTGTTACAGGATTGCAGGTAAAACAGATGAGTCAGAAAGATACTACAGTATGGCAAACAGAAATTTTAAGAGGATAAATGATGCATTTGGACTTGCATACTCATTCTGTGGTCTTGGTAATGTTCAGAGAATGTATGGAAATTATAGTGAGGCCATCAATCTTTTCAAAAAGGCTGAGAATATCTATCACAAGATTGGTGACAGGGTAAGTTATGCATATACACTATGGAGTATTGCCACAACATATAAGATGCTGGGCAAATTAAGAATGGCAGTGAGGACTCTCAGGAAGGCTGATGCATTATTTAAGCAGACACATGATCCGAGGGGTAGGATATACTGCGTACTTGGATATAGTGAGTTAAGTTATATGAATAATTTAAAGAGCAGGGCACGGAGGTCATTAATAAAGGCAGAAAGACTTGCTGATATCTATGGGTTTAAGATTGAGAGGGATTACGCAAGGAGGTTACTCAGGGCCATTGAGAGTGGCAGAGGATTACCTATGAATTTCCCTTGACTCTCTTTTTAAAGTCCTTGAAATAAAGGGGTTTATTTGTTAGTATTGATTCATCTTGGAATGAACCTTTGGGGAGACTGTGAATGAAAAGCAGGAGATAAAGGACGTAGATAGTGTAAACGTCCTAAAGGCAAATATCCTGAACAGGGGGATAGCACGAAGTATTGATATCCTTATAGTTATTGCCCTTTTTGAGACATTATCAAAGGCAGGGTATTTTGCAGGGTTACTTTATATACTGATTGCTGATGGGCTCTTTGATGGCAGAAGTGTTGGTAAGTGGCTTATAGGATTGAGGGTTATTGTTAGTGATACAAAGAGTCCATGTACATATAAGGAGTCAATAATAAGGAACCTCCCATTTGCAATTGGATATATCTTTTTTGGTCTCTTAAAGGGCATCCCACTTGTAGGCTGGTTGTTTGCTGTTGTTATCCCTATTATTATATTAGGGATTGAAGCTCTTATAATGATCGGTAACGATAACGGGAGACGTTTTGGTGATGAGGTTGCAAAGACTTGCGTTATAGAGGCAAATATAGGAGGATAGATGTTTCAGAAGATACTCGGTTGGTTTTCAAATGACCTTGCTATAGACCTTGGTACTGCCAATACCCTTGTATTTGTGAAGGGCAAGGGCATTGTATGTAATGAGCCTTCTGTTGTAGCGGTGCAGAAGGAGCGTGTTATAGCTGTTGGTGCTGAGGCACAGAGGATGCTTGGCAAGACACCTGCAAATATAATTGCGATGAGGCCTTTGAAGGATGGCGTGATTGCAGACTTTGATAAGACAGGTGAGATGCTAAAGTATTTTATAAGAAAGGTGCATAACAGGAAGAGCTTTATCTCACCAAGGATTGCTATAGGTGTTCCCTCAGGTATAACACAGGTGGAGCAGAGGGCTGTTAAAGATGCTGCACAAGCATCAGGTGCAAGGGAGATATATCTTATAGAGGAACCAATGGCAGCGGCGATTGGTGTGGGTTTGCCCATCTCAGAGCCTTCAGGGAATATGATAGTTGATATAGGAGGTGGCACCACTGATGTTGCAGTGATTTCACTTCATGGTGTTGTTTACAGTAAGGCTGTGAGGACAGGTGGAGATAAGATGGACGAGGCGATTGTTAACTATGTAAAGAATAAGTCAAAGATACTTATTGGTGAGAGAACTGCCGAACGGATAAAGAGGGAGATTGGCGCAGCTATTAAGCTTGACAATGAGGACAGGACAGTCCAGATAAAGGGCAGAGACCTTGTATCGGGTATCCCCAAGACCGTGACGATACACGAGGATGAGATAATAGAGGCTATAAGCGAGATCGTTGGGGTTATCGTTGATACAATAAAGATTGCCCTTGAGAATACACCTCCAGAACTCGCCTCAGACATAGTTGACAGAGGTATTGTTCTTGCAGGTGGTGGTGCACTATTGAGGGGGCTTGATGTACTCCTTAGACAGGAGACGGGTCTACCGGTAATTGTTGCTGATGACCCATTATGTGCTGTTGTAAAAGGTGTGGGAAGGGTTCTGGATGACCTCGATGTCCTTAGCAGGGTCTCTATATAATTATAATTAAAATCATTGCTTCTAAAAATATAGGGTTAAATGCTGAATAAAAGCAATCAGCGACACGAAGCTACTTATGTTATGTATAAAAACCTTATAGTCAAATACTGTCTGATAATTATATGCATTATGAATCTCAGGTTAAGATCTTCAACAATCATGTCGCTTTATTGATTTTATTCAGCATTTAACCCGTTGTTAATCTTTATTTTGGACAGATGTGAATCAAAATATAATACGGCTATGAAGTTAATATAAATGCGCCTCAGGAATAAATTTCTTACCTTTATACTCGTTATTATACTTATCTTTGCTTTATTCACATATCAGGGCATCAAAAGACAAAAAAGTGTTTCAGGCGTCCTTAGTTATTCGTTTTATCTGTTTTTAGAGGGACACTCTGTTGTTCTTAAGAAGTTAAGGGGATTTTTTGAAAAATACATCTTTGTCATCGGCAAGGTGGATGAAAATAAGAGACTGCTTGAAAGGATAAAGATACTCGAACAGGAGAGGAACAGATACATAGAGGCTGAAAATGAGAATAAGAGGCTTAGGATGTTGCTTGAGCTCAAATCACAGAGACATGATTTTATTACAGCAGCAGAGGTCTTAGCAAGGGATCCTGGTAACTGGTTTCATCTACTATGGATAGACAAGGGTTTAAGAGATGGTATCAGAAAAGGTATGATTGCTGTTGCGCCTGATGGACTTGTTGGAATGGTCCGTGACGTCTTTAACGATAGGGCAAGCATCATGCTTATAACAGATGTAAATTCTGCAGTAGCTGTGAGGATTCAGGATTTGAGGGTTGATGGTATACTTGAGGGGAGAGGGGATAACATGATTTATCTAAAATATATATCAAGGGATGCAGAGGCAGAACATGGGCAAGCTGTTATAACATCAGGTCTTGATGAGATATATCCAGAGGGAATCCTTGTTGGATATATTGAGCGTGTTAACAAGATGGATGAGGAGTTTTTTCAGGACATAATCGTCAGACCAGCACAGGACCTCAATAAGGTGGAGGAGGTTGCCATATTGAGAAGATGAAACCCTTCATCCTTTATAGCATTATGGCTTTTTTTGCACTATCACTGCAGGCTACAATCTTTCCACGTGTAAGGCCTGACCTTGTCCTTGTACTTGTATGTTTTTATTCACTCAGGGAAGGACAGATGAAAGGAATGGTATATGGGGCAGTAACAGGTCTGCTAATTGATTCTGTGAGTGGTTTTGTAATAGGCCCAAATATCCTGTCAAAGTCCATTGCCGGTTTTCTATTTAACCTTATCAGGCAAAAGTTCTTTTTCTGGAATGCGATCTTAAATACATTATTGATTGGTTTTTTTTCAATAATTGATATCCTTATGGTGAGGATAAGCCTTGAGACATTTACAGGTATGTCTTTTGCCTCAAGGTCAGCAGGGATATCCGTTATGATAGTCTTATATACCACAATAGCAGGATTGATTGTTTATCCATTACTTAAGTCAGGCGAGACATAGATTCAAAAGGAATTTGACTATATGGGGAAAAGGGTCGCTGTTATTTCATATATCATCCTCTCTGTATTTACCCTCTTTATATTGAGGCTATGGGACTTGCAGATAATAAAAGGGAGATGGTTTAAAGAGATATCCGAGAAAAATAGATTGAGGAGCATAGATATCCCTGCACCAAGGGGTATAATCTATGACAGGAATCATAACCCACTTGTAAGTAATGTGCCTTCATTTGATATCTCTATTGTCAAGGAGGACTTTTTAGATGACCCTGAAAAGATATCCTCTCTGGCAAAACTGCTCAATCTTGACCCCGAGGATATAAGGACAAGGATTAAGGGTAATCCGCACGATCCTTTGAGGCAGATCAAGCTCAAGCAGGATGTTTCATTTAAAGAGGTTGCTATGGTTGAGGCAAGAAGGGTATATTTTCCAGGTCTTCTGGTGGAGGTTGTGCCAAGAAGAAATTACATTCATGGTCAACTTGCAAGCCATGTTATAGGGTATCTTGGTTATATGACACTCCGTCAGGTAAAAGACCCTGAATATGAAGATGTTCCAAAGACTGCATTTGTAGGACAGAGTGGCATAGAAAAGGTTTATGACAGGCTCTTAAGAGGAAAGGCTGGAAGAAGGATTGTAGAGGTTGATGCAACAGGACGGCTGGTTAAGATGGTTGGTCTACAGAGGCCTGTTAAGGGTGAAGATATCACATTAACCCTTGATATAGATGTTCAGCAAGAGGCTGAGGAGAGCCTTCATGGCAAGACAGGGGCAGTAGTGGTTCTCGACCCTAATACAGGGGAGGTTCTCGCGATGGCAAACTCACCTTCTTTTGACCCTAATCTCTTTGCAAGAGGTATAAGTTACAGGGATTGGGAAAGAATAGTTAATAACCCTCAGAGACCGCTTCTGAACAGGGCAACCCAGAGTATATATCCACCTGGTTCAACCTTTAAGATAATCAGTGCCCTTGCAGGCCTTGAGGAGGGTGTTATCAATAGCAGGACAGAGTTTACATGTAATGGCTGGATAGAGATGGGTGGGAGGAGGTTCAGGTGCTGGAATGAGGAAGGACATGGCAGGGTTGACCTTTACAAGGCTATTACCGAGTCATGCGATGTATATTTCTATGAGATTGGTAAGATGCTTGGTGTTGATAGACTATCTGAATATGCAAAGAGATTTGGCCTTGGAGAGCCAACAGGGATCGAACTTGATGATGAAAGAATAGGTATTGTGCCATCCACTAAATGGAAGCTTGAGAAGATGAAGAAAAGGTGGTATGGTGGTGAAACCCTCAATACAGTAATCGGTCAGGGATATCTTAGCGCAACACCCTTACAGATGGCAAGGCTCATCTCAGCAATAGTGAATGGTGGAAGGTTATTCAAGACACATCTATTAAAGGAGCCATCCCATACTGTTGAGGTTGAAAGGGTAATAGAGATGAAGCGCGAGAATGAATCTTTATTAAAAGAGGCACTTATAGGTGTTGTTAAAGATAACCATGGAACAGGACGGATGGCATATTCAGGATTGGTGAGCATAGGTGGTAAGACTGGCACTGCGCAGGTAGTTGAGAAGAAGGATGGTCGGGGGAGTACCCCAACGTCAAGTAAGGATCATGCGTGGTTTGTGGCATTTGCACCTGAGGATAACCCTGAGGTTGCTGTCTCTGTCTTCGTGGAGCATGGTGGGCATGGAGGCACTGCAGCCGCTCCCATTGCAAGAGAGGTTATAGAGACATTCTTCAAAGAGAGATACTCAAAGATTAATGCCGGTAATCGTTCAGATAAAGGACGATCATGATTGACAGAAGGTTATTGAGAAACTTTGATTGGAGTATCCCCATTGTAGCGGTTCTTATCTCATTAATTGGTGTAGCAACGATCCATAGTGCGACAAGGCCTGTGCTTGATGCACAACAGCAGACCTTCTATCTCAGGCAACTTTACTGGATTGTGCTGAGCCTTATAGGGTTTCTAATCGTCATAAGTATTGATTATAAATATTTTGTCAGATTTGCATATATACTATTTCTAATAGGGATTGTTCTTCTTGTCATTGTCCTTTTTGTAGGTAAGAAAGGCATGGGCGCACAGAGATGGATAATGTTTGGCCCTTTTTCATTCCAACCCTCAGAATTCTTCAAACTCTTCTTTATCATGATCTTTTCGCGTTATCTGTCAACTACTGAACAAATGATACCACTCGGTTTAAAGGAACTCGTAAGGATATTGGTTGTGTTTGTAATACTGCCTTTTATACTTATCATAAAACAACCCGATCTAGGTACTGCCATTATGTTCCTTCTACTCTTTCTTGGTATGGTTATGATGGCAGGTGTAAGAAAGAGGATTGTTGTGATAGCAATCATTATCGGATTTGTATCCATGCCTTTTATAGGAAGTATCTTGTGGGAAAACATGAGGGGTTACCAGAAACAGAGGCTTGTAGCCTTTATAGAGCCAAAGGCAGACCCCCATGGTATTGGTTATCAAATTACACAATCGAAGATTACCATAGGTTCAGGAGGCTTCATAGGGAAGGGTTATCTGAAGGGAACACAGGGACCACTCAGGTTTCTACCAGAGAGGCATACAGATTTTGTATTCTCAATATTTGCTGAGGAGTGGGGATTTACAGGAAGCGTCGTGCTCTTCAGTCTTTACCTCTTTCTGATAATGAAAGGCCTTGATACAGTTAAGAAGGCAAGGGATATGACAGGCAGTTTTATCGTATTAGGTATTACCTTTGCGTTTTCATTCTACTTCGTTATCAATGTGGGTATGACCCTGGGGATGGTTCCTGTTGTTGGTATACCCCTTCCCCTTTTCAGTTATGGTGGAACAGCGATGCTTTCAAATTTTCTTGCACTTGGTTTTATAGAGAATGTGAGGATGCGAAGGTCTTTTGTCTACTATTGATTATCTGATTCACTTACGTATCCTGCTACAAGGTCTCCAACCTCAGTGGTGCTGTAACCCATCTGGCCTGCTGCAAGGCTCTTTAGATGTTTCGATGTTACTTTTATAATTGCATCTTCTATCCTTTTGCCTGTATCATATTCCCCGAGATGTTCAAGCATCAGCCCCACCGCTGAGATAGCAGCAAGTGGATTAATCATATTCTTTCCCTTATACTTAGGTGCCGAGCCTCCTATTGGTTCAAACATAGACACACCTTCAGGGTTTATATTGCCTCCTGCTGCAATACCCATACCGCCCTGAATCATTGCGCCAAGGTCTGTAATGATGTCACCGAACATATTATCAGTGACGATAACATCAAACCACTCAGGGTTTTTTACAAACCACATGGTTATAGCATCAACGTGTGCGTAGTCTGTCTTTATATCAGGGTACTCCTTTGCAACTTCATGGAATGTCCTTTCCCAGAGATCAAAGGCAAAGGTTAGGACATTTGTCTTTCCACAGAGGGTGAGCTTTTTATCTTTATCTCTTTTTTTGCAATATTCAAAGGCATAACGTATACAGCGTTCTACACCTTTTCTTGTATTAATTGAAATCTGTGTGGCTACCTCATCCTGCGTTCCTTTCTTTAGAAAGCCACCTGCGCCTGAATACAGCCCCTCTGTGTTCTCCCTTATAACTACAAAATCAATATGCTCAGGTTCCTTATCCTTCAACGGACAGTCAACACCTGGATAGAGTTTCACAGGCCTGAGATTGATATACTGGTCAAGCTCAAAGCGAATCTTAAGGAGGATGCCTTTCTCAAGTATTCCAGGTTTCACATCAGGATGCCCGATAGCGCCAAGGAAGATGGCGTCATGTTTTCTCAGTTCGTCAAGGGCGCTTTCTGGAAGAATCTCACCTGTGCTCAGGTATCTATCACCACCAAAATCATAATAATCAAGATTAAATTTTGGTCCCCCTGATTCAGAGATTGCCTTGAGCACCTTTATGCCTTCAGCAACTACCTCAGGCCCTGTGCCATCACCTGGGATAACTGCTATGTTGTATGTCTTGGGCATTTTTAACTCGTTAATTCCCTGTGACTTGTCACAGGGTTCTTCATTGGCGGTCCCAACGGGACTCGAACCCGTGTTTTAGCCTTGAGAGGGCTACGTCCTAGGCCACTAGACGATGGGACCAAAAGGCAGTAGTAATTTTAACAGATTAGTGTTAAAAATGTAAAAATAAAAAATTGGTATTTTATAAAAAGATATAAAAAGATAGTTAGATATTGAATAATGTGAGCCTGGGAGATGTGATCAGGCGATCAATAATTAAACCAAAGAAACTCTCTTCCTCAGATTTGTAATACCAGCCAAGATGGGTGTAGCAATTTGAACAGAGGCTTACACACCAGCTAAAACCATCAAACCATGTATGGTCCATGATAGGGATGCCATGAATTATGCATCCTGTTGCTGAGGAAAAACAACTGATCTCATAGTTTATGCCTTCTGGATTGGTAAATTTATGAATATATTCTTCATTTACGGTTATATTGTGTAAGGGGAGGGTTACTATATTCCTGCAGTTTTTACAGAGAATGGCCTCTCCTTCTTTCAGACCAAATCGTTTTTCAGTCTTTATTCTTACCCTTATATTTTGAGTTTCCGTCAAGGACATTAATATTTTACCAAAAATCACATCTGTCTAAAATAAAGATTAACATTTTAGAATATCTTGGACAGCAATGACCAAAAATAATTTCATTTGTTGTATATTTTAATATTAAAAAACCTATGGAATCAACTGATTTTAAGGCAGGCTATGTATCTATTATTGGAAAGAGTAATGTGGGTAAATCTACATTACTCAATCAACTATTAATGTATAAACTTTCCATTGTTACCCCAAGGCCCCAAACAACACGGAAGAGGGTCATCGGCGTATTAAATGGTGAGGGTTATCAGATAATATTTATCGACACACCTGGGATTATTGAGCCTCGATACACACTGCATGAGATCATGATGAAGTACGTGAAGATGGCGATGGAGGATGCTGATATTATTTTATATATAGTGGATGTCTCGGTGGATACCCCTGTTGAGGATATAAAGGGAAGGATAAGAGAGGGGGGAAAGCCTGTAATACTTCTCCTTAATAAGATTGATCTTATTAAAAAAGAACTCCTCCTTTCAATGATAGATGAATACAGCAAGGTGTATCCCTTTAAGGCGATAATACCCATATCTGCACTCAAAAATGATGGGCTCGATAGGGTGGTTAATGAGATTATCCAGTGGTTGCCTCAGAGCCCACCCTATTATCCATCTGATTACATAACGCCTGAACAGGAGAGGTTCTTTGTTTCAGAGATTATCAGGGAGAAGGTCTTTCTCTTTTATGGTGAAGAGATCCCCTATTCCACACATGTTGAGATTGAAGAATTCAAAGAAAGGCAGAGGGGGAGGTATTACATCCGTGCAACTATATATGTGGAGAAGAAATCCCAGAAGGGCATCCTTATTGGCAAGGATGGTCAGGCATTAAAGAGGGTAGGGAGGGAGGCAAGACAGGAGATTGAGGGCTTCCTTGACCATCCTGTCTTTCTTGAACTCTTTGTAAAGGTCAGTGAAGGTTGGAGGAAAAAAGAAGGGAGATTAAGAGAACTTGGATATTAGCAGATATATCTGACATTTCTTACATGCAAGTTAGGTAATTTATGGTATTGACAGGAAAACCACTCATAGGCGTTCTACTACTGAATCTTGGCGGTCCTGACTCCCTTGAGGCGGTCAGGCCTTTCTTATACAATCTCTTCTCTGACAGAGAGATTATCAGACTTGGACCATTATTATTCATGCAAAAACCTTTTGCGTGGTTGATATCAACCATAAGGGCATCAAAGAGCAGGCAGATGTACAGCTTTATAGGGGGAAAGTCACCTATAAATGAGATAACAATGGCTCAAGCAGAAGCACTTGAGAGGGTACTTAACGATTCACGGTTAACGGTTAATGGTTCACGGTTATTCAAAGTCTATATCGGTATGAGATACTGGCATCCCTTTATCAAGGATGCTTTAGAGAAGATTATTAGTGACGGGATTAAACACATAATAGTCCTGTCGCTTTTCCCTCATTATTCAAAGACAACCACAGGCTCGGCAATCTTAGCATTTAAAAGGACAATGGAACGGTTCACGGTTCACGGTTCACGGTTCACGGTAAAATACATTGAACAGTGGTATGATTTTCCTCCTTATATAGATGCACTTGCAGAGGGTATATATAACCGTGTCTCAGAATTTAACCTGCCATCACCATCCTTTAGTAAAGGAGGGTATGAAGGGGTTACACTTCTCTATAGTGCCCACAGCCTTCCACTCTCCATTGTCAGGCAAGGCGATCCTTACCCTGCGCATATAAGGTCAACCGTTGAACTTGTCAATAATAGGCTTTCTGAGAAGCCCTATAATATTAAAGACTTGAGATGGTATCTCTCCTTTCAGAGCAAGATGGGCAGGAGAGACTGGCTTGAGCCATCAACAGAAGAGACCATTATCAAGCTTTCAAAAGAGGGCATAAGGGATATCCTCATTATTCCTGTAAGTTTTGTGTCTGATAACATTGAGACCCTTTATGAAATAGGGATTTACTACAGGGATATCGCTATTAAACATGGAGTGAACCTAAGGAGATGCCCTTCACTTAATACATCAGAGAGATTTATAACTGCACTTAAAGAACTTATAACAAAGGCAATAGGCGAGGGGCGATAGGCAATGGGCAAAAGGCTTTGAAGATTTAATTGTCTGGCAAAAAGGCAAAAGAGCTTACTAATAGTAGTTATAAAGAAACAGAATCGGGGAGAATATGAAAAAGATTGCTATTGTTGGTGGGGGCATTTCAGGTCTTACAGTTGCCTATAGGATTATCAGCGATTCACGGTTTACGGTTCACGAATCACGGCTCGATGTTACCGTTCTTGAGGCTGACTCAAGGCCAGGTGGGAAGATATGGACTGAGAAAGTGGATGGATTTCTGTGTGAAAAGGGTCCAAATGGATTTCTTGATAATAGACCAATGACCCTTGATTTATGTGATAGACTTGGCCTTATGCCGTTAAGGGCAAGCGAGAGTGCAAAGAGGCGATATATATTTTCAAATAATGTTTTGAAACCACTGCCTGAATCACCACCTGCCTTCTTCAGGTCTGATATCCTCTCATTATCGGGCAGATTGAGAATTCTATACGAACCTTTTGCTCCAAAAGGACCTGACGATGAGACAGTAGCTGAATTCATAAAGAGAAGACTTGGTAAAGGGGCACTTGAGATGCTTATTGATCCAATGGTCTCAGGTATCTATGCAGGCGACCCGTATAGATTGAGCATAAAGAGTTGTTTCCCGAGGATAAAGGAACTTGAGCAGGAATATGGAAGTCTTATAAAGGCACTCATAAAGATGAAAAAGAAAAAGGGCGATGTCTCTGTAGCACCAAGTGGCAGGCTTACGTCCTTTCGCACTGGCATTCAGACTATCACTGATACCCTTGCACAGAGGCTTGGTGATCGTTTGAAAACAGGGATTTCGGTTAACGGGATTGAGAAGTTCGGTGATTTATATCGTCTCCACACATCGGGTGGCGTATTTGATGCTGATATTGTGGTTCTCGCCTGTCCTGCGTATGAGTCTGCAAGGATATTGAAGGGTCTTGATGATTCAATCTCAAAGGAACTTTCAGATATTCCATACCCAGCCATTGCCGTGGTATGCTTTGGTTATAAGAAAGATAGGATCGGGCATCTCCTCGATGGTTTCGGGTTCTTAATACCCTATAAAGAGAAAAGGAGGATCCTTGGTACCCTCTGGGATTCAAATATCTTCCCTGAAAGGGCACCAGAAGGCCATATCCTTCTGAGGACCATGCTTGGTGGTGCAAGGTCTTCTGAGCTTGCCATGCTTGATGATGAGGAGATAATAAAGATTGTTTTTGATGAACTCAATTCAATCCTTAATCTCAAGTCAGAACCTGATATGATAAGGATTTATAGATGGGAAAAGGCGATCCCACAGTATGAAACAGGACATCAAGGAAGACTGCTTCGTATTGATGAGATACTTAAATCGTATCCATGTCTATACCTCACAGGCAATGCATACAGAGGCATAGGGATGAATGATTGTATAGAAAATGGTATCAGGGTTGCAGAAGAGATACTAAAATTTCATGTTACCTAAAAATCATTTGTGCACATTTGGGAAACTATTTCTGTTTTTACCAAATGAAATTCCCAGGGGGAATAGGGTCACCCATTAAAAGGCACTTTGGAAGGGAAATGGGGGAAATGGGGGAAATGGGGTCAAGTCTTTAATCTTATAATAACAGGGGTCAATTCTTTACTATTGACAAAATAGGTTTAAAGTGGTATAAAATCTCATGGCAAGGCCGTTGAGGATACAATATCCTGG
>FWWM01004453.1_pt1 | contig 32656 bp, 38 predicted proteins | sample 2228351 | NCBI WGS metagenome assembly FWWM01 (sample SAMEA103939774, study PRJEB20133) | metagenome
ATCACGCTCTGAAGCGTCTTGAAGAAAGAAATATCAGCTTAAGTGATGATGATATGTTGAAGATAAATACTGCTGTTGAAAAAGCAGAACAAAAAGGTGCAAAAGATTCTCTTGTTATGATGAACTCAACAGCGTTTATCGTAAACATCCCGAACAGAACAATTATTACTGCTTTGCCGGTTGAAAGTGGTAATGAGAATGTTTTTACAAATATTGATTCGGTAGTGTTTGCATAAAAAAATTAATTAACTCTTACGGGCGGGACCTCAAAAGGACGCCTGGTCCGATGGACTGACTGAAGTCGGACACCTTTTAAACAAAAATTTAAAATATCAGGAGGTCATTATGTCACTTCTAAATTCTCTTTTCTCGGGCGTATCCGGTTTAAGAAACCATCAGGCAATGATGGATGTTATCAGTAACAACATCGCTAATGTTAACACAATCGGTTACAAGGGGTCGCGTGTTACATTCAGTGATACATTCAACAAAATTATCAGATATGGTTCAAATCCAACTGATACAGCAGGCGGAACTAATACTTTTCAGATTGGCTTAGGAATGAAATTAAATTCTGTTGACAGAAACTGGACTCAGGGAACATTTGAAGGAACCGGAATTGTAACTGATCTGGCTCTTCAGGGCAAAGGTTTGTTCATTCTGGAAAATAATGGTGAAAGGTTCTATTCAAGAGCAGGTGCTTTTGTATTTGATGCACAGGGAAGATTGGTTAATTCCCAGAATGGTGCTATTGTCCAGGGTAAAGTTGCCAATGAAGAAGGTATAATTCCGCCGGGAAATTACCTTGAGGATATTATCATCGACACTAACCTAAGACTACCTGCTGTTGCAACAACAGATATTACCTGGGGTGGGAATCTGGACAGCTCATCGTCTCTAACGAGATCTGAAATTTATATGCAAACAGGAAATATCAACGCTAATATTAATATCGGAGATTCAGTAACTGATTCAAATACAATTTATGATGAAAATGGTAATGCTTATACTTTTAATGTAACTTATACCAAAACTGCAGCTGATACTTACGATATGACTTATGTTCTTCAGGATTCTAATGGTAATAATGTTGTTGGACCAACAACTGCTACAGTTGTTTTTGATTCAGGAACCGGACAGATGTTAACTATAAATGGTGGTGCACCAGCTCCAATCAATATTCAAAATGTCGGATTAGGTATCAATTTTAACTTTGATCCAACAGCTGTAACACAAACCGGAAATTCAACAACTCTTGCCTCAACAGTTGACAGCAACAGAGAACCCACCATAGTAACAGGTTCATTAACTATATTTGATTCTTTGGGTTCTCCGCATGTTCTGACAATTAAATTCACTAAAACTTCCAATAATAACTGGAACTGGAGTTGCTCTGTTCCACCAGCTGATGGAAGCTTAAGCGGTGCATCCGGAACAATAACATTTAATCCCGATGGCTCCATCGCATCAATATCACCTAATCCACCGGTATTAACATTTACGCCAAATGGTGGTGCAAGTCCTCAGAACATAGTATTAAATCTTGGTTCAGGATTTAGTGGAATTACACAAACTTCATCAAGTTCAGTTGTTTCAGCGTTATCGCAGAACGGGTCGGCTGCTGCATCACTTTCAAATATAAATATTGATAAATACGGATACATTATCGGAGTATTTACAAATGGTCAAAGCAGACCACTGGCTCAGATACTTCTGGCAACTTTCCCGAATCTTAATGGATTGATCAGTGTTGGTGAAAATATGTTTACAGTTTCTGCAAACACAGGCGATCCACTTATTGGTGATCCCGGTGAAACAACCGGAACAACAATACAATCCGGTGCTCTTGAACAATCAAATGTTGATTTGTCCGAAGAGTTCACAAGAATGATTGTATCTCAAAGAGGATTTCAGGCAAGTGCAAGAGTAGTAACCGTTTCAGATACATTACTTCAGGAAATTACAAACCTCGTTAGATAATCACACCTAAGCCCTCATTAGGGAGCTCAGAAATGAGCTCCCTTTTTTAACCACCTGTTGAATAGTAACCACTTTATTGAATTATAGCACTCCGATTATTCTAAAATTGAAGAAATTTTCGTGGCATATTGGTTGAAAAAAGTAATATGCAATGAAAGAAGAAAAACAAAATAAAGAACCGAAACCAGTAGAAACCATAAAGAAAACTTCCGCTATGAAACCAAAACTTCTGATTATTGGTCTGCCGCTTTTTATTGTTCAATTAGTGGCAGTTTATTTCATTACCGCAAACATACTTATTCCTAAAGATCATAGCTCCGCGAAGAGTGAAATTTCTGAGCAGCAAAATAAAGTTGAAGAAAGCTCTGGCAAAAAGGAAGAGGACACCAAATCTTCCGAAAAGGAAGAAATTTCCAATGTTGGTGAAAATATTTTTAATCTGGATGATATAATTGTTAATCCTGCTGAAACTAATGGCAAAACTTTAGTTCTTACAAGTCTGGGGTTCGATCTGAAAACTCCGGAAGCAAAAAAGACTATGGAAGAAAAAGTAATTATAGTAAAGGATGCAGTTATTACTTTGCTTTCGAGCAAAACTGTTCCGCAGTTGAGTAATACTGCCTATAGGGATTCTTTGAAGTCAGAAATGATTTCTGATTTATCGAAGAAAATTCCCGGAGTAAAAATTAACAATATTTATTTCAGCAAATTCATAATTCAATAATATGCCTGAAGTAGTATCGCAACAAGATATTGATGCTTTATTAAAAAGCGGAGGACAAGAACCTCAAAAAGCGAAGGAGGAAAACGAAATTCAACCCTATGACTTTCGTCTTCCGAACAGAATTTCAAAGACTCAGCTCAGAACCATAAGAACAATCCACGAAAACTTTGCTGAAAGTTTCAGTTCATTTCTGGTAACGAAACTTCAGACCATCGTTAACATGTCTGTTAATACAGTTGACCAGATTTATTATTCAGAATATGTTATGTCTGTACCGGATCCTGCTTGCCTGTTTACTTTCAGTATTAAACATACAGATATTAAGGGAATTCTCGAGCTGAATGTTGATCTTGCACTTGCTCTGGTAGACAGATTGCTTGGCGGGAATGGTACAAGTACGAAGCAGCAGAAGATTATTACTCCAATCGAACAGAAAGTACTTCAATCAGTGGTTGAGAAAGTGATGTTTGATATGAAAAAAGCATGGCAGATTATTGATAATTTTGATTTTGTTGCTGAAAGGTTTGAACCCGATGTGGACTTTGTTCAGTTAACTTCGCCTAATGAATCAGTATTGCTTGTAACCTTTGAAGTTTTGCTCGGCGAAAAATCTTACTTTATGAATATCTGTTTTGCAACCTTTGCATTTGATCCGATTATTGCGAAACTATCTTCAAAAAAACTTTCTTCAATAAGACCAACAAAGTACAATGGAATGAGTGCACAGGAGCTAATCCGCAAACAATTAAATGCTGTGTTATTGCCCGTTACAGTTGAATTGGGTAAGTCCACAATAACATTGCAGGAAATGCTTGAACTTAAAGCAGGAGATTTAATTATTCTGGATAAAAAAATTCACGATGAACTCACTGTGAAAGTAAACGGAAAAACATTCTACTATGGTTATCCCGGAATAGTAAATAATCATAAAGCAGTAAAAGTAACCAAGAATTTATTAACAGATAATTCTTTTTAAGGAAATAACTATGGCTGATGAATTAAACAATCAAAATGAAAATCTGAAGTCAAAAAACCCTACAACAAAAACAGCTGCAGCGGCTGAATTTCCCCAGTTTGAAGAATCACAGTTTCAGGGTTTTGAAGCTGGTGAAAAAATTAATTTTATTAAAGATCTTCAGTTGAATGTTTACATTGAACTGGGCAGAACTCAGATGCAAATAAAGGATATCCTTGAACTGGAGCGGGGTTATGTAATTGAACTTGACAAACTGGCAAGCGAGCCGGTAGATATTTATGTGAACAATAAAAAAATTGCAGAAGGTGAAGTTGTTGTTATAGATAAACACTTCGGAATCAGAATAGTTAATCTCACTGATGCAGCTTCTCAGTTTAAGGGAATTTCATAATGTCTTTCTTAGAAATTATTAAGCTTATTTTTCCTCTATTTCTGATTGTTGGATTACTTTATGCTTTGCTTTTATTTGTTAGAAAATATCAGTTTAAGGGCAGTAAACTTAATTCCTCAAATCTGCGAATTCTGACAACAATGATGCTGATGCCAAAAAAATATTTATCAGTTGTTAAAGTAAATCAGAAAATATTGATACTTGGAGTAAGCGAACAAAGTATCACTCTCCTGAAAGAAATGAACGCTGAAGAATTTAATCTCACAGATGAAAATCAGATTCAGGATTATCCAAATTTTTTAGATGTATTCAAAAAACTGATACGACAATGAGAGCAAAAGTAATCCTGATAACCGTTATGGCAATGCTGATAATTTCTTCATCAACTGAAGCCCAGCAAACACAAAATTTAAGTTTTCCTATTCCGAAAATAAATGTTGATGTTGGTACTTCGCAGAATGGAAAAGATGTAGCAGTAACTTTGCAGATTCTCCTGTTGATGACAATTCTTGCTCTTGCTCCCTCAATAATTATAATGACTACATCATATCTGAGAATTATTATAGTTTTTCATTTTCTTAAAAGTGCTTTGGGAACCCAGCAGATGCCGCCGGGACAGTTACTTGCAGGTGTAGCTTTGTTCATAACTTTTTTTGTGATGGCTCCAACCTGGAATAAAGTTAATCAGGATGCTCTTAAACCATTACTTGATGAAAAAATCGGAGTTGAAGAAGCTTATAACAGAGGAATTGAGCCAATAAGAGATTTTATGTTCAAGCATGTACGCGATGAAGATCTTGAACTTTTTGTTTCAATGTCGAATATGAGCAGACCAAATAACAGGAACGAGCTTCCGACTTATATTGTGGTTCCTGCATTTGTTTTAAGTGAATTAAGAACAGGTTTTATAATAGGATTTTTTCTTTTCATTCCATTCATAATGGTTGATCTGATTATCTCATCAATACTTATGTCGATGGGTATGATGATGCTTCCGCCAATGCTGATATCTCTTCCTTTCAAAATTTTGTTATTCATACTTGTCGATGGCTGGAATTTAATTGTCGGCTCGGTAGTAAGGAGTTTTGCACAATGACAGAAGAAGTAGTTGTTGAAATATTAAAAGAAGCTTTCTTCACTTCATTTTACATTCTGCTTCCGATTCTTGGAGTTGCGCTGATCGTTGGAATAATTGTTTCAATCTTTCAGGCAGCTACATCAATTCAGGAAATGACTTTAACATTTATTCCGAAAATTCTTATTACAGCTCTTGCAATAATACTTCTTCTTCCGTGGATGATGGATCGGATGATTGCAATAACAATTAAATTTTTTACAATGTTTAACACATTTATCCGTTAGCCATGTTCAGTGTAAAAGAATTCATCATATTGTTTTTAATATTTCTCAGAATATCTTCAGCTTTCGTATCCGCTCCTTTCTTTGGTAACAGAATTATTCCGGTTGTTACAAAATTGTTCATTTCGATGGTAATAAGTTATATCATTTTCCTGTCAACAGATTTTTCTGAAATAAAAGATGTTCCAACTGGTTGGTTGCTTTTAATTTATTCGTTAAAAGAAGTTGTTACAGGACTGATAATTGGTTTTGCATTACAGTTTGTTTTTTTTGGAGTAAGTTATGCCGGGACACTGATTGGGTTTGACATCGGATTGAATCTTGCTGAAGTATTTAATCCAACGGAAGAAGTCAATTCCAATGTAATAGGTGAGCTGCTTTATTATAGTGCTCTACTGATTTTTCTGTTGATTAACGGACACCATTATTTAATCAGAGCTTTGCAACAATCATTCAGCATTCTAAGCATTGGCATATTTTCTTTTCCTGAATCACTTTATCAGACGATGATAAAACTTGCCGGAAGTGTTTTTGTCATTGCAGTGAAAATTGCAACCCCGATAATTGTTTCATTCTTTCTGATAAACATTGCCGAAGGTATTATTTCAAGAATGATTCCCAATATGCAGGTATTTTTTGTTACACAACCTTTAAAGATCGGGCTTGGCTTGTTTATGCTTGGATTAATATCGCCTGTGTTTGTTTATATGATTAAAAATCTTTTGCGTGATTATGAAAACCAATTATATGCATTATTAACTTCAATGAGTTCTTAATATGGCGGAATTTGAAGGACAGGAAAAAACCGAACAACCATCGTCGAAGAAACTTGATGATGCACGAAAGAAAGGAATGGTTGCTAAAAGTATTGAAGTTAATTCACTACTGATTGTTGTAACCGGACTAATAACCATTTTTTTATTACAATCCTACATCGGGCAGAGAATGAGCAGTTTTACAATAAATGTTTTTAATTCACTTGATACATTGCCAAAAAAAATATCTCTGCTTCCGAATATGGCTTTTGATTGGTATATGTTTTTCATTTCGGTATTGGCACCTGTTATGACAGCAGTAGTTATAGCCGGTCTGGGTTCGAACATAGCACAGGTTGGTTTCAAGCTTAGTCCTGAAGCACTTACACCAAAATTCTCAAAATTAAATCCTGCAAATGGTATCAAAAAGATTTTTTCATCGAAGTCATTGGTAGAAATATTAAAAACATTGTTAAAGTTTTTCGTTATTGCATTGTTCACATATCTGATTCTCAGTGATTTGATTGTTGCTTCTGCTTATCTGAATAATCTGAATCCTTCTGAGTTGATAATATTTATGCTTGATAATTCTTTTACACTTTTGTGGAAAATAACTCTTCTATATGCAGTAATCGCAGCAATTGATTTTGTATATCAGAGATATAAATTCAGGAAAGAGATGATGATGACCAAGCAGGAAGTAAAAGAGGAAATGAAACAGCTCGAAGGAGACCCGAATGTAAAAGGAAGAATCAGGAAAATGCAGATGCAGGCAGCCCAGCAGAGAATGATGGCTAATCTTCCAACCGCCGATGTTGTGATAACTAACCCGACTCACTATGCAGTAGCATTAAAATATGATATGACAAAAGATTCTGCTCCGGAGGTAATTGCAAAAGGTGTTGACCTTCTTGCCCAAAAAATTAAAAAAGTTGCCGCTGAGCATAATATTCCGCTGCACGAAGACAGAGAACTTGCAAGAGCTTTATATAAAATGTGCGATGTAGGTGATAAAATTCCTCCATCGCTGTTCAAAGCAGTGGCACAAGTGCTGGCTTATGTTTACAATCTCAAAAGAAATAAAAAGTATTGAGTTAAATAATGAAACTGTTCGGTAAAAATAGTGATTTAATGCTGGCATTCGGGTTAATCCTGATTCTTGGATTAATGATTATTCCTTTACCAGCTGTTTTACTGGATTTTTTCCTCGCTCTTAGTATAACTCTTTCGATTTTGATATTAGTTGTTTCTTTATTCATAAACTCACCACTCGATATTTCAGTATTTCCGGGGCTTCTGTTGGTATCAACCTTATTCCGTCTTGCATTGAATATAAGTTCAACCAGATTAATACTTATTGATGGTTATGCAGGAAAGGTAATCGAAACTTTCGGATTATTTGTAGTTCGTGGCGATTATGTAGTCGGTTTTATTGTATTTATTATTCTGGTAATTATTCAGTTCATAGTAATCGTAAAAGGTTCCGGAAGAATTTCAGAGGTTGCTGCAAGATTTACTTTGGATGCTATGCCCGGTAAACAAATGGCAATAGATGCAGATTTGAACACAGGTTTAATAAATGAAGATCAGGCAAGGGAAAGAAGAGAAAAAATATCCCGTGAAGCTGAATTTTACGGTGCGATGGATGGTGCAAGCAAGTTCGTAAAAGGAGATGCAATTGCCGGACTGATTATAAATTTCATCAACATTGTTGGTGGTTTTATTATTGGAATTGGCCAAAGAGGATTAACAATTACTGATGCACTGGAACAATATACTATTTTAACTATTGGTGATGGACTTGTCTCTCAGGTTCCTGCGTTACTTATTTCAACTGCTGCAGGTTTTGTTGTTACAAGGAATGCTTCAGGTATTTCTCTTGATTCACAATTTAAAACTCAGCTATTCTCAAATTATCGTGTACTGGCAATTGTAGCAATAACCATTTTTCTTTTTGCATTTTTACCCGGAATGCCTACGATTCCGTTTTTGATTCTTGGTGTTTCTCTTGCAGTCGGTTCTTACATGAAAAAGAAAACTTCTCAAACAATTGATGAAACTTTAACAGATGAGAAGGTTACTTCAACAATTCCTGAAGAAACAGTTGAACAATATCTTCAGGTTGACCCCATTGAAATTGAAATTGGTTATGGCTTAATCTCACTTGTTGATGAAAATCAGGGTGGTAACCTGTTTCAGAAAATAGCAGCAACAAGAAAATTCATAGCCCTCGAGTTTGGTGTTCTTATTCCTCCGGTTAGGGTGCGGGATAATTTACAGTTAAATCCGAATCAGTACATTATAAAAATTAAGGGAAACATTGTATCATCCGACGAAATCTTCCCTGACAGATATCTTGCGATGAATCCCGGAGGCATTTCTGAACAACTTCAGGGAATTCCTACAAAGGATCCTGCATTCGGTTTGGAAAGTTACTGGATTACTAGAGATGAAAAAGACAGAGCTGAAATGCTTGGTTATACGGTTGTTGATGCCATATCAGTTCTTTCCACTAATCTTCAGGAAACGCTTAAGAAAAATTTCGAGAAAATTTTAACCCGTCAGGCAGTTAAACAATTGCTTGATGCTCTTAAGAAAGATTATCCGGCTGTTGTTGATGAAATTCAGCCGGATACTTTGCCGCTTGGTACAATTCAGAAGGTGTTACAAAATCTGCTGAAGGAATATATCCCGATAAAAGATATGGTTCAGATAATTGAATCACTTATTGATTATTCCAAAGTTACAAAGAACATTGATGTACTTACCGAATATGTCAGGCATTCACTTGGAAATACAATTGCAAATCTCTATAAAGACTCAAATGGCGTTATCCACGCTGCTGCAATCAGCGAAAATCTTGAACATTTTATTACGCACTCACTACAGAATCAGAAAGAAGCTACTCAGACTTTGGGACTAACACCACAGATGCTTCGGGAACTTAATGTTGCATTAGAAAATCTTTACGAGAAATTTAATTCACTCGGATACCAGCCAATACTGATTACATCCGCAACAATCAGACCTTATTTCTATCGTCTGATTAATTCTTCTTTCCCTGATTTTGCTATTCTTTCTTACACAGAACTTCCTTCAAATGTTGAAATAGAATTTATTGACAATCTGGAGATTAACAATGCAGGTTAAAAAATTTACAGCACAATCACTCAGTGAAGCCACAAGGCAGATGAAAAATGAGCTTGGTTATGAAGCTGTTATTTTGAGCACCAGAGTTATAAACGATCGGAAAAATCCCGCTTTAAAACTTTATGAAATTACGGCTGGAATAGATGAACTTCCAAAGGAAGCAAAACAATATAATAACAATAATGTTCATAAAACCTTTTTAGAAGAGCTTGCAAAAATTTCTGATACTGTTTACAGAAAAAATACTGCAAGAATTAAAGAAGCTTATGGAAAAGCCATTGAAGAAAAATCTAAAGAATCTGAAGAAACAATTGATAAAAAACTTAAATCTGTTTTCCACAAGTTAGCAGATAAAGAGGTTCAGAAATCTGTGATCGTTTCGGTAATGGACCAGATGAAACGATATAAGAATTTCCTTTTGCCGGAAAATGTTGAAAATTATGTAAAAACTTGTCTCAGCTCGCTCATTCTTACTAAAAATTTTGATGTAACACCAAAAAAAAATAAAGTGGTTGCACTTATTGGTCCGACCGGAGTTGGCAAAACAACAACTATTGCAAAACTTGCTTTGATTGCAAAAATTATTCATAAGCTTGATGTTGGTCTTATTTCAATAGATACATTTCGACTTGGTGCTATTGATCAATTACAGAGTTTTGCTGATGTAAGTCAAATAGATTTATTAGTTGCATATAAACCTGAAGAAATGCCCTCGCTTCTTAAAAAGTTTTCAAAAAAAGATATTGTATTTATAGATACAGTCGGAAGAAGTCAGAATAAGACCGAACAATTAAAACTTAATCAGGATTTTCTTTCAAAAATAAAAATTGATGAAACCTTGCTTGTTCTTAATTCATCGGCTTCTTACCGCACTCTGATTGATGTTGCAACTAAATTTAAGGCATTTAACTATGGTGGATTTATTTTCAGTAAAGTTGATGAAGCGCCTGTACACGGTAACATAGTGAATCTTATTACCAAGACTGGAATCCCGGTTTCTTTTATTACAACAGGTCAGGTAATACCTGATGATATTCTTGCGGCAGATCCTGAAAATATTGCAGAGCTAATAATCAACAGCAGTTTATGATAACAGGTCAGTTAAAAAGGGTAATTGAACTGCAATCTCTTCCGGATAATTCAGCAATTGGAAGAAACAGAATTTGTGCAATAGTTTCAGGCAAAGGTGGCACAGGTAAAACAGTTTTTTCATTAATACTGTCTGACTTATCTGCCAGGAAAGGAAAGAAAGTTCTTCTGATTGATTTGGATATCAATCTTGCTAACATTCATTTTTTACTTAACGAAGTTCCTCAAAAAACACTTAATAATTATTTCCTGCACAATGATGAGTTAAAAGATATTATATCAGAATATTCAGATAATTTTCACATAATATTCGGGCATAATGCCTATTCAATAAAAGAACTTCCATTTATTTCAACGATGAACAAACTTCTTCAGGATATCCGACTGATCAGCGAAAATTATGATTTAGTAATTCTTGACCTCGGAGCTGGCTTGAATGAATTTGTGTTAAATGTTCTGAAAAACTCCGGAATAAAAATAATCGTTTCTTTACCAGAACCAACTTCTGTAATGGACGCTTATGCAGTAATAAAAATGTATGAAAGTTATTATGGTCCATCTGATTTTGACTTGGTATTCAATCGATGTCAGGATAGCAATGAAGGAGTTGATAGCTTCATTAAACTTTCAAAAGCAGTTCAAAGTTTTCTCAAGAGCTCTGTTAGAATTCTTACCTATATCAGTGAAAGCAGGGAATTAAGATATTTGGCTTCGCAACAAAGTCTTTCAGGTGATATTATTTCTGAAGAATCTTTTATCACAGCATTTCAAACAGCTGCAGACAAAATTGATAAATATATTCATCTGACTAATATTAACCAGACGCTTGATAAAGACGATTTTTCATCTGCGAAAAACAACTCAAAAAGCTCAATAAACCTTTAATTATTTTACGATCTACTTGGCATGTCGTTTGTCTTTAAGACAACGGTGTTGATATGAATAAAATAATCTTAAATATAGGTTTACTTGTTTTCTGCTTCTCAATCATTTTTTTCAGTCAGAGAGAGATGCCGATTGCAGAAGTTTTAATCAAGTCATTTATTGTTTTTATATCATCAACGGTTATTCTGAGTGTTACAGCAATAGTGCTTGTGAAATTAATTCAGAAAACCGCAAGTCATACAAATGAAGATCCCGAAAACACAATTTTAGGAAGCAAGGCTCATGAATAACTCTGAATTATGGCAGGAGTATAAATCAGCTCCAACGCCGGCTCTCAAAAAGGAAATCATAATGAAATACTTAAACCTTGTTCATTATGTTATTCGCAAAACCCCTCTGTCAAAAAATCATGTTCTTGATGAGCGCGATTTTTTCCAATATGGCATCGAAGGGCTAAGCGAAGCCGTTGACAGATTTGATCCTGACTACGGGACAAAGTTCGAAACTTATGCAATTCAGAGAATCCGTGGAAAAATCATTGATGAGCTTAGAAAGCTTCAGAGTAAATTCAAAACAGAAGATGGTGATCAGACAGTTGATAATTACTACACAAATCTTTCTCTAAATCACCAGATTGATGATGAAGATGGTTATACACTCGCTGAAGTGATTCCGGGTGAACAGTTAACTCAATCCGAAGAAGTTGAAAAAAATGAAATGAAAGAAATTTTACTTAAAGCATTAAAAGGATTAAGTGAAAGAGACAGATTAATCATATCGCTTTATTATTACGAAAATTTAAATTATCAGGAAATTGCAAAACTGATGAATATAACCATCTCAAGAGTTTCACAAATTCATTCAAGAATTCTGAAAAATCTTAAATCAAAGTTGCTGGTTTATAATGAATAATCTGACTGAAAATTTAGAAGCTAAGAGAGAGTGGAGCAAGAAAATGCTCGCAGGAATCAGGAATCTTCCTCCTGTTCCTTTCATAATGGTTGAGATTTCAAAACTTCTTGATAATCCCAGAACCGGGGCAGCTGATCTTGGTAAAATTATAAGCAAAGATCAGGCGATGGTTGCAAAGATATTGAGTGTTGCTAACTCTCCTTTATATGGACTTCCGCGTCGTGTTTCCACAATTGAATTTGCAATTGTAATACTTGGTTTTGATCAGATAAAAAATATTGTTATTGCCTTTTCAATGATGGAAGCATTCAGAACAAAAGAAGACAGAAGATGGAATCGCAGGGCATATTGGGTTCATTCACTGATGGTTGCAAGTGCTGCAAAAAGAATTGCTGATGATTTGGGAATAAGAAAATCCGGTGAAGCTTTTACAGCTGGTTTGCTACACGACCTTGGTATTTCAGTCATTCAAAAATACTTCAATGATGATTTTCAAAAGATTAATAATCTTGTTGAGCAGCAGCAGATGAGATACATAAATGCTGAAGAAAAAATTCTTGGAATATCTCATCAGGAAATAGGTAAATATTTAATTGAAAAATGGAATCTCCCGATAGGACTTGGCGAAGCAATTCTTTACCATCATCAGCCATCGCTTGCAGAAGAAGAAAAGAAACTTGCTGCGGTTATTCATCTGGCTGATTATATGACTCAGAGATTTCAGATTGGTGATTTTAACTGGGATGAAAGTATTCCTCTTGATCTGGGAGTAATTGAAATTCTTCAGCTTGGTGATGAAAGTTATCTCGAAAGTTTTATTGAAAGTTATCACGAATTATTTAAAGTTAATTTAGATTCACTTAATCTATAAAGGTATAATATGATATTGAATGATTTATCAATCCAGCAGAAACGGGAAAGAACAACAAAAATTATTTCAAACATTCTTAATCTGAATGTTATCCCAAAAGTTGTTTTCGAATTGATGAAAATACTTGATAACCCGAATACAACAGCTCACGAGTTGAATAAGATTATCAGTAAGGACCAGGCGCTTGTTACCAAAATTCTTTCGGTCGCAAATTCACCTTTGTACGGATTGCAACGAAAAGTTTCAACAATTGACTTTGCTATTCTTGTTCTCGGTTTTAAAGAATTGAAGAGTATTATTTCGGTTATTTCAATATCGGATGCTTTGAAGAACAAAACAGATAAATATCTTAATCAGAAAGAATTTATGCTTCACTCTTACATGGTAGGATCAGCAAGCAAGAAGATTGCAAAGGATATGGGATTTCAGAATTCAGGTGAAGCTTTTATTGCCGGCTTTTTACACGATATCGGAATTTCAATTGTTCATCGTTACCTGCATTCAAATTTCGCATTGATTTATGATTTGATGGAAACTCAAAAAATGACTTTTCGCGATGCCGAAATTGAAGTCAATGGTATGACCCACGAAGAAATCGGCAGCTTCCTTTTAGAGAAATGGAATTTCCCGGCAGAAATTTGTGATGCTGTTCTTAATCATCACAATCCCGGCAGATCCCAGCTTAGCCCAGCAATGGCTTCTATAGTTAGCGTTGCCGATTATATGACCCAATCATTAAAAGTAGGTGAGCTGAAGTTAGACAAAGACAGTCATCTTGATGATTATACTTTGAGCAAATTTAATTTCGAGAAAGAACTTGATGCAGAAAAATTTGCAGCCAAGTACAAAGATCTTTTCTGGGAACAATTAGAATTTGTAAGGTTTTTAAATTGAGAGTAATTAAAGAAAATAATCAGAGTTTTCATCCTTTCACACTTTCGTTAAGAAAGTTGGAAAGAAATGAAACCGGTAACGGAACTGTGTTTGTTGAAAAAAATGAATATACACTTACCGATTTCGGTTCCGGTAATTCATCATTTAACAAAATTCTGAACTTTACATCCCGGATTAATTCTTACACAAATCTTCAGGATATAATTTCTGATTTTAAGCGGGAGGTAAAAACTCTCACTTTCTTCAATGAACCGGAAATATTCCTGATAAATGAAAAGACTTCAAATTGTTTCCCGTTAAATACAAATTGTAAGGAAAATATTTCTTCATTTGTAAGAAGAAATCTGAGTGCGGGTGTAATTGACTGGATTGCAGAGACAGGCAGTTATAAGATAATTCCTTATGGAAATTATAATTCTATTTCTTTCGGTTTGAATTGTCTGATAATACCCATTTTCAGCGGTGGAAAATTTAAAGGTGTTCTTTCTACTATTACTTCTTTTACTGAGCTAGACCAAAAATCTTACGAGCTTCAGATACTTACTACATTATTGAATATTGTATTTTCAAAAATTCAACTCGAGTTAACCAGAAATGAATTAAATAATGTTTACACTGAGCTTCAAACCGTCCAGTCAAAACTGGAAAATGATTATAAGCTTGTTGCTCTTGGAGAACTTGCCTACAGAAGCATCGAGGAAATTTCCTCCCCGATTCAGGTTATCCTGAGTTATGCGGATTTGTTAAAACGCGAGTATCCAGAAATTGATGAGGAAATGACTGATCTGATTAAGAAAAAAGTATATGATATAAAAGCTATTCTTGAAAGACTGATTAAATTTATAACAACAGACGACAAAGCTAAAAAGATAATACCATGTTCGGTAAATGAAGTAATTGCGGACTTTAAGACGCTTATTGAACCTGCTTTGCATGCAGAAAATTGCGAATGTGTGCTTGACCTTGAAGAAAACATTCCTTCAATCCTCAGTAATAAAAATTATTTAAATCAGATATTCATAAATGGTTTTAGTCTGATAAATCCCTTAACAGAGCCGGGCGGAGGAATAATAATTCAAAGCCGCTACTCGAAGCAGAGGATTGTAGTCAAAATGCTTTTTACAAAGTCGGTTGATCTTGGCAAAATAAATGAACAGGATGTTGGTCTGAATATACTTAAATCACTAATGGATAAACACGAAGGAGAATTCCATATTAATTCTGAAGAAGCAACAGGAAGTACACTAATCTTTTCATTTCCTCTGATCAGAAAGGTGAGAGCATGAGCATAGATTTAATTTTTTTTCTGATGTTGTTTGTTGTTTTCCTGTTATCGGTAACAGGATTCTATTTTATCAACAGAACCAAAAGAGAAAACGAGCTACGATTGAAAAGAAATATTTCGTTATTAAGAGAAGAAAGGATAATAAGTGCTGTTGAACCCAACAGAGCAAAAAAAAGAAGAAAACTTCTCCGGCGGATTAAATCGGATGATGATTTAAACGATCAAATGATTTTGACTGAAGCCCAAAAGGAAAAACTTTCTGCCGGAGAGATTCTTCTTGCAAAAAGAATTAATTCATATAGCAATTAACAGGATAAAAAATGATAAAAGGAATTTATCACGCAGCCCGAAGTCTTGAAACTCAGAATAAAAACATGGAAAGAATAGCTAATAATCTCGCTAATCTGAATACAATCGGTTACAAACGCGAAGGATTGTTCGTTCAGATTCTGAATCAATTGGGTGAACCTCAGATAAAAAGTCCTGTTGACCTCAGACAAGGTGAAGTATATGAAACAAAAAATCCACTCGACCTTGCAATTGTAGGCGTTGGACTTTTCATAGTTAAAACCGATAAAGGTTATGAATATATCAGAAACGGAAATTTTCAGATTTCTCAGGAAGGTTTTCTGGTTGATAAAGATGGAAGAAAGGTTATCGGAAAAAACGGTGAAATAAACCTATCTGAATATCAGCTCGATGAAAATAATCTTCTGACAATTACAAGAAATGGTGAAATAAAAGTCGGAGAAAATTCTGTTGATAATTTATTAATTGCAAAACTTAGTGAAGATAATTACGATTATAGAAAAGAAGGACTTAACTTTGACTCATTGACTGATATAGAAGAACTTGCTGATGAAAATGAATATCAGATTCTCCAGGGTTATCTCGAAGAATCAAATGTTAATCCGATTCTCGAAATGGAAAATATGATTAGGGTTTCGAAAGACTATGAATCATCATACAAGATGGTTATAAGTCTTGATGAATCATTACAAAAATCATCTGAAATAGGAAAAATCTAAGAGGTTAAATATGAGTACAAGAGCACTCAGAACTGCAGCTTCCGGAATGTATGCGCAGCAGATAAACATTGAAGTAATTTCGAACAACATTGCTAATATGAACACCACCGGATTTAAGAAAAACAAACCTGAATTTCAGGATTTAATGTATCAGGAAGTTGCTGTTAATCCTATAAATTCTTCGGCACCAGGAATCAAATCAACTGGTACGGAAGTAATTCAGGTTGGAAACGGTGTTAAGCCATCATCAACGCAAAAAATATTTTTGCAAGGCGATCTTGTTCCCACAAATAACCTTCTCGATCTCGCAATTCAGGGCGATGGATTTTTTCAGATAAGAAAACCTGATGGAACATTTGTTTACACAAGAGATGGTTCATTCAAAGTAAATGCTGAAGGAACTATAGTTACAAGCAGTGGCTATTCACTTGATCCAGAAATCAGAATTGATGAAAACTCAATTGGCTTTTCTGTTTCAAGGGATGGAGTCATTGAACTTCAGCAGAGAGACGGCACAAATATTCCAATCGGAAACATTCAGCTTGTAAGGTTTTTAAATCCTGCAGGATTAATGGCTCTGGGAGATAATCTGTATGCAGAAACAGAAGCCAGCGGAGTACCAATTTTTGGTACGCCAGGCGCTGATGGTTTCGGTGAAATTCATCAGGGTTTCCTTGAATCCTCAAATGTTGATGTTGTCGAAGAAATGATTTCAATGATTACTGCACAAAGAGCTTATGAAATTAATAGTAAGACTGTCAAAACGGTTGAAGAAATGATGACTATGGCTAATAATCTTAAAAGAGGTTAGTAAAAAGGAGAATGATTTGTGGTTCTGATTTTTGTCATATTACTTTCAATCTCAGTCTCGGCTCAGAATTTCAGATCCGAAGTTGAAAGCTATTTAACCAAACATCTGATTGGTTATGACAAAATCGAATTTTCTTTTCTGAGCAATGTTTCAACTAACAACTATAAGATTGATGAAAGTCGTGAGCTGAAAGTAAAAAATGGGACTGCTTATCTTCCGGTCAAATATTCCGATAAGAACAAATCAATTAACTCAATTATCTCCTTACAACTAAAATTATATAAACTTGTACCTGTTGCAGTAAAGGAAATTAAAAGAAAAGAAAAAATTGATGTAAACAGTTATATACTTCGCAGCATTGATGTTGCTTCTCTGAAGTATTATAAAAATGCAATTGCAGATGAACTAATTTCAGTTCGTGCAAAAAGTATGATTAAAGAAGGACAAATAATCACAAAAGATCTGATAGAAGAGATTCCTGCAATTCAATACGGTTCCAGAATCACTGCTGAATGTGTAAAAGGTTCGGTAGTATTAAGCACAGAGGCAATTGCACGGCAGGATGGAAGAGTTAATGATATAATTGATATTCTAACTTCATCAAATGAATTATTAAAAGCAAAAGTTATTAATTCACAGAAAGTTTTAATCGAGTAGAATTATGAAAAAAATAATTTTTATCATTTTGTTATTAACAGCAGCAATCTATTCGCAGGAGATGCGTAAGAATGCAGCTTACTCTCTTTTCTCAGATGAAAAAGCTGCCAGAGTTGGAGATGCAATTACCATAATTGTAGTTGAATCTTCAATTGCAACTAATAATGCTGAAACAAAAAGTGGCAGAGAAACAAATCTCGGATTCGATCTCTCAGGTCAGCTCGATAAAACAAAATTACCATCCGGTAGTCTGGATATAGGAAGTGGAAATGATTTTAAAGGTTCCGGCTCAACAAAAACTTCCGGAGTTATTCAAACCAAAATTAGTGCAACAATTGACTCTGTTTTATCCAACGGAAATCTGATAATAAGAGGCAGCAAAAAAATTACAATAAATGGCGAAGAGCAATTAATCTCAATCAAGGGAATAGTAAGAACATCGGATGTGCGTGCTGATAACTCAGTGCTTTCGTATAATATATCAGATGCGGAAATAACTTTTGAAGGAAGTGGAATTGTAAGCGATGTTCAGTCACCAGGGCTTTTAACAAAATTTTTAAGAATGCTTTTTTAGGTAAGCTATGAGTAATTTCAAACTGATACTATTTGTACTGATATTTTTATCCCAACATGTCTTTTCTCAACGAATAAAAGACATAGCATATCTTAACAGCGACCATACTGAACAGGTTATCGGATATGGTCTTGTTGTAGGATTAGCGGGAACAGGTGATAGCTATCGCACTCAGTTTACTATGCAATCAATCACAAGTATGTTGAAGCGATTTGGTATCACTGTTCCGCAGACAGATGTAAGAACAAGGAATGTTGCAGCCGTAATGGTAACCGCTTCATTGCAACATAATTTTAAACCCGGTTTTAAGTTTGATGTAATTGTTTCTTCACTTGGTGATGCAACCAGTCTGCTGGGCGGGACTTTACTGATGACACCACTTTCAGCAATTAATGGTGAAGTATATGCAATGGCACAAGGTCCTATTTCAATCGGCGGATATGATTTTAATACTTATACTGGAAACCGTGTAGCAAAAAATCATGCATTAACCGGGCGAGTTCCTCTTGGTGGAGTACTGAAAGAGAATCTGCCGCAGAATACTGTTACTAATAATGAACTCAGCATTTTCTTGAAAATGCCGGATCTTACCACTTCTAACAATGTTGCATTGGCTATTAATGATAAGTTCGGCCAGAACACAGCAATTTCAATTGATGCAGCTGAAGTGAAAGTGAAAATTCCTGCCGATAAACAATCAGATGTAATCAGTTTTCTTGCGGAGCTTGAATCACTTCCGGTTCAGACAGATTATGTTGCAAAAGTTATTCTTAATGAAAGAACAGGAACCGTTGTTGCTGGTAATAATGTTCAGATTAAGCCGGTTAGTATAACACATGGCAGTTTAAACATTACAATCAGGAATTATCCTTTTGTATCACAGCCGGGAGCTTTTTCGAGCGGCACAACAGCTATTGTTAACAATGCAATACCTTATGTTCAGCAGGATTCCACAAATACAATTGCAATTCAGGGTGCAAGCAATGTTCAGGAAGTTGCCTCTGCTCTTAATTCACTTAAAGTATCTCCAAAAGATATTATTGCCATATTCCAGGCACTTAAAGAAGCAGGTGCGCTTGTAGCAGAACTTGTAATAATGTAAAGAACTTTTATGAGTGATATCAGCTTAAAAATAACAAATCCGGACAAGCACATTTCGCATGTGCAGCAGCAAACTTATCAGAAAAATTTGGATAAGAAAAAATTGGCTGATGCATCAAAACAGTTTGAAAGTTTGCTCACTTCAATGATGCTGAAGAGTATGTCTCAAACAACTGGCGGAATGTTTGGAGAAGAAAATTTCGGCGGCGATTTTTTTGAGTCAGTCTTTCAATATGAAATAGCGAATCATATTTCAAAAGGCAAAGGGCTTGGAATTGCTGATATGATTTACAGGAAAATTACAGGTGAAAGTATTTCTGAAAGTAATGTTGATAAAGAGACAAATCCGCTTCCTCTAAAAACTGCTCCGAAGATAGAATATAATAAACCGGAAGTTCCGGCAATTAAGCCAACTGAACAGGCAATTGACAGAGTATCAAAATATGAATCAATAATAGAAGAAGCTTCGCAGACACACGGAGTTGATAAAAATCTGATTAAGGCAGTGATACTGGCAGAGTCTGCAGGAAAAGAAGATGCGCTTTCATCTGCAAATGCAAAAGGTCTGATGCAGCTTATTGATGCAACTGCAGATTATTTAGGCGTTCGAAATGTGTGGAATCCGAAGGAAAATATTTTTGGAGGCACTAAATATTTAGCCGAACTTCTTCGAAAATATAACGGGGATCTGAAACTTGCTTTGGCTGGTTATAATGCTGGGCCAGGCAATGTGGATAAATTTAAAGATATACCGCCTTTTACGGAGACACAAACTTATGTTAAACGCGTGATGGGATATCTAAATCATCTTGAGGCAATGTGATGAAAATTTTTAAGTTACTAGAAATAATGCGAAATCAACTGAATAAGCTGCAGGAAATGTATGAAGCACTTCAGCAGATGCAAAACGCTATGGTAGAATCTGATTACGATTCATTTGAAAAAACAATTGAATTTCAGGAAAAGATTTTAGCTGAAATTCGTTCTCAGGAAAAAGAAAGAGTTGATATTCTTAAAGAGCTACTTCATTCTGATGTTCTTCCTGAAAAAAATATTCTTGTACAGAAATTATTTGAATCTGAACCGGAGGCCAGCATAAGTCTTCAACAAGAATATTTAAATATCCGGGATTCGCTGATAAATATTGTGGGTGAAATTGAAAATCTGAATGTACAGAATAAATATCTTATTGATCATTCCAGAAAATTTATTAAAGAGCTTGTTACAAATCTGTATAGTGTAAAAAATCAAAAACTTTTAGATAGAAAGGTTTAGCGATGGGTATAACAAAAGTATTCGACATATCTTCCCGCAGTCTTTCTGTTTATAGAAGAGCATTGGAAGTAGCAAGCCATAATATCGCAAATGCCAACAATCCAGCTTTTTCAAGGCAGAGGGTAATTTTTGAAACTGATATTTCTGATTTGAATGCAGGTAAAGTTTGGGGAAACGGAGTAAGAATTTCCGATGTACAACGAGTGAGAGACTCGTTAATTGAAGCCCATCTCAGAGAAGCAAATTCAAAGTTTTACAACAGCAGTCGTCAGAGCCAGTTAATAAACAACATTGAACAATTTTTTTCAGAGCCCGGTGATCTTGGTCTTTCAAACCTTTTCTCGGGTTTCTTTAATAGTTTTGATGAACTGGCAACATCACCTGAATCAATGCCTATGCGATTGAGTGTTATTAATGCTGCTAACAATCTTTCGGCAAAAGTAAATACCATTAATCAGTCATTTGCAAGATTGAAACAGGATATTAAAGACGAATTTCAGAATCAGGTTCAGTCAATTAATTCTTTACTTAAACAAATTCATCAGATAAATCGTGAGCAATTTACAAATAATTATAAAGGGCTTGCCGTAAACGACCTTTTGGATAAGAGAGATGAACTAATTCAACAATTAAGTCAGATAGTAAACATTACAGTTACTTTCGATCAAAATAATAATGCGAATGTTTCAATTGGCGGTGCTTTGGCTGCAGATGGTTTACACGCTGCTGAATTTGAAGCAACAGATGTAAACGGAAAACTTGTTATAAGATTAAAGAACGGTGGCATTCCTGTAGTGTTGAACGGAGGACAGCTTAATGCTCTCTCAGAAATTTATTCCGATAAAATTCCTGCTTATCAGAAAAATCTTGATCAGATAATTACGGCATTTGTTGAAGCAGTTAATCAGGTTCATAAACAAGGTTACTCAATTACCAATCCACCACAAACAAACATTAATTTTTTTGAAAGCTACGAAAATGGTGTTCTGAAAGTAAATCAAAATATTCTGAATAATCCTTCTCTGATTTCTGTTTCATCCGATGGAACCAATGGTAATGGTGATATCGCCTTACAGATTGCAGGACTTAGAGAAGCGGAAATAATTAACGGCTCAAATGTGATTGATGCTTACTCAGCTTTTATCAACGGGATAGGTAACGATGGATTGCTTCAAACAAATTATGCGCAGGCAAACAGTATGGTTCTTGCTCAGCTCGAAGATCAGCGACAATCAGTATCGGGTGTTTCAATTGATGAAGAAATGACTAATGTTTTAAAATTTCAGAGGTCATATGAAGCATCTGCTAAACTTATTACAGTTGCGGATGAGATGATAAGAACAATTCTGGAGATGGTCTGATGAGAATTACAGAATCAATGCTGTCAAATTATTACATCGGAAGTATCAATCAGCTTAAATCAAAAATTGCTCTTCTGCAAAGGCGGATATCTTCCGGAGTAATGATAGAAAAACCATCCGATTCTCCTGTCGGTACGGTTAAAGTTATAAGAAACAATGATCAGATAAATCAAATTGATACTTATCTGAAAAACATTCAATCAGGTTTATCATTTTTAAATCAGACAACTTTTGCTTTGCAATCAATTCAGGATGAAGTGGTAAATGTAGTAGGAAAACTTGAGGAACTTAATAATCCAATCAATCAACAGAATATGAGCTTATATGCAGATATGATTGAGAATTCATTAAAACTAATGGTTGATGTTGCAAACTCCAAAGCTGATGGGAAATATATTTTTGGCGGAACCGATCAGTCAGGTAAACCATTTGTTTATTCTTCAGGTGAACAAACTATCGAACAGAATACAAAGATAAGAGGTTTTAATACTGTAAGAATAAGTCAGGGTATTCAGCAAAGAATTAATATCACAGGACTCGAAATTTTCAGTACAATAATTACAGCAGATGGTACACTTGATAGAAATTCCCCAATCGGAAATATTGTAACTCAAAGCAGAAACATTTATGATAATTCAGGCAATCAGTATTCTCTTCAGGTAAATATTCAGAAGACTAATAACAATCAATATGAATTGACATATTCCATTACCGATTCAAATTCGAATACAATTTATAATTCACCTTCACCATTTCAACTCGTATTTAATTCTACAACGGGCGCTTTGGAATCGATTGATGGAAATGCTCCTTCGGTTATAAATGTAAATGTTCCTTCAAATAAGATAAATTTCAATCTTGATTTAAATCAGTTAAGAGAAGCTGATACAGATCAGGTTTTGCTCAATGCCAATCAGGACATCGATATTTTCAATCAGCTTAAAATAATCATAGAGAATCTGAGAGATGGAATTCCGCCAACAGAAGAACAGAGAGCAGCAGTAAATGCATTTAATTCAAAAGTTATCGGAAAACTTTCTGAAATAGGAAATATTGTAAATCAGTTTACAACTATTGAAAGCATGCTGACCCAGCAGAATCTGGATCTCGAAGAAAATAATTCGCAGGTTAATGGTGTTGATGTAGCAAAGGCAATAATTGAACTGCAGAATCAGGATTATCTGCTGCAATTATCTCAAAAGCTGGCAGCAACAATTTTACCTAAATCGCTTCTGGATTACTTATGATAAAAAAATTCGGAACAATTAATGGATTAATACTTGGAATAGTATCCGTATTTGGTGCTTTCGTTTGGGAAGGGGGTGCGATTAATGCTTTATTTCTTTTCCCTCCGATGTTAATTGTTTTCGGAGGAACTTTTGCTGCGGTAATAATCGGATTCGGTTATGATAACTTTAAAAACTTATTTAAACTCATTAAGCTTGCTTACTTTCCTCCAAAATATAATCCTCATCCGATAATTAATACTTTTGTACAGCTCGCATTCAAAGCAAGAAAAGAAGGATTGCTCTCAATCGAAAAAGATATCGAGAAAATAGATTTTTTCTTCTGCAAAAAACTTCTCCGAAATGCAATTGATGGTACTGACCCCGAAACACTTCAGGACCTGGCTGAACTTGAAATGAAAACCATACAGGAAAGGCACTATTCAAATATTTTTATTTTTACAAAAATGGGTGGTTACGCTCCAACAATGGGAATACTCGGAACGGTAATGGGTTTAATAATGGCTTTGTCTCATGCAGGTGCCGATCCGACCACTTTAATTAAAAGTATTGCTACAGCTTTTATTGCTACATTGTGGGGAGTCTTTACAGCAAATTTAATTTGGTTACCAATAGCAGATAGATTAAAAAAATGTCACTTGGACGAAAAACAGATGATGCAGCTCTCGTTGCAGGGAGTACTGGCTTTGCAAAGCGGAGAAATTCCGGTTTTAGTGAAATCCAGACTGGTAAGCATGCTTCCTCAAAGAGAACAAGAGCAAATTCACAGATAGATGAGTATGAAGAATCCCCTTTTCATGAATCCTCCGAAAAGGACAGATATCTTATTACTTATGCTGATCTGATAACATTGCTTTTGGGCCTTTTTATTTTGCTTTACACTGCATCAAATCTTGATATTCAGAAATATGAAAAGATGCTTAGTGCATTTGGTAATGTATTCGGGACTGAGGTAACAAAAATCAAAGTTGATGCAATTCCTGAAAAAGTAATTTCAACACCCTTAGATAAATTGAAGAATGATATCAATCAGCTTATTGCAGAAAATAATTATTCAAATTCAATCAGAATGGAAGAGAATGAAAGAGGAATTACAATTCACATTCTTGAAGATATAGTTTTTCCTTCAGGTTCTGCAGAGCTTAAAAGTACTTCTAAACTTGTTCTTAAAAGAGTTGCGGATATAATAAAAAAATTACCAAACGATATAAGAGTTGAGGGTCATACAGACAATGTTCCGATTAATTCATCAGCATTTCCTTCAAACTGGCATTTGTCGGTTGCAAGAGCATTGAACACTGCCTATTATCTGATTAAGACAGAAGGTGTAAATCCAGATAAAGTTTCAATTGTTGGTTATGCTGAATATAAACCAATTGATTCAAATGATACACCTTACGGCAGAGCTTCAAACAGAAGAGTAGACATAGTAATAATTAAATAAGAAAGAATATGAAACTTAAAACTGACCAATTTGGTGAAATTGAATTTTCTGAAGATCTTATTCTGAACTTCCGGGAAGGTCTTTATGGATTTGAACAATTAAAAAAATATCTTCTTATCAAAACGGAGGATGACTTATTCTACTGGCTTAATTCGATTGACAGACCGGAAATTTGTTTCCCGCTTGTTGGAATGCGAATTATTGATGAAGATTTTCCTGAAATTGAAAATTATGAAGCATTTGCGATTGTTACTCTCAATAAAGATCCTCTGCTAATTACTGCTAATCTTAAAGCACCCGTTTATATCAATCAGGATAGAAAAGTTGGATTTCAGAAAATTATAGATTCAGATAAATACCCAATCAATTACAAACTTTTTGTAGAGAGCTAAGCTATGCTGATATTGACAAGAAAATTGAATGAAGAAATAAACATTGATGGGGAAATTACTATAAAAATCATTTCAATTTCCGATAATCAGGTGAAGCTGGGAATTGATGCACCGAGGGATGTTCAGATTGTTCGCAAAGAAGTTTTGGACAGAGTAAAAGAAAACACAAAAGATGCACTTAAGAAAGCAAAAGAAAAGCCATTTGACATTAAGGGTCTGAAAATCAAAAAAATATGATATGAATAATAAACCATTAAATATTCTTATTGTTGATGATTCTGATCTGACGAGAAGTTCACTGAGTAAACTTTTCTCTGATTATTATTGCAATATTATAACCAGTATTGACGGACTCGATGGAATTCAGAAATCATTAACCTCCAAACCAGATATTATCTTACTTGATATTCTGATGCCCAACCTCGATGGCATAAAAATGTTGCAGGTAATCAAGATTATTGATGAGCTGAAAAAAATTCCGGTTATTGTAATCAGTGGAAATAGTAATAAAACAAACCTCTTTGCTTCTATGGAAGCGGGAGCTGACAAAGTTATAACTAAACCTATTGATGAAGATGCTCTGATCAAATCCATTGAAGAACTTACCAAAAGAAAACTTACTCATAAAACTAAATCAAATAATCTCACTGCCGATAATACAATCGAGGCGCTTAAGAAAATTTATATTAAAGCATTTCCGCAAAAAGAAGTTCAGATTAATAAAGCAATCGCAGAACGAGATAGGTATACAATAGGAAATATTTTTCATGAACTGAAAGGAGTATCAGCATCTATGGGTTTTCCGGAGGTTACTGAAATCAGCCGCATGATTGAGCTTGCATTAACCTCAGATAAAATAGACTGGAATTATATAAAAAATCAAACTGATGAAATTATTTCTATTATAGAGCGAAAAACATTTTCACTCAACGGAGACTAATTTATGTTCGTAATTATCGGAATAGTTGTGGTCATTGGAGCTGTGCTTGGTGGATTTACCATGGCACATGGCAATATTGCATTACTGATTCAGCCAGCCGAATTTGTAACAATAATCGGCGCGGCTTTAGGAAGTCTTCTGATCGCTTCACCTCTTGGGGTTATTAAGAAAATATTTGGTTCAATTCCTCAACTAATTAAAGGAGTTAATTTTACCAAACAGGATTACCTTGAGCTATTAAAATCCTTTAATGATTTATTCCTTCTTGCCCAACGCGATGGTCTGCTTTCAATTGAAAAACATATTGAAAGTCCCAAAGACAGTGAAATTCTTTCGTTGAACAAAACCTTCATTAATAATCATCATGCTTCAACTTTCTTTTCCGATACGATGAAGGTTATGCTCTCCGGCGGAGTTCCTCCGCATGAACTCGAAGCACTTATTGACGCTGAAATTGAAACATTTGAAATGGAATCCAAACCGGTAGTAAATGCGATTTCGAAAGTAGGAGATTCATTCCCTGGACTTGGTATTGTTGCTGCGGTTTTAGGTATAATAGTAACAATGAGCTCTATTGATGAGGGAGCCGCAACCGTTGGAATGCATGTGGCTGCAGCACTTGTGGGAACTTTTCTGGGAGTTTTAATGGCTTATGGTTTTGTTAATCCTATTGCTACAAATCTTGAACTTCAGCATGAATTGGAGAAAAGATATCTTGAAACAATTAAAGCTTGCATAGTTGCTTACGCAAAAGGAAATCCTCCTATCATTGCAGTTGAAATTGCCAGAAGAACAATTTTCAGTGATTACAGACCATCATTTCAGGAGCTTGAAAATTATATTCGCGGGAAGAGTGATAAATAATGAACCGGGAACAAGAAACTCCGATTATTATCAAAAAGGTCCACAAAGGTCATGGTCACCATGGCGGAGCGTGGAAGGTTGCTTATGCTGATTTTGTTACAGCTATGATGGCTTTATTTATTGTTCTCTGGATTCTTGGTCAGGATGAAAAAGTAGTTCAGAATGTTGCAGGGTATTTTAAGGATCCTGTTGGTTTTTCGGATAAGATGAGATCTATTATTGAAGGGAAGTCAGATTTGCCAAGTATTATTGACTCTGCATTCATTAAAAAGAAAATGAGAGAAGAAGAACAGAAGCAACTTGAGAGTATGGGAAATGAAATAATTAATCAACTTAAAAGCACTCCTGAATTTGAAAAACTAGCCGATCAGGTTAAAATTGAAATTGCAAAAGAGGGATTAAGAATTGAGATGATTGATTCAGCAAACGATATATTTTTTGAGGTTGGTACATCTGATCTGAAACCGGAAGCAATCAAATTGTTAGAGAAAATAAGCGCTAATCTTCAGCGGCTACCGAACAAGGTAGTAATTGAAGGTCATACAGACTCGCGTCCATATAGTGGTGAAGGAAGAGGATATTCTAACTTTGAATTAAGTTCGGAAAGAGCTAATGCTGCCCGAAGAGTGCTTGTTCTTTCAGGCTTACCAACCGGAAGAGTTGATGAAGTGAGAGGTTATGCTGATACAAGATTACTTGATAAGAATGATCCGTTTAGTGTTGTCAACAGAAGAATCAGTATTGTTATTAAATATTCAACCGAAGAACCGGAATGAAAAAATTAATAATAGTAGAAGATGATACTTTGACCCAGCAGCTTTACCTGGTTTATTTCAGAAAATCAGGTATTGAACCTGTTATTACAGACAATGGTGAAGAATTATTCTCAATTCTTAACAGGGAAAAGGTTGGACTTATTTTGATGGATATAAATCTGACAAATACTTATTTTAGAGGTGAGAAAATGGATGGGATAAAGCTTAGTAGATTAATTAAAGGAAATTCTGAAACCAATAATATTCCAATCATAATAGCAACCGGCTTTTCCTCGAATCACGATGTTGCTCTCATTCGCGAAACTCAAGCGGAAGAAATAATAACTAAGCCAATATTAAATTTCAAAGCATTTGTTAATAAAATTAATCAATATTTGATCAATTGAACGAGAAAAATAAAATACTTATTGTTGAAGACGAGAAGGATACCAGATTTATTCTCGAGAAGTTACTTACTAAAAATGATTTTGAAGTCGTTACTGCAAATAATGGACTTGAAGCATTAGAAGTTTTAAAAACTTTCTCTCCAAAAGTTATTCTTGCAGATTGGACCATGCCAATGATGGATGGTCTGAAACTCTGTAATGAAGTTAAATCTAATCCTAATCTTAAAATTATTTACTTTATAATTCTTACTGCCAGAACTTCATTGAGAGACAGAATTACTGGTCTTGATGTGGGAGCTGATGATTTTCTCATCAAACCTATTGAAAATCAGGAATTGATTGCTCGTATTAAATCCGGCGTCAGAATATATGATCTGCAAAGCGAACTTAAATCTATAGAACATAATAAAGCTCTCGTTGAAATTGCCTGTACTATCGGACACAATTTTAATAATCCTTTGAGCAGTCTAACTATGGCTCTTGAAAATCTCAGGCAGGAAATAGCAGAAAAGAAATTGGAAAAGGTTGAGGAAGATTTTGCAATCATTAATAAATCCATCGAAAAAATTCAGGTACTGATTAAACAACTAACCAACCTCGAAAATCCTCAGGTAATTGACTATACTGATAATAACAAAATGATAAAGCTCGATTAGTCGTACGCTTTAAAACATGACTGTTTTCCTCGATAATCTATTGAGGTATTACAGTCATGTTGAATAAAATAGAAAATATAACGCTAAATCCTAATTCAAGGAATGATATCAAATCCTCAAAAAAAGAATTGCCTGTAAATCATCCTAACCGAAAGGTCAACTTTGCGGATACAATTACTTTCTCTGCAGCACTTTTATTTCTCTCTCAATTAAAATGGAAATTGAAAAAAATAAATCATAATTCACAAGATGAACTTGAAATCGAAATAATAGCAAACGACATTAGCTATTCCACAATAGTCAATCTGAAAGAACCTTCTATTAAAAATTTATCTTTTAAAATTCAGAATGAATTTCCATTTAGGCACAACAAATCAATTTATAGTATCAGTATTATATTTAACTATCAAAAAACTGAATCAATAGAAAACGAGAAATTATACGAACCTGTAAATAAGCTTTTCTATAGAATTCCTTCTTTTGAATACACTGATGATAAACAGATAAGTTCTACATTTTATTATGAACTGCTCGAAGGAATTGACTCAGAGCTTATTGATAGTTTATCTTTTATTTTCAGAAAGATTATTGAGTTTGCTGATAAACTTACGGGAAGAATTAATGTGAACTCAATAGATAACCTGGAAAGTGGTGAGCCGTTCATTAGTCTGAGTCAAATTTTAGTTGAGCATATCTCGTAGTCTATCCGGATTTAACCCACAGGCAATCGATGTAATTTTTTCATTGGTTGTAAAACAAACCTGGCTATTATTCATTGAAACAATTTATGCTAAAGATTTTTACGATGGCTTTTAACGATTTTTATTCTTTATTTAGCCAACTGACCATTATTCAACAATAAAAATATTTTAATAAAAAATTACTGCTTACATTTAGACAGAAATCCTTATTTCGTCAAAGTTTTTTAAACTTCTCGAGAGCCAAAATATTAAACAGTGAATTTTCAAATGGCATTTATCTTGCAAAATAACTATAGTTTTATTGGAAGAATATGGAATTAGAAAGAGAAATAATCTATAAAACAGACAATAGTTTAGCAGAGTCTCTGCTAAACCATTCATCATTGGGTATAATCAGAATAACCACGGAAGGTATTCCTGTTTTTGCCAATCAGACGATGCTTAGGTTTTTAAACCTTGAGTCGTTCTCTGAATTGATTGAGCTATATAATCAAAATGAAAAGTTCAGAGCCAACTTTAATACTGATAAATATTTCAGAAGTCTTAAACGCGAAATAAAAACAAACTTTATTGAATCTGAGTGGATAAATAAAAACGGAAAGGTTGTATTTTTCAAAGAATATATAACAACTTCAAAAAGTAATTCTGACCAACCTGAATATTTCGATTGTGTAATTGAGGATGAAACCGATAAAAAAATTGTAGAGCAGTTAATAAAAAATTGTCAGACCAGAGATTTTCAGATACTTAAAGCATTGCCTGATATTTTGTTTATTGTTTCCTCGAACGGAACATTGCTTGAAAGCAAATTCAATTCCCACTCCAGTTTTTTCAAGAATCCGGCTTTACTGATAGGAAGAAAAGTAAACTCTGTTTTCCCCAAATCTGTTTCCGAAAAATTATTTGCAGCAATTGAACACACACTAAATACTAATCAGTTAAGCTCAGTTGAATTTTCGGTAACATCGGAGGAAAGGGAAATATTTTATGAAGCAAGAATTGTTGTTAATTCTGAAAATCAGGTGCTTATGCTGCTTCGCGATATTACTCTTCAGAAAGAAGCTGAAGAACAGTTAAGAAAAGTTACAGAAGACTTAAAGCAGGCAAATGCCTCTAAAGATAAATTCTTTTCGATTATTGCACACGATCTCAGAACACCTTTAATCGGACTAATTGGCTATGCCGAAATATTATCCGAAGATATTAATGAACTTGAGCTTTCTGAAATAAAAGAATATTCTACAAACATCGTGGAAATTTCCCGGCAGACTATAAAACTGCTTTCTAATCTTTTAGAATGGTCAAGATTACAGACAGGCAAAATTCAATTTAATCCTTCTGATGTTAAAATATATTCAATTGTTGAAAACATATTCCAGCTTCTTAAATCAAATGCCCAGCATAAAGAAATTGAGTTGATAAACTCAACCAATACAAATCATATAGCATACGCAGATGAAAATATGATTTATTCTGTGCTGAACAATCTTACTTCAAATGCTATTAAGTTCACCAGAAGCGGTGGTAGAATTGAAATCACATCAAGCAGGAAAGCTGATGAAGTTTTAATATCAGTTAAGGATAATGGTGTTGGTATTGAAGAAGAAAATCTGAAAAATCTTTTCGAGCTTGACAAAAGTTTTACAACTCCGGGAACTGAAAATGAAAAGGGTTCCGGTCTTGGAATAATTCTCTGCCGTGATTTCATTAAAAAGCACGGTGGAAGAATTTGGGTTGAAAGTAAAGTAGGTACAGGAACTACTTTTTATTTTACTCTGCCTGTTTTTCATTAAACACACACTTATTGATTGAAAAAATTTTTACAACTCTGGAAAAATTTGCATCCTCCAAACGATTAAAATTTTTTAATTGCAGTTGCTTCAGCTCCTGGTAAAAAATATTTTGTTATTTCGCTCTTGATTGTAAAAAAAATCAACAATAAAGCAGAAACATTCCAAAAATCATTTTGGCATTTAATTGGCGAATAAGATTGGAGTCATAACATATCTAACTTAAAAATGTCCGAACTTAACTTTGCGTCGTTAATACAAAGAGCATATAGAATCATTGGAAGCTCTGATGATCCATGTCAGATGCTGGAATCATTGTGTAAGCTGCTTGCAAGCGAAAATGAATTTATTTTCGTTTGGATAGAACCATATGAGCAAAAGCTAAAAAAGAATAAAATATGCTTCGCAAAGGAAGGTTACTTTGGAAAGCACGACAAACGATTAATCATTCAGCATTTTAATGAGTGTTCTTTACTTAAAGATGATAGAAATAAAAACGGAATTCACAGAATATCTTCTGAAAAAAATGACAGATGTTTTAATCTGATTAAAACTTATTTCCCTGAGAATAAATGCGCAGCTATATTTTCATTTACAATTCAACACGGACAAACACTATTTGCTTATCTTAACATCTTCAGCACAGATGCCAATAGAATCTCTGACGACAAATTTTCTCTGCTTAAAGAACTGACTAATGATATAGCAATTAAAATTTTTGAACTCTCCAGAGAAAATAACTCTAAACTGCAGCCGAATGCAGAATCACCCGAAAGCAAAGATTATCTGAAAAGGCTTCTTCATTGTATGTATGAAGACATTATTGTAATTGACAGAAACTACAATATAGTTGATGTCAATAACAGCAGATTAAAAATCTCTGATAAAAAAATCGAAGATGTGATTGGAGCTAAATGTTATGCTGCAACCCACGGCTTTGATAAACCTTGCGAACTGTATAATGAAGAATGTTTGATTCAGGAAGTATTTAAAACAGGCGAATCCAAACAAGTGAGGCATAAATATGTAACAAATGATGGTAAGGAAAAATATGTAGATATTCTGTTCTCACCTTTTCAGAATGAAAACGGAGAGGTTGATAAAGTAATAGAAACATTCAGAGATGTTACGGAATTTGTGATTACCAGAGATGCACTGAAAGAAAAAGAAATTCAATTGAAAGAAATTGTTAATTCTCTTGATGTTGTTTTCTTCAAAATTGATCTAGCAGGCAATAAACCAAAGATTATCTACCTGAGTGAAGGATTTAGTAAAATATGGGGAATTGACAGATTCGCTGCACTGGAAAATCAGAGAATCTGGTTCAGCTCTGTATATGAAGAAGATCGTTCAAAAATTTTTAATATTATCCGTGAATACCT
>FWWM01004454.1_pt1 | contig 32649 bp, 23 predicted proteins | sample 2228351 | NCBI WGS metagenome assembly FWWM01 (sample SAMEA103939774, study PRJEB20133) | metagenome
CGCAGCCCTCCCAGGAAACACCCCGGCAGCGGGGAGGGTTTGGGAGGGCGCAGCCCTCCCAGGAACAAATATGTTCACGATGCTGTGCCGGACGCACCATTAAGGAGCAATGATGAACTATACGATTCGGCGGGTTAGCCTGCGCTCGGCCCTGCGCGTCGGCCTGGCGCTGGGGTGGGTCGTTGCGCTGGTCCCGGCCGTGCCGTCGGCCTTGCTGGCCACCGCAGCGCTCGAAGCGCTGGCCGGCCTGTTAGCGTCGGTCCAGCCGTATGAGGTGTCGTTTCTCGGGCAGCAGGTGGCCTCCATCGATCCGATCGACATAGCGGGCTTACGCCCGCTCGCCGAGTGGTCGGCCGGGCTTGCCGATCTGGGTGGAGCGCTCTTCTGGCTGTTGCTGGCGCTGATCACGCTCGGCGGCGCACTGCTGGTGCTGGTGGGCATTGTGCTGGCGTGCCTGCTCTACAACCTGCTCGCCGCTGTGAGCGGCGGGTTGCAGGTGCAGTTGGAACAGGTGGCGTCGTAGGGCCGAAGCCTTCCCTTCGCGAAGGCTTCAGCCCTACACGCCCAGCACCCGCGTTGCGCCGGCAGCGCGCAGCGCCTCGGCTACACTGTCGCGTGTTTCCGGCGTAACCAGGGCCAGCATCACCCCGCCCCACCCTGCCCCGGAGAGCTTGGCCCCCAGGGCGCCCGCGGCGCGCGCCGCCGCCACCAGCCGCTCCAGTTCGGGCGACGAGACGCCGATCTGCTCCAGCAGCGCCTGGTTCGCGTCGAGGAGCGTTCCCAGGAGCCGGATATCGCCGCTGGCCAGGGCTGCGCGCGCCCGTACCACCAGTTCGCCGACCTGGTCAAAGAGCGCCTCGTAGCGCCGCGGGTCAGCCTGCCAGCGCTCGCGCACGGCGCCCACCGGCAGCCGCGTGGCGCTGCGCACCCCGCTGTCGCCGACGAGCAGCGTCAGCGGCGCGCCGATGGTCAGCGGCTCGATCAGCGGGGCCGGCTCGCGCCGCTCGAACCAGATCGCTTGCTCGTAGGCCACGACCGTGTTGTCAATGCCGCTGGGTGTGCCATGGAAGCGCCGCTCGCTGGCGTAGACCAGGGCCGCCACCTCAGCAGGCGGCAGCGCCAGCCCCACGTGGGCAGCCAGCGCGCGCACCAGGGCCGTGCCGATTGCCGCGCCGCTGCCCATGCCGCTGGCAATGGGGATGTCGGAGCGCAGTGCGATCGTCAGGTCGGCGTCCTCGACGCCGAGCCGCGCGAGCGCAGCGCGGGCCAGTTCGCTCAGCGGATGCGCGGGCTGCTCAGCCGCCGACCACTTCTCTCCCAGGTCGGGGGCGATGAAACGCAGCCCGCTGCCAGCCTGACCCGGCTCCACCCGGGCATAGGCGCGCACGTCGCTGAGCGGCACCGCGATCGCCGGGCGCCCGTACACTACGGCGTGCTCGCCGCAGAGGATCAGCTTGGCGGGTGCAGAAGCGCTGCTCATAGCCATTCGCGCGGCGTAGCCGCACAACGCAGAGGTACAAATGGAGTGTTCCTGGGAGGATGTACCCTTCCCGGACCCTCCCCTGCCGGGGGATTGCCCCCGTGGGCAGGGGCAATGGGGAAACCCGGTTTCCCCATTGCCGATCACTCCCACTCGATTGTTGCCGGGGGCTTGGAGGAGATGTCGTAGACCACCCGGTTCACGCCGGGCACCTCGTTGACAATCCGACTGCTCACCTTCGCCAGCACCTCGTAGGGCAGGCGCGCCCAGTCGGCGGTCATATAATCTTCGGTGGTGATCGCTCGCAGGGCGATCGTGTCGGCGTAGGTGCGCCCATCGCCCATCACCCCCACGCTTTGCACCGGCAGCAGCACAGCAAAGGCCTGCTGGGTCTGCCGATAGAGACCGGCGGCGCGCAGTTCTTCGAGGAAGATCGCGTCGGCCCGGCGCAGGGTCTCCAGGCGCGCGAAGCTCACCGGGCCAATGATCCGCACGGCCAGGCCCGGGCCAGGGAAGGGGTGGCGCCAGACCCACTCCTCGGGCAGCCCCAACTCTAACCCGGCCGCCCGCACTTCGTCTTTGAACAGGTAGCGCAGCGGCTCCACCAGCTCCATCTGCATATCCGCCGGCAGGCCGCCGACGTTGTGGTGGGTCTTGATCGTCACACCCTTCTGGCGGTCGGGGGCGCTCGACTCGATCACGTCGGGGTAGAGCGTGCCCTGGACCAGCACGTTCACCGCGCCGAGGGCCCGCGCCTCGCGCTCAAAGATGCGGATAAACTTCTCGCCGATGATCTTGCGCTTGCGCTCCGGGTCGGCCACACCCTCCAGCGCGCTGAGGAACTCTTCGCGGGCATCCACGGCAATCAGGGGCACGTGGAAGTGCTCGCGGAAGGTGGCGATGACCTGCTCAGCTTCACCCAGCCGCAACAGGCCGTTGTCCACGAACACGCAGGTCAGCCGGTCGCCAATCGCCCGATGGACGATCAGGGCTGCCACGGCTGAGTCCACACCTCCCGAAAGGGCGCAGATCACGCGCCGATCCGGGCCGACCTGGGCGCGCACGCGCTCGATTGCCTCCGCAACGAAGCTCGCGGCACGCCAGTCGGCCACCGCGCCGCAGATGCGAAACAGGAAGTTGCTCAGCACAGCGCGCCCGTGGACGGTATGGACCACTTCGGGGTGGAATTGCACCCCGTACCAGCGTCGCCTGTCGTCGGCGATAGCCGCGAAGGGCGTGGCAGGGTTGGCAGCGATGGCGCGGAAGCCGGGCGGTAGGGCCTCGATGCGGTCACCGTGGCTCATCCAGACCGCCTGTTCCACCGGCGTGCCGGTGAACAGCTCGTCCGGGTCGAGCACCTCGATCGTCGCCGGGCCGAACTCACGTTGATCAGGGCGTAGCACGACGCCCCCGAGGGCGTGGCTCATCAACTGCATGCCGTAGCAAATCCCCAGCACCGGCAGACCACAGGCGGGTAACCAGGTCGGCATCCCCGGCGCGCCAGGCTCGTAGACGCTGGCGGGGCCACCGGAGAGAATGATGCCCGCTGGATTGAGCGCGCGCACCTGCTCCTCTGCGACATCATGGGGCAACAACTCGCTGTACACGCCCAGTTCGCGCACGCGACGCACGATCAACTGGGCCGTCTGTGAGCCAAAATCGAGCACTGGAACGCTACGATGGGTCATAGTATTACAATCCTTAACCCTCCTTGAGGGGAGGGTGCGGGAGGGCTGCGTCCTCCCACGAAAAGGCTTGCACGGGGAACCCGGGTTTCCCTGTACCCCTGCCCGGGGAGAGGGGTGGGAGGGCTGCGTCCTCCCACGAAAAGACTTGATTGAACCCGGGGAAACCAGGTTTCCCCGTACCCCTGCCCGGGGGGGAGGGTGCGGGAGGGCTGCGCCCTCCCACGAAAAGGCTTGACTGAACCCGGGGAAACCAGGTTTCCCCGTACCCCTGCCCGGGGAGAGGGTGCGGGAGGGCTGCGTCCTCCCACGAAAAGGCTTGCACGGGGAAACAAGGTTTCCCCGTACCCCTGCCCTTTAAGAGCGGACAGAACATCGGAGCCAACGTGGCTTGTACCGCATTGGAACGCCCCTGCGCACGGCTCTGGTCTCCCCGCTTCGACAGGCTCAGCGCAGGGGTGAGGACCAACCAGCGCCTCCCCGCGCCATAACGCCTGTCGGCGCCCATAGGTTCTGTCCGCCCCTGAACTCCCTTCCGGCAGGGGGGCGAATGCACCCGACTAGCCCGTTGAGGCGCGCCGGAGATGTCCGCGGTTGAAGGGGATGACCCGCTCATCGGGGTAAACAGGTGCAGGCGGGGCAAATTCGGGCGTAATCACCACGGAGTTGTCGCCACCAAAACGATTGGACACGTAGGCGTCAGCCTGCCAATCGTTGTGCCACTCGGCGCCGTCGAAGAGATAGCGGTACTCGTAGGCGCATCCGGCATCTAGCTCAACGGTCGCCATCCATCCGGATTCGGTCTGCCGCAACGGTGTGGCCGACTCGTCCCAGTTGTTGAAATCGCCTACGACGGAGATCGTGTCGGCCCAGATCGCGGCGGGTATCGCAAATGTCACGAGCACTTTGCCGTCACGGCCGGGTCGCTTGGTGATCATCACGCTACTCCTTTGTTGCGTGGCGCCAACCTCGTTGTTGGTATTATTCGTTTGAAGTATAACATATTTCTCGCCGGGATCTACGGCTCGCGCAGCCGGTAGATGGTCACTTCATCCTGTTCAAACACGACGGTGCCCAGGCTCGCGAACTTGGCCAGGCTCTCCGGGGGGTAGAGCCGCCGTTCCAGGCTGCCGATGTAGACATAATCTACGCTGTACTGGCGCAGCAGCCGTTCGGCCGTGGCGGCGTCGCTGGTCAGATAGATCGTATCCACTGCCGCGCAGCGCGGCTCAAGTTCGGCCCGGGCCTCAGGGTCGCCGCCGCGCCACTGGATCTGGTGCCCTGCCCAGCCGAGCACGGTAGGCACCCCTGTCGCCGCCGCTATCCCGCCGTAGCCTTCGCTGTTGTACGAGCCGCCGCAACGCCGCGCGGCGCGATCCTCCACTGCCACCGCTTCCAACACGACGCTGCCCACCGGGGCCTCGCGGCGTAGCCAGGCTACCGATGCCGCCCCGGCAGGGCTTGATTCGCGCGGCGTGCGGCCCACCAGGCCCGTCACGCTCCCTTGCGCATAGTCGCGCACCGTCAGCCAGGGATAGACCAGCGCCCCCGCCAGGAGCACCACGGCCATAGCGGCAGCGCTCCACCCCGCCAGTCGCGCCCGGCCCTGTGCCTGCGCCAGGACCCACCACAGGCAAAACGGCGCGAGCATACCCCACAGCAGCCAGACCTGGTAGTAGAACTTGAACACGGTGTTCATGCGTGCTGAGAAGCCCTCGAAAACGTCGCGAATGTAGATCAGTTCTACACCGAGCAGCACCGCGCACCCCAGGGCCGTCAGCAGCAGGGCGAAGCTCTGGCCGGCGTCCCCGGCCACTTCGCGCGCCCGCGCCAGCGCCAGCGCGCCCAGGCCCCCCAGGGCCAGCAGCGGAAAGCCGCCGACCAGGCCGGTCAGCAGGAGTGCCGGAGGCAGCCAGGGTAGCAGGCGCGAGATCGAGGGATGCGCTGGCGCTGCGGCGCCCACGCGCGAGTGCAGGGAGGCGCTGCTCGAAGCCTGCATCGGCGCCGCGACCGGGGCGGTTATGGGGGTCGGTTGCGGCGCGGTCAGGTACACGAAGGCAATGATAGGCGCGGCAAAGAGGCCGAAGATGACGATGAAGGGGTGCAGGCCGGTGCGCGAGCCGAGAAACGGCGCAATCACGCTACTCAGCCGCCCGAGCAGAGGCAGGTCAAGCAGCGGCTCGGCGCCCCCCACCAGCGAGCGGAAGGTCAGGTGAAACGGCAGGAACAGCAGGTAGGCCGCGCCGATCAGTAGCAGCAGCATACGCCCCGCTGCGCGCCAGGGTCGCGGCGCGTCACTCGCGAGCACGCGCAGGGTCAACGCCGCGCCAAAGAGCAGTAAGTAGGTTGGCAGATCCCAGCTATTGATCGCGTAGAGGCTCCCGATAACGATCCCCGTCAGCGCCAGTTCGCCCCAGCCACGACGCCCCTGGCCCAGCGTCGGCGCCTCGGGGCGGGCCAGCACGGCGAGGGCCAGCGCGGCGGCGAGCATTCCAAAGGGCAGGGCCATCACGTGGGGATGCATGTCGCCCAGGCGAAAGCTGAAGAAGGGAAACTCGGTGATGGTATAGCGCCGTTCCTCGCCACTGAAGCGCTGCCGGTCCCACAGCGAACGCGAGGGCCACCACCAGTTGAAGTCGGCCACTTTGTCGCGTCGCTCCCAGCCGCTGATGGTCCCGAACTCGCCGGTGACGGCGGGGTAGGGCAGGCTGATCGTCGCCGCGCCGCCCAGGGCCTGCCGCGTCGCCGCGAGGGCCTGGCGCCCGTCCAGGGCCACCACCCGCTCATCGCCCAGCAGCACCTGGAGCGCGCCCGACTGGTTGCCCGCCACCAGCACAAAGACCACGCCCAGCAGCGAGAAGAGCGGCACGCTCCACCGGCGCCAGCCGCGCTGGCAGTGCGGGGAGCCGCGCGCTGCCAGGGCGATCAGATTGGCGATGGTTCCCCCCACCGCTTGCGCGGTCATGGCAAAGATCAGCGCCAGCGAGAGGTTATAGGCCGCTGCCGGCTCCAGGGCGGTCAGTTGGGCCACCGCGGCCATGAGCAGATAGCCGAAGTAGTAGTAATTGATGCTGAAGCCGGACAGCCAGGGGTCGGCAGGCGGAAACACCCCGGAGCGCCCGATGGCGTTGAAGAAGGCAAAATCCATCGGGCGCTCGGTGCCCCAGGGGGTCGGGTCGTGCGCGCGCAGCCACACTGCGGCCAGCAGCGCCCCCAGGAAGAGCGCCTCGGCGGCGAGGATGCTCCGCCAGCGCGCCCGCAGCGCCGCCCGCGCCATCGCCCGCGCCGCCCGTGGGCCGCCCAGCGCCGCCAGGCCCAGCCCCGCCACCGCTATGGCCGCGATGACCACCGACGGCGCGCCGAAGGGCGCCAGGCCGAACATCGCCAGCAGCCAAGCCAGGTAACCGGTGAGCAGCAACCCCAACGGCCGCGCCAGGCTCATCCCCCCATCCGGCAGGGCGCGCAGGAGCCAGTTCGTCAGTGGTAGACCCGCCAGGCCGATCAGCGTCGCGATCAACCACCAGGTGAGAATGTCAGATGCCATATGGTATGTGGAGATGTAGAGACGTGGAGGTGTGAATATGCGGAAAGATTTGAAAACACTTCTGAAAACCGTACCTCTTACACCTTCACACCTTCACGCCCCCCCTCACCTGTCTAACTCCTCCAGGAGGCGCCGGGCCTCATCAGCGCGGGGGCCGTCGGGCGCCAGGGCCAGGTAGATTGCCAGTTCGGCCCGCGCCCGCTCGCGGTCGCCCTGCCGCGCAAAGAGTTTTCCGAGGCTGAAGTACGGGTCGGGCGCCGACGGGTCGGCCACCACCGCCTGGCTCAGGGCAATCTCGGCTTTGTCGAGACGGCCCCAATCCAGCAGGGCGCTGCCGAGTTTGTGCCAGTTTGCGGCGCCCGGATCGGCGCGGGCGGCCATCAGGTAAGCCTCCTCTGCCTCGTCGTACCGCCCCGCCTCGGCCAGGATGTCGCCCCACAGGTGCATCACGCCGATATCGCGCGGGTTGGCCCGCGCGGCCCGCTCCAGCACCTGCGCCGCTTCGTCCAGCCGGCCCTGGTCGCGGTAGCGCTCGGCCAGGCCAAAGGCCAGCGGCCCGTCGGTGGGGTTGGCCGCCAGGGCGGCCTCCAGGTCCTCCAGATCGGCGGGGGCGGGACCGCCGGGGCGTGTCGGGGTCCTGCGCTCCGTCGAGGGCCGCCAGGCGTAGCCCGGCGGCACGCCCGTCACCCGGTAGATGCGCGTCTGTCGGGCATCGTAAACTGTCTCCAGGTACGTGCCGCGCATCTGTTCGAACTTGGCCAGGCCCACCGCAGGGTAGAAGGCGCGTTCGACCCCGCCGACGTAGATGTAGTCAACCCGGTAGCGGGCCAGAAAGCGTAGCGCTGTCTCGATATCGGGAGTGCGGAAAAAGGTGTCAAGCTCGCGGTCCCGCCGGGCCGCGAGTTCCGGGTCGCGCTGCTCGTTCACATGCAGCGCGCTGATTACGGTGGGCAGGCCGGTGTTGGCAGCCACGCGGATCCCGTAGGCCCGGTAAAAGAACAGGCTCGACTGCGCGATCACCGGTGTCCCTTCGATCTCCCGGTTCAACCAGGCGATGGCCGGGCCATCACCGGAGAGATCTACCTCGACCTGAGCCACACCTGGCTCGCACCCACCGTAGGCCAGGCAGTCGTAGGTAAAACGCGCCTGATCGAGAAAGGCCAGGCCATCGAGCGTCGGCCCTGTCTGCACCGGCATACGCGTATCCAGGCGGCTCGGCACCGCCGCAACGGGGTAGACCGCCGCCAGCGCCGCCAGCAACCCCAGGCCCGCCAGGGTCGCTCGCGCCCCCGGCGCCCCCCACACGCGCCGCACACCCCGCAGCAGCACCGGCAGGCTTGCCGCCGCCCCGATCGCCAGCAAGACCCAGACCTGCAACCCGAACTTGAAGACGGTGTTCATCCGGTACCACTCGCCGCCGTCCAGATGATCGCGAATATAGACCAGTTCGATCCCCAGCGAAACCGCCAGAGCTACCCAGACCAGGAGCAACCCGTACCAGACTGGCGCGCTGATGGCCCGGCGCGGCAGCAGCGTCGCCACCAGGACCATCAGGGCCACCAGGGCCAGCCGCAGCCCGACCGTGGGCAGCATAGCCCCCAGGAGCAGCAATCCGGCTCCTACGCCTATCGGCAGCCAGGCCCCCACGCCCGGCGCCAGGCTGCGGGTCAATCCCAGGGCGACCGGGGAATGCCCGCGGGCGCCCCGGGGCGGGGCGTACAAGCGCCAGGCCGCGCCGAGCAGGGCCGGCAGCAGCACCGCCACGAACAGGCCATAGATCACCAGGTAATCGCGCGGCGTTGTCCCATCCGTCAACGGAACCAGGCCGATCCCGCCCACCGGCGCCCAGTAATGGTCGAAGAACGGCGCGAAGAGCGCCAGTCCGCCGAGGACCACTGCCACCACCGTCAGCGCCGCCTGCGCCAGATTGCGCCAGGGTACGCCCGCGGCGCGTGGCCCGGGCGCGCGCCAGGCCGTTCCCAGCACCGCCAGGCCCGTCACCAGAGCGTAGGTCGGCACATCCCACGAGTTGGTCGCCGCCAGGGTGCCCAGGGCCAGCCCCAGCAGGAGCAGGGGCGCATAACGCTCAGAGAACGACTCCGCTCCAGGCGCCGGTGGCGCCCCAGAGCCAGGCTTCGGAGCCAGGCGCTCGGGCGCGTCCGTCACTGCGGCCCCCCGCAGTTCCACACCTCCACCTGACCTATCGGCAGAGCTGTGGAGGCGCGGAGGTACGGACCGAACCGGCGAGCGGGCCTGAACGGTGGAGGCCAGACGATAGCCCAGCGCCAGCACCAGTATCGTGATCGGCAACGCAATTGTGTGCGGGTGCAGATCGGCGTAGAGGAAGGCGAAGGAGGGGAACTCATTGATGGTGTAGGGTATCACCCGGCTCGGCCCGACGAACCAATCACCGAGCCTGGCCCCGAAGCCGGCCAACCCGCCCTGCCGCAACGCCTCGGCTACCGCCGGAAACCCTCGCGACCAGCCCACGGCAAAGAAGCCGGCCAGGTTGCCCGCCACACCCACCAGCGCCGCCGCGAGCGTACCGTATCGCGCCCGCCCGGTCAACTGGCTGACCAGGGCGAATGCCGCGGCCAGGGTCAGGCCGGCAATCGTCGCCAGGGCCAGATTAAAGCCCATCGCCGCAGGGATACCCGCCATCCGTATCGGCAGGGCGACCAGGAAATAGCCGTAGTAGTAGTAGTTGATATAACCGCCGCTGAAGAAGGGGTCATAGGGCGGCAACACCGGGCTGCGTAGCACAGCGTTGAGAAAGCCCAGCTCCATCGGCTTCTCGCCACCCCAGATCGGGTGCCAGAGGTCGGGGTTCAAGGCGCGAATGAGGACCATGCCGGTAAAGCCGGCCAGGAACACGCCCTCGCTCCACAGCACAGCCTCCCGGCGCGCCCACAGCGCCTGCGCCAGGTCGGTCAGCCCGCGCCCGACACGCGCCAGGACGCCGCTCTCCGCTCGGCCCATCCACCAGAGCAGCGCCAGGTTCAACAGCAGCACCAGGGCCAGACCCAGGGGCAACCCGGCGCCATTGTAGCGCCAGAGGCCCAGGCTGGCCGGCAACCAGACCGCATAGCCCGCCAGCAGCAACCCGACCAGCCTGGCCCAGGTCCACCCCGCGTCGCGCCAGGCCCCGAAAACGGCGCAGGCTGCCGGCAGTCCCAGCAGGGTCAGGGCGTACAGAGCGGCCAGCCAGGCCAGGGTCGCCAGCCATGAGGAATCTGCCGCCAGGCGGTTCCAGGCAGCCGGCGCCACTGCCGGCAATGCGTTGACCGGCGTCCTGAGCATCAGGGGCGGGGGCGTAGTGCCGGTGGGCGGGGTCACATCAAGGTCGCTGGTGAGCATGCGCGGTGTCGCGGGTGGGGTGACGCGGTAGATCGCGGTGCTCCCCCGGGTAAAGACGCGCTCCAGTTGACCCCTTGCAGCCAGGCGCTCAAACTTCGCCAGGCCGGCCGGGTCGTAACTGGCCCGTTCAACCCCGCCGACGTAGACGTACTCCACGCCATAGCTGCGCAGCAAGGCCAGCGCCTCGTCGGGATCGGCGCCGGCGTAGATTCGTTGCACGGCTCGCTGGCGCGCGGCGATCACCGGCCCGGCGCCGACCGCGTTGCGCTGCTGTATCTGGTGCCACTCCCATCCCAGGAGCGTGGGCAGACCGGTGTGCGCCGCCACGCGCCCGGCCCACTGGTACGAGGGCAGGTGCGCTTCGAGGATCACCGGCGTGCCGGTCACATTCTCTCGCAACCAGGCGATCGCTGCCGCATCCTCATCGAGCGAAAACGCTTCCCCGTAACCCTCAGCCGATACCGCAGCCATAAACGCCGTTCCATCAAGGGTGCGCGGAGCGTCCGGCGCCCAGCGGTCGGCGGCGCGCGCCGGGATCGCCGTGAGCGGGTAGACCAGCGCCGCAAGACCCAGCAACGCCAGCCCGCCACGCGCAACCAGACTCCCCGCGGCGCCGGGCGTTGCCCACAGGCGCGGCAGCAGCGCCGCGGTCCCCAGGGCAAAGAGCATCCAGGCGTGCAGGCCAAACTTGAACACCGTGTTCATACGCCCGATGTCGCCCTTGACCGTCACCACTTCCACCAGCACCAGCAGGCCAAGCCCTCCGGCCAGCCAGAGACCCGGCGTCAGCAATTCGAGCGGGGCGCGTCGCAGGCGCCACAGCAGCCAGAGCGCGCCTCCGAGCAGCGGTATCAGCAGCGTCAGGGCCGGCCAGTTCAGCGCCAGCCCGACCACCACGATGCCCGCGCCGATCCCCAGCGCGCCGGCTGTGACCGGCGTTCCGCCGAAGCGCCGGAGCAGCAGCGCCCCGGCAGCGGCCGCGGCGAAGAGCCAGTGGCCGTAGAGCAGCAGCGCCTCGCGCATGGTCGTCCGCGGCGCGCCGAGCACCTGCCCCAGCAGCGTGGGCGCCAGGCCTTCGCGCCATAGCTCCGCCCCTGAGGACTCGGTGGCGAAGCTGGCAACAAACGGGGCGAAGAACAGATTACCGCCAATGAGCATCAGCAGGGGCGGCCCGACTATCCACGCCGCGCTGCGAGCCACTCCGCGCCCGCGACTGGCCCGCCAGCCCGCTCCCGCCAGCAGCAGCGCGGCCAGGCCCACAAAGGTGGGGTAATCCCACGTGTTCGTTGCCCGGATGGCCCCCGCCAGGAGGCCCATGGGCAGCGCGTAGGCCCCGGCGCGCACCACAGCCGCCCGACCGCGCTGGCGCGGTATATCGCGCGCATAGGCCACGGCCAGCCCCAGCAGGGCCAGGCTGAGCGGCATCACCAGCATATGGGCGTGCAGATCGCCAAAGAGGAAGGTAAAGAAGGGAAACTCGTTCACCGTTCCCGGCACGACCCGCGTCGCGTCCCAGTAGGCCCACTCGGGGCGACCCTTCGCGACCTGCTCGGCGGCGTAGCCGCTCAGGAACCAGACGGCCTGCGCCAGGTTGCCCAGGAGCAGCGCCAGCGCGGGCGCCAGTCCCGCCGCCGCCAGCGCTCGCCGCTCCCCACTCCCCCCTTCCCGCCCACCGTACAGATTGTAGACCACGCCCCAGGCCCCCAGCGCGGTAAGGCCAAGAATGGTCGCCACGGCCAGGTTGTACGCCACCCCCGGCGCAACGCCGCCAAGATGGGTCAGCGCGCCAACCAGCACAAAGCCAAAGTAGTAGTAGTTGATGAACCCGCCGGCGTGCCAGGGATCGTAGGGCGGGAAGGCGGCGCTGCGCAGCACAGCGTTGAAGTAGGCGAAATCCATAGGCTTCTCGCCGCCGCGAGCCGGGTGCCACAGATCAGGGTTGAGCAGGCGCAACAGCACACCGAGGAGGAAGAAGCCCAGGAACACCGCCTCGGCGCTGAGCAGCGCCGCGCGCCGCTCCCGACCGAAGGCCCGTAACGCCGCGCGCCCGCGCCAGGCCGCCACCGCGCCCCCCAGCAGCAGCGGCGCGGCGCACAGCCAGAGCGTCGTCGGGGCAAAAGGCAGCGGGAATGGCCCCCAGCCCACTGTGCCGTCATTGCCGCGCCCGGGAATGCCCGGGTCATTACCCAGGCTCCCGGCAAGCCACGCCAGGTAGGCTACGAGCAGCAGTCCGAGGATCTTCGCCAGGCTAAAGCCTCGGTCGGGCAGGCGCGGCAGCAGGGGGAAGAGCAGCGCAAAGGTCGCCAGGCCCAGCGCCTCCAGCGCGAGCAGCCAGATCAACGGCGCCAGGAGCGGCGGCAGGCCGTCATGCGCCCGGGTCCCGCTGGCAGCATAGTGGCGCCACTGGCCGTCGGTCAGGCGCAGCGCCGCCGGGTTCCGCTCGGCGATCTGCACTGGCGACTTGTAGACCTCCTCCCAGAGCACATCGGTGGTGATCAGCGCCTCGGCCCGTTCGCGCGAGTAGGCCGGGGTCTTCTCGAAGATCAGTACGCGGGGGTGGTCATAGACATGGAACGCCTCTTCAGCCGCCTGGTCGGGGATCTCGATACCCAGGATGCGCGGGTACGAGGTGATCTCCGCCGCCAGCCGGAAGCCCAGTTCACCCGTGAACAGGGCGTGGTAGTAGCGCATCAGCGCCGGGTAGCGCATGCGCAGCCGCGAGGTGCTGTCGTAGATACGGTTACTGGTGAGGGTGATGTAATCGGCGCGATCGAGCTGGTCGAGCAGTCCCTCTTCATAGGCGCCGCTCAGACCTGCGCCACCGAAATACTTGCGCGGCTCATCCTCCGCATACGGCGCCGACTGGATGCCCTGGAAGGTCACGCCCCAGGCCGCATCGGCGGCCTGCAACGGCAGGGGATCATCCCAGATCTCCGACATCACCAGCGCGCCGGGCGGGGCGTGATCGGCCAGCCAGCGCGCGGCCATCACCCGCGAGTGGGGCTGGGTGTAGATCCGCGAAAAGGCGTAGGCCCAGGCCAGTGTTGCCAGCACCACCAGCGGCAGCACCCACGGCCCGCCACGGACGGCCAGCCTCTGCCAGGCCGGTCGTGCTGGCCGCTCCGGTTCGCGCGCCAGATCAACCAGGCGCACCAGCCCCCAGGCCCCGAACACCGTCAGCGCGCCGTAGATCGGCAGCAGGTAGCGCAGCGTGATCGCAAACTGTCCCCCCTGCCAGCCGAAGTAAAAGCCGATCCACACCAGCAACACCCAGGCCGGGCTGAGTGGCGGGGCGGCAACCGACGGCCACAGCGCCCGGCGCGTGCCGGCCACGACAAACGCCGCCGCTCCCCCCCAGGCCGCCAACCCCAGCGCCGGCCCCATGCCCCAGAGGACCATGTTCACCCAGGGGAACAGGTAGGGCGTGCGCCCCACCCATTGCTGCGAAGGCGGATAATCGAGTTCCCCGCTCACCAGCGCGTGCACCGAGCTGATATTGCTCACGAAGCGCGGCTCGGGCCGAATATCGAGAAACCCTGCCCCTTGCAGCCAGCCTGCCCCTTGCGGCATGCCCTCGGTGATCAGCACCGGCGAAGCAGGCGTTGAACCGGTGAACGCATCCGGCGCGAGGGTGCGGAAGCTGAGCAGCGTTAGCCCGCCGGCCAGGATCAGCAGCGGAAACTCACGCCACAGAAAGCGCTCCCAGGCCAGCGCGCCGACCGGCGCGCCCTCCGCGCGGCTGGCGCCCTGCGCCCAGCGCCACGCCGCCACCACCGCAGCGGCAATCGCTGCCACCCCCAGGGTCGCCAGCGTAATGCGGTTCGCCATTGCCGCGCCGATGGCCAGGCCCAGCGCCCCGTAACTCAGCCAGCCCCCGCCCCGGGCTACCCGCAGCGCCCAGTACAGACTGAGCAGACAGAAGAACGTCGAGAAGATAGGATCGACGAAAAAATGGGCCTGCTGGATCTGCATCACCGTCAGCGCCGCCAGCAGCGCCGCCAGCAACCCGACCCGCCGACCGGCGAGTCGCCGCCCGATCAGATAGACCAGCACGATCGAGCCTAGATCAAACAGCGTGGCCAACCCGCGCCCGACCTTCTGGATCTGCCCGTAGGCGGTCAGATCGCGGCCCTCCGGGTTGAACAGCCGTAGCAACACCCCGGCGCGCGGCACAGCCCGCTCCGGGTTCGACACCGGCGGCCCGTAGTCGGTGCGCCGTTCGCCGGGACTCGCGGGGTCGGCGCCTACCCGTGGCGGCCCGTTGATCCGCAGCACCTGCGCCGGCAGCGCTTCGGCAGGCGTGAGCATCACCGCCACGACCCTCGCGGCAATCACCGGAAACGGACCATAGACGTACAGCGGGAAGCGGTCGTAGTTACGCGGGTTCAGCGGGGAGCGCGACGAGTCATACAACTCGCTCAGACTGGCGGGCAGCCGCACCGTCGAGGCCACGTCGGAGAAAAAACGCTCATCGGGATGCTGGCCGGTGTCACTATCCCAATCCGTCAGGCTGAGGGTGCGGAAGTATGCCCCGAGCAAGAGGATCAAAACGAGCAGCAGGCGCGGCGCCCAGACCGAACGCCAGGATGCCGGTGAGATGGTACGGCGCGAAGCTACGCGAGGCTGTTCGATATCCACACTGGCCGCCTGTAATGCGGCGCGCAAGAGCGCACCACCCGACATAGAACGGGGGCCCGCGCCCCCGCTGCATTATACAGAATCGCTCTACCCGGGGGCAAGGTAACCATAAGCGCTTGCCTGGAAAGCGCCCACAAGGCCCGGGGATGTTCCAACGCCTGCCTCCCGCGCCGGCGCCCGGGGCTTGCCCCGCCGACGTTGCTCAAGCCCTGCACCCGACGTTATTGCCTTGACACTCCAAAAAAATGCGTGTTATACTCACCATGCCTTTAAATAGTACCACCTGACAAAAACATAACCATGGCTGAACGCAAAGAGCAGGGGTCGACCCGCCACAATATCCTGAACCTCATTCGTCGCAACGGCGAAATGACGGCGCAGGAGATCAGCGATGTGCTGGGTATCGGCGCCGTGGGGGTGCGTCAGCACCTGGCCCTGCTCGAGCGCGACGGTCAGGTTCAGGTTGTCGGGGTGCGGCGAAACGTCGGGAGGCCCTCCCATCTCTACGCCCTCACTGCGCAGGCCGAGGCCTGCTTTCCCAAAGGCTACGACCGTCTGGCCCTCGATCTGGTGACCTACCTGGAGGATATCGGCGGCGCCGCCGCGATTGAACAGGTCCTGGCCCGTCGCCGCGAGGCCCTGGTGCGTGAGTTCGCGCCCCGCCTGGCCGGCAAGAATCGCGCGGCTCAGGTGGCCGCCCTGGCCGAGCTTCTGGCCGAGCAGGGCTACATGTGCGAGTGGGAGCAGCACGAAGACGGCTCGTTCACTCTGACTGAGTACAACTGCCCGGTTGATTGCGTCGCGCGCCGTCACCCGCAGTTCTGTACCCAGGAATTGCGGCTCTACGAAGACCTGCTGGGCACGCCAATCGCCCGCGAGAGCACCATCGCCGCCGGCGCGCATTGCTGCCGGTACCACATCCCAGCCTGACGCCTGGTTCGTTTACAACCGGCCTCGTTGCTGAGGCCCGCAGGAATGATGGAGGGGCCAACGGCCCCTTGTTTCATGTCACGCGCTGTAGCGAAAGAGGAGGTCTCCGATGCCGTTCGAACTCCCGCCACTTCCGTATGCCTATAACGCCCTTGAGCCTCACATTGATGAGGCGACCATGCACTACCATCACGATAATCACCACCAGACCTACGTTACCAACCTGAACAACGCCATTGCCAAACACCTGGAGCTGAAGGACAAGCACCTGGAAGAGTTGCTCCGCAATCTCGACACTGTCCCTGAGGACATCCGCACGGCAGTGCGCAACAATGGCGGTGGTCACTGGAACCACACCTTCTTCTGGGAAATTATGACCCCTGGTGGTGGTGGCGAACCTACCGGCTCGCTTGCCGCGGCTATTATCAGTGATTTCGGCAGCTTCGCCGCTTTTCAGGAGCAGTTCAAGGCCGCCGCGCTGGGGCGCTTCGGCTCCGGATGGGCCTGGCTCATCGCCGAAAAGAACGGCGCGCTGAGCATCGTCAGCACGCCCAATCAGGATAACCCGCTGATGGAAGGGAAGACTGCCATCCTCGGCGTGGACGTGTGGGAACACGCTTACTACCTGAAGTATCAGTACCGCCGGGCTGCTTACATTGACGCCTGGTGGAACACCGTCAACTGGAACAAGGTCGGCGAGCTTTACGTAGCTGCTAAAGCCTGAGGAAATATTGCAGGGGTGGTAGGGAAACCCGATTTCCCTACCACCCCTGGAAGGTCGCCGCCCTCCTGTACCCTCCCCTCGGGAAGGGGTACGGGGAAACCCGGTTTCCCCACGTGTTCGCCTCAGCAGGCTGCCCCTCGTGCGTCCAGCAGGCCCTCCTACCCCAACCGGATCCGCGGATTCAAAAACGCGTACAGCACATCCGCAGCCAGGTTCGCCAGCGCAAAGATCAGGACCGTGATCATACTCACCGCCTGCAACAGTGGCAGATCGCGCCGATCGATAGCGAAGGTCAACAGGCGGCCTACCCCGGGGTAGTTAAAAACATTCTCGACCACGATCAGGCCGCTGATCAGCCACCCCAGGCTGATCGCCACCACCGTGACGGTTGGCAGAAGGGCGTTCCGCAGGACATGGCGCACGATCACCACCCTGTGCGGCAGGCCCTTTAACGCCGCGGTGCGCACATAGTCCTGTCGTAACTCCTCAATCACGCCTGCCCGCGTCAGGCGAATGATGTAAGCCAGCAGGACCAGGGTTGCCGTTAGCGCCGGCAGGATCAGCTGCGGCAGCGCCGCGATGAAGCCGCTATCCGGCGCAATCGAAGAGTTCGCAGGCAACCAGCGCAAGCGGAAGGCGAACAGGTCAATTAACACGAGCCCGGTGACAAACTCGGGCAGCCCGACAACTGCCAGCGCGCCGATGCTGATCGCCTGGTCAGCCGGGCGCTCCTCGCGCAGCCCGGCGATCACCCCCAGGGCCACCGCCAGCGGCACGGCGATCAGCAGGGTCAAACCGGCGAGCATCAACGAGTTGCCCAGCCGCTCCAGCACCACCTCGCGGATGGGCAGGCGCGTGCTGTAGGAGCGCCCCCAGTCCCCCCGCACAAAGTCGCCCAGCCAGTCAACGTACTGCACCACTGCCGGGCGATTGAGTCCCAGTTCTTCGCGCAGCGCCTCCAGGGCCTGCTCGCTGGCCTCGCGCCCCAGGATCACCCGCGCTACATCACCCGGCAACAGGCGCGTGATCACGAAGATCAGCGCCGATGTGAACAGCAGCGTCAGCGCCAGAAACCCCAGGCGACGCAGGATGTAGCGTGTCATAATTTTTTCTGAGGTGAAAATAGCCCGCCCGCGGGAGGGTTTGGGAGGGCGCAAGCCCTCCCAAAGATGCCCCATGTTCATCGTGGCGTTGTGCGCCCCGCGCATGGGGCCTGATGTGAACATACCCCTGCCTGTGGAGGTGCCAGCCGCTCCCAACAGCGGTTGGGACATGGGGAAACCCGGTTTCCCCAACCCCCTCCCTGAGGGGAGGGTTTGGAAGGGCTGCGTCCTTCCAGGAAACAACCCCACAGCAGAGAGGAGGGCGCCGCCCTCCCAAAAGTCAACCTGTTTTCATCCTGTCAGGGTGAGGCGCAGCCGCATAGACGGCTGATCATAGGGAAACCCGGTTTCCCCATACCCCTCCCGGCAGGGAGGGTGTGGGGCGAAGGCGACAGGCCCCGGAAGCTCAGACAACCTCCCCCACCGGGAGTGCTCTCCTCTCCCCTTCACGCCCCTACGCGCGCCCCTTCCCTACCGGGCGCCCGCGGGTGTTGATGCCGAACGGCAGGTACAGGGGGCAGAAGCCGATCAGGCTCGTTCCCACAAAGACGACCGCCAGCACCCCCAGCACAATCGCCAGCCACCCGTTGACCACGCCGGTGAAGATCAGAATGGCGAACAGAATAGCTACCGCTATTCGCACGCCGCGATCGATCGTTCCCATATTCGTCTGCATCTCGTTGCTCCTGTTCGTCTTGCCCTGTTGTCACACCTGAACATCAGACGCCTGTGCGGCTGCGCCGCACAACCATGCGATGTAACGAGGGTGTTCGGGAGGGCTGCGCCGGACCTGACTCTCCCTGACGGTGGGGCGTGGGCTATCGGCTTTCCCATCTGCCGTGAACGCCTTGAACTGCGCCCCTGCCTGCCGCGAGAGTTGGCGCCGGTGTGTGTTCACCCTTCCTCTGGGAACGAAGACAGCTTGCCCTCGAACGCTATGGTGGCATTTCTCTCGCTGCTGTGCGGCAGCGCCGCCCGGCTCTCACGTATGAGTATACTCCGGCGCCACACGCCGATCAGTGACAAAGTCACATAGCCGCGCGGCGTTCCAGCCCGGCGCGGTCGCGCACGCTCATGCTGCCACGCCCGAGTTGCACCAGCCCCGCAGCCGCAAAATCGGCCAGGATGCGACTCACCACCTCGCGTGAGGTGCCCAGCTCAGCCGCGATCTGCTGGTGGGTGAGTTGCAGCAAGCCGCCGGATGGCGCCTGGTGGAGCAAAAACTCGGCTAACCGCGTATCTACGCGCCGAAAGGCCACTTCGTCCACCACAGCCATTACCGTTGCCAGGCGCCGCGAGAGCAACTGAAATACATAGGCCCGCCACGGCGCATAGGTGTCCATCCATTCCTGGAAGACCCGGTATGGCGCCACGAATGCTTCTGACGGCTCTTCGACCGCCGCAATCGCCGGAAAGCGCCGGTCGCTGAGGATGCAGCTCGCGGTGAGAACGCAACTCTCGCCGCGCCCGAAGCGGTAGAGGGTGATCTCGCGCCCCGTTTCGCCAATCTTGAAGACCCGTACCCGCCCGTGGGCCAGAATGGCGAACGTAGCGCACAGATCACCCTCCTCGAAAACGGTCGTCCCGGCTGGCAAGTTGACGTATGTTGCCTGAGCGCTGAAGGCGCGGCTCATTTCGGCAGCGGGATCGGCCAGGAAGGGGAGCATCCCTGCCGCTTCGCGCCACTGCTGCTGACTCAACATGGGTCGCCCTCTCCAATAATGGATGCCGGCCCCCGGGGCGAGCCGGTGACAGGCTGCCAGCTCGCCCCGGGGGCGATGGGCTTTAAGGGCGGACAGAACATCCAGGCCAACGTGGCGTGTACCGCATGGGAACGCCCCCGCGCGCGGCTCTGGTCTCCCCGCTTCGACAGGCTCAGCGCAGGCTCTCCAGCGAAGCTGGAGAGGCCCGCCCCTTCGGGCTGAGCCTCAGGACAAAGCCTGAGCGGAGCCGAAGGGGGTCGTGGGTGAGGCCAACCAGCGCGTCCCAGCGCCATCACGCCCGTCGGCGTCCATCTGTTCTATCCGCCCCTGACGGCGATGGGCCGGCCCTACCCTTCGCGGCGGGCCAGGTTAGCCGCCACCAGGATCGGGTCCCACACCGGCGAGAAGGGCGGCGCGTAGCTCAAATCCAGCTCCGCCAGTTCATCCACCGTCCAACCCTGGTGGAGCGCCGCGGCAATAATGTCAATCCGCTTTGCCACACCCTCGATGCCCACGAGCTGACCCCCCAGCAACCGGCGCGAACCACTCTCGTAGACCAGCTTCACATGGATGGGCTGGCGCCCGGGCATGTAGTGCGCCCGCGAACTGGCCGTGGCGCTGACACTCTCGACGTTGTAGCCCCCGATCCGCGCCTTCGCTTCGGATAGACCGCTACTGGCCGCTTCCAGGTCGAAGACCTTCACTACCGCGGTGCCAACGATTCCGGCGAAGCGCGCATCGCCTCCGGCGACGTTTTCGCCGGCAACACGGCCCTGTTTGTTAGCCGTGGTGCCCAGCGGCACCCAGGCCGGTCGGCCCGTGACGCGGTGCAGGGCCTCGGCCACATCCCCTGCCGCCCAGATCGAGGGCAGGTTCGTCCGCTGGTGATCGTCCACCGCCACGGCGCCGGTCGGCCCCAGGGCGATACCGGCAGCGCGGGCCAGTTCTACATTCGGTTTGACTCCCACCGCCAGGATCACGATGTCGGCGGGGATGCGCTGCCCCCCGGCCACCACCTCGCGTACCCGCTCGTCACCGCCGAAGCCCTCCACCGGCTGATCCAGGCGCAACTCCACCCCCTGCCGCTCCAGTTCGGCCTGCGCGTGGCTGGCCATCTCGGCATCGAGGTTGGGCAGCACCTGTGGCAGCCGCTCCACCAGCGTGAGCTGAATGCCGTGGGCATCGAGGGCTTCGGCCATTTCCAGCCCGATGTAGCCCCCGCCGATGATCACCCCTCGCGTGGGGCGATGCTCAACGATCCACTGCTGGATCGCCAGCGCGTCTTCGACTGTGCGCAGAGTAAAGATGCCCGGCAGGTTCACCCCCGGAAAGGGCGGGCGGCTCGCCGCGCCACCTGTCGTCAGCACCAGCGCGTCCCAGCGATCCCTGAACTCCGTCCCGGTGTTCAGGTTGCGCACCAGCACCGTCCCGCCGGCAGGGTCGATCTCCAGCACTTCGTGCCGCACCAGGGCGGTGATACCCTGTTTGGCAAAGCGTTCTGGCGTGCGCACTACTACATCCTCAACGCGGGCGATTTCACCCTTGATGGCGTAGGGAAAACCGCATGAACCGTAGCTCACGTAGCCCGAACGCTCATAGGCCACGATTTCCAGCCCCGGATCGCTGCGTCGCGCCTTCGCAGCGGCGCTCATCCCCGCCGCTACTCCTCCAATGATGATGACTCGTTTTGCCATGTGGAATACCTCACGGTCGCTCAATTGCATATCCGGCCGCGGCCCAGGCGCGCATACCGCCTTCCACGTTCGCCAGTTGGGTAAAGCCGGCCAGCGCCAGCTGGGCACAGGCGATACGGCTGCGATTCCCCGATCTGCAGATACATACGACCGGACGCTCCCTGTCAAGCTCCCCGATGCGCTGTATCAGTTCAGGGAGTGGAATGAGCACCGATCCGGCCACATGCCCGTCCTGCGTGTACTCCTCTGGCGAGCGCACGTCCAGCAGGATCAGCGGCTCTCCGGCGTCGAGACGAGCTTTCAATTCGGCGACGGAGATGTTGGCATAGCCAGATGGCGCTGCTGCAGGCCTCGCCGGGCGCATTGGAACGCCGCAGGCGCTCACCAGCAGCGCCGTTAGCGCCAGCAGCGCAAAGCGGAATACGCTGGGCATACCCACCCTTTCGTTCTACGCGCGCCTCCGGAGGTGAAGATATGGGGAAACCGCGTCTCCCCACGCCCCTCCCTGTGGGGAGGGCGCAGCCTTCCCAGGAACAACCCCTGTTCATCTTGAAAAACTATCCACCGGCACGTGAGCCTCAGCCAACGTGCCGGATGCACCACTTAGATGCCCGGCGCCTCTGGCGTGTTACAACGCGCTGTCGGCAGCGTGAACCAGAATCGCGCCCCCTGGCCCGGCGCGCTCTCGACCCCCATCGTGCCCCCCTGGAGCCGTACCAGTTGATGGGCAATCGTCAGCCCCAGGCCGCTCCCCCCGTTCTCCCGCGCGCGGCCCCGGTCGGCCCGGTAGAAGCGTTCGAAGATATGCGGGAGATCTTCGGGTGCAATGCCCGCGCCGGTATCTTCCACCTCCAGGCGCACCGATCCGCTGGACCCCGCTGCCGCTCGCAGGGTGATCCGCCCGCCGGCAGGGGTGTAGCGCAGGGCATTGCTCAGCAGATTGTGCAGCACCTGCGCGAGCCGTTCCGGGTCCGCCAGGACTCTGGGGAGCGTGTCGGGAGCTTCAACCTGCAGACGCACGCCCTGACCGGCGGCGAGGTCGGCAAAAAGCGCCGCCTCGCGTGTCAGCAGCGGCCCTACCGCCACAGGCTGCACGTGCAGGTTCAGCCGGCCCGCCTCGGCCAGCGAGAGCACCCGCAGGTCGTCTACCAGCCGGCCCAGGCCCAGGCTGGCCTCGTAGATCCGCGCCACTTCTTCGCGGGTCAGGGGGTACACCTCGTCGAGCATGGCCCGCAGATTACCCTGGATCACCGTCAGCGGGGTGCGCAGTTCGTGGGCAATGTCGGCGACCATATGGCGGCGCTCGGCCTCGCCGGCGGCGAGGGCCGCGGCCATGTTATTGAAGGCCAGGGCCACCGTGCGCACCTCGGCTGGCCCGGCAACGGGCGCACGTTCATCAAATTGACCGGCAGCGACCCGTTGCGCGCCCACGGCAAGGCGGCGCAGGGGCGCGGCGAGGCCCCGGGCGATCAGTAGCCCCAGGGCCAGTCCCAGGCTGCCCGCCAGCGCCCCCGCCATCCAGAAGGCCCCGTTCAGGCTATCGAGAAAGCGTTGCGCCGCCAGCGGGAGCACCGCCGCTCCAGGCGGCGCGCGCGCGACCAGGTACCCCACCACCTGGCCCGCCACAATGATCGGGATGGCCTCGGCCCGCTCACGGGCGCCCAGCACCGGCCCGGTAACCAGCCCCCCGGCATCAGCAACCACGCGCCCCGTGGCGTCGGCCAGAGCCACACTGCTCCACGGTGGCCCTCCTACCCCCCGTCCCGGTCGTGGCCCCATGCCCGGCCCCCGGGCCAGTAATGCCTCCACCCCCTCCCACGAACCGTGGGTCGCGTAATGTTCCGCGAGTTGCTCAACCAGACCGCTTTCGAGGGCCTGGTTCTGGGCCAGGTAGCCCCGAAAAGTGCTGCGCGCGCGACTATTCGCCAGCGCCGCCACGGTCACGATGCTGACCAGCGCCACCAGCGCAAAGCCTAGCGTAAGTTGGAACCACAGACGGTTCATCGTGGCGCCCACGCCACCCGGGGGCCGGGTTCTCCCGGACGGCTCCGGCTACTCCTCCCGCCGCAAGCGGTAACCCACACCGTACACCGTCTCGATCAGGGGAGGAGCATCGGGATCGCGTTCAATCTTCTTCCGCAGGTTCTTGATGTGGCTGTCAACGGTGCGCTCGAGGCCGGCGTGGGCATAACCAAGACCCTGCTCGATCAACTCGGTGCGGGTAAAGGCATGACCGGGATTCCGCATCAGCAAGGCCAGCAGGGCGAACTCGGTGGGGGTCAGGTCCACCTCTGCGCCGGCAACGGTCACCCGGTGGGCATCAAGGTCAAGCGTGACTGCGCCGTGCTGCAGGCGGTGCGTTGGGGGCGGCGCGCCAGCGGTGCGGCGCAACACTGCGCGCACACGGGCCACCAGTTCGCGCGGGTTGAAGGGCTTGGTGACATAATCATCGGCTCCCAGTTCCAGGCCCACGATCCGGTCGGTATCCTCTACCCGCGCGGTCAACATAATAATCGGGAGCGTAGCCGTGGCCGGGTCGGCCCGCAGGCTCCGCGCCAGATCCAGGCCATCGCGATCGGGTAACATCAAATCGAGCACCAGCAGGTCAGGGCGCTCGGTCTGAATGGCGCGAAGGGCGCTCCCGCCCTCGTATGCACAGACAGCGCGAAACCCCGCCTGCTCCAGATAAGCCCGCACCAGGCGCGCGATCTCGCGGTCATCGTCAACTACCAGGATCGTCTGAGCCATGACCACCCCTCAGGTCGAACCGACCCGCGGCCTCTCCGCAGAGCATCTCCCGGGATTTGGAGAGCGCCGCCCTTCGCGCCCTCTCCGAACGGCTCCGCGCAAAGCCGCGCGCCAGCTCCCGTCTAAGCGTACCGCCTCGAACGCTGATCGTCAATAAGCGGACGGCGAGTGAGCGCAGGAAGCTCACTCGCCATCGTGGATGTCAGGCTGGCGGCTCACCACAGTGATGATGCGGGATGCACGCGCGCCCGGCGGGGGCAACCCCCTGCGCCGATCACCGTGGCAGGCCACTAGCGGCGCGGGCCGCGCCCGGCCCCCACACGGGCCTGACCACCGCCCGCGGGCATGCTATCGCAGACCCCGTCGCCATTGGTATCCACGAAGTTCTGCCCGGCGCCCTGGCCCGCGCCACCCTGGCCGGCGCTGCCGCGGCGAGCCGCGGGACCGAGGACAGAGAAGGGCTGGTTGAGGCGCGTGGTCACATTGGCGCGCAGCGTGGCCAGGCGAGCGTCGGCCTCGGCGCGGGTCAGCACCCCGGCAGCGACGGCTGCGTTGAGCCGCTCGGCGCGCGAGGCGACAAAGCTATCAACGAACGCCGCGACATTCACACCGCCGGCCTGGAGCGCCTCGGCGAGGGTCTTGCCGCTCTGCAACTGCGCGATCAGTTCTAGCCTGCTCATCCCGAGCTGAGCCGCTGCTGTTCCAACCAGCGACTGCTCCGCCCCGCCCTGGCGGGCGCGGCTCCACTGCGAATTGCCCGTTGGCCCCTGAGCGAAGGCGCCAGCCGGGGCGCCCAGCGCCAGCAGGGCGACCACGATGCCCAGGGTTGCGAATGTTATCAGACGTGTCATTGCGGTCCTCCTTTACATGCTGCCCGATGCTCCAGGGTTCCCTGTCGCACCCTCACTGTAGCAGGCAAGTATGGAGACTCAGTGGAGAGCGCCTGGAGGCTGCGTGGAACCCTGCCCGGCGCCCCCAGCCCCGACTGTGATGAGCAAGTAGTTATCTTGCGAGCACTGTTCTGGCGCACTCCGCCCCAGGATAAATAGAAAGACATATGGAAGATAACAATCGTGTCAATATGAACGTTTTCATATCCGCATTACTTGCTGTAGTCTCTGCGAATTGCTATACTAGGCCGTACGAGATTTTAGCATTCTTTGATGTTGCTGAATCTGAAAGCTGATGGCTTTCAGGATGTGATGTATCTCCCTTGAAAGCGCTGTACCTCTAACCTGAACATCCCCCGAGCAGCGCTGTATCACAGTGCGCCTCCAAGCCCGGCGCGACAATCTGCAAGCGAAAATCTATACTCTAAAATGGCATTGCATTCGATAAGATTCTGGAACAACAGGAGAAGTAAAACCCTTCCAGAACTTCGAATTCGCACGTTTTAGATGCCCATGCGGGCCCGTTGCACAGCGACGCGACGAAAAAGTTCAGTGCTCTGTAAGTTGTTGTCACCCTGAGGGCAGCGAAGGGTCTGCCGCATCAGGAGGCGGAAGATGCCGAGCGTAGCGAAGCATGACGGGGCTGGTAAAGTACCGAGAAACTTTGTTTACAGACTATTAACTATTGGAGGGTGCAGCTCTCCCGGGCCGTCCCCGCCGGGACGGGTGTGGCGCAACCCGGTTTTCACTCCTTGCACATCAGCAGTGATGTCCGGGTAGGCTAAAACAGAAGGGCGCGGCTTCGCAAACGGAGGAATTCATGGAATTCAAGGCGTTCGTAAGTTTACTCTGGCGCTGGGTCTGGTTGATCGCCCTGGTTGCACTGCTTAGCGGGGCGCTGGCCTATGTGGTTAGTTTGCAACTCACGCCAACCTACGAGTCGCGGGTGACCGTTACGGTTACCCGTCGAACCGCAGCCGACAGCGAGATCTGGGGTATTAACGAACGCCCCATCGCAACCTATATGGAGTTGCTGCGTAAGCGTCCGGTGCTGGAGACGGTGATTGCCAGATTGCAGCTCAATACTACCCCCGAAGCGCTCGAGCGCAGAGTGCGTGTTTCGTTGACCCGCAATACCTCGTTGATTGTCCTGGCCGTTCGCGACTCTGACCCCGATCGGGCAGCCGTCATCGCGAATGAAATTGCCAATCTGGTCGCGCAGCGGGGGCGCGAGTTGCTCGGCAATGATGTGACTTTCAGTCGCTACAATCTGCACGTCGTCGAACCGGCTCTTCCGGCGACTCGCCCGATCAGTCCGCGCATGCCGCTCAACGTCGCCGTCTTCATGGTCGTCGGCGCAATGCTGGCCTTCGGTGGGGTGCTGCTGCGCGAGCACCTCGATGACCGCGTGCGCTCGGCGGAGACGATCATGCAACTCACCGGGGCGAAAACCCTGGTCACCATCCCTCCTCAGGCTGCGGGTTCAGGCAAACCCCTGGCGCTGGCGGATAGCCGGTCGCCGGTGGCCGAGACCTACCGCCGGCTCCGCATGCACATCGAGCACGCCGCGGCACAGCGCCCTATCCACACCCTCCTCGTCACCAGCGCCGCCGAAGGCGAGGGCAAAAGCACCATCCTGGCAAACCTGGCAATCGTGCTGGCGCAGGCGGGCAAGCGCGTGATCCTGGTGGATACGGACCTGCGCAAGCCGACCCTGCACACGATCTTCCAGCAACCGAATACACGCGGCGTTACCACGGCCTTGCAAAGTGACGGCGAAAGCCTGGCCAGCCACTTCGTTCCGACCGGGGTTGCCAATCTAGATTTGCTGCCCAGCGGTCCGTTGCCGCCGAATCCGGCTGAAGTCATCGGATCGTCGCGCATGGCCGATCTGATTGAGCGCCTGAGGACCCATGCGGATATTGTGCTCTTCGATAGCCCGGCGCTTCTGCCGGTGGTCGATCCGATCACGCTGGCTCGCCGCTGCGACGCCACCATGCTGGTGGTGCATTCCGGGCGCCTGCGGGGCGGCGCGCTCGTCAGCGCTATTGACCAGCTTGCCCGCTTCGAGATTGAGCCCCTCGGCGTGGTGCTGAATGCCCATAAGGAGGCGCGCAGCCTTGCCTACCGTGCCGCCGGCGCGCCCCGGCCCGCCACCCCGGCCAGGCAGCCACAGAGTCCCGGAGCGAGTCGTGATGAGCCTGGCAGCACGACATCTACCGGCGGGTATCCCGCTACCGCAGAGTAGGTAGCAAGTGCCGGCCGGACCGTGGGCCGGCCGGCATCCTGGAGTCGCGTTCGCGTTCGCAACCCGGTGTCCGCACCTGCATCCCGGATGAACCCGGTTCGTCCAGGTAGGGACGATCTGTGCTCAAAAGTGGCCGATCCTCGATACCGTGACAGGAAGATGGCAGAGAGCTTGAAACCATCTGTGGCAGGAGCCCCTTCGCGCCTATCGTTGCGCGCCAACTTTTCGTGGACCTTCCTGGGCAATGTCATCTTTGCCGCGTGCCAGTGGGGCATGTTGATCGTGCTGGCAAAGCTCGGCACCCCGGAGATGGTTGGCCAGTTCGCGCTTGGTTCCGCTATCGCCGTACCGGTGCTGATGCTGACCAACCTCCAACTGCGTGATGTCCAGGCAACCGATGCGCGCGAGGAATACGCCTTTGCCGACTACTTCGGCTTACGCCTGATTACCGTCGTTGTGGCGTTGCTGATTATCGGCGGGATCGTTCTGGCCTTGCGCTACCCGGTTGAGACCGCCCTGGTTGTGGTGGCCTTTGGTCTGTTCAAGGCGGTTGAGGCGATCAGCGACGTGATTTTTGGGATGCTCCAGCATCACGAACGCATGGATCGCGTCGCGCAGTCAATGATCCTCAGGGGCCTGCTCTCGCTGGCGGCCCTGGGCATCCTGGTCTTCCTCACCGGTAGCGTGTTCTGGGGTGTCATGGGCCTGGTCTTCGCCGGGATCGGTGTGGTGCTGGTGTACGACCTGCGCAGCGTCATGCTGATCAAGCGCGCCACCCCCGGTAGAGGCGGTGTCGCGCACCTGGCGCGCAGCCTGCGCCCTCGCTGGAACCGGCGCACCCTGCTGGCGCTGACCTGGCTGGCCCTGCCGCTGGGCATCTCCATGCTGCTGATCTCCCTCGCCACCAGCCTGCCCCGGTTCTTCGTGGGGCACTACCTGGGTGAATACACCCTCGGCATCTTTGCCGCCCTTACCTATCTGCAGGTCGCAGGTATGACCGTCGTGAGCGCCCTGGGGCAGTCGGCCCTGCCGCGCCTCTCGCAGTACTACGTTGCAGGAGACCGCCAGGCCTTCACGCGCTTGCTGCTGCGGATGGGAGCCATCGGCCTGGTGCTCGGCGGTGGCGGCATTGCCGTGGCCCTTGTCGCCGGTCGCCCGCTACTCACGCTGATCTATCAGCCCGAGTACGCGGAATACGCCTGGTTCTTCGTCTGGGTGATGGTCTCCGCCGCCATTGGCTACGTTTCGTGGCTCGTCGGCGAAGGAATGAAGGCTGCGCGCTACCTGCGGGTGCAGGTCGCGCTCTTCGGCGCTCAGGTGGTGGTCCTCACCGTGTTGAGCGTCTGGCTCATTCCCCCGATGGGGATGACGGGCGTGGCGATCGTGATGCTTGCGGCCGCCGCGGTCCATCTGCTCGGGACGCTGCTGATCCTGGCCCATGCTGTGCTGACGCTGCCGACTCGCAAGGGGAATAAGGCGGGGTAAAGCTATGAACCGTTCAGTTGCGCAGACACTGCCATCGCCACTGCTGCGGCGTATCGTTCTGTCGCTGCTGGTCGCCGGCGCGCTCGGGCAGCTTTTTAACAACATCGCCCTGGTGCGTATCAGCGAGTCGTTTGCGGTCACTGTGCCGTTGCTGATCCTGGGCCTGGCGGCGCTCCTGGCCTTCTTTACTCCCGGCCCCCGACCGGCTGATGACACATCGGTGATCCTCGCGATCGTGTTGATAGGCTGGCAGATCTTCGTTGGCGCGGCGCTAGGGTTGGTGACGAGTCGTGAGTGGATTCAGCCCTTCATGCTGCTGTTCGTCTATGCGCTGTGTTTCGCGATTGTGGCGCGACTGGCGATTTCTTCTGAGGATATTGGCTGGGCAGTGGCAACTGCGGCCATATTAATCATTCTCTTCGGCTCGATAGGGATCATCCAGTTCGTGTTGCTCAATTTCTTCGGGGTTGTGCTGGCGCTGCCACCGGCCTTCTCCGCTGTTCCCTGGGATCCTCTGATTGACATCTACCGGACAGGTGGTGTGCTGCGACCGGCCGGGCTGTCCTATGAGCCATCTACGTTTTCGATTGCCCTCTCGTTCGCGCTCGTCTTGTTAATGCTGCTAACCAGTGTGTTTGCTTTCCAGAACCGCAAACTCTTGCTGGTGAGCGTGCTGTTCCTGTTAACCGCCAGTTTGTTGACCCTCTCCCTGTCAGGATGGGCGATTGCCGTTCCGGCGTTGGGTGTCAGCGTACTGAACGCGCGTTTTCGCCGCTTTGCTGTCCCGCTGTTCATCATCGTAATCGCGGTTGTTATCTGGGCATTGTATGCCGGCGTGTCAACGGTTGTCACCGATCGGCTCAATACGATTGCTGCCGGTGAAGATGACTCGGCGAATGTGCGCGTGCTCGCTGCCCTCGCCCTGCTGGTGCATCCGCCCGACAATCTGGCCCAGTTCTTTACGGGCGCCGGCCTGGGGCAGAATCCCGACCTTGCAGCAATGATGGACGAAGTGTATTTGCGACGCTTCGGCATTACCGAGCCATTTATTCACAATATTTTCACGGTTGTTCGCGTAGGTCAGGGATGGGTCGGGATCGTGTTGCATTTCATATTGCTCTTCGCGGTCTTACGCCCTGATGTGCGTCGCAATCGCGAGTTTTATCTGCCGATGATGGTGATGGTGTTTGCGCTGCACTTCGCCTCGGGGTTTTACCTCGATCCCACCTTCTGGTCCATTCTGGCCCTGCTGATGGTGCTGCGTCGCGTTGATGCGCAGCATCCTGAAACGGCGCTCCTGCCGCGCGCGAGCATGCGCAGCAGCGCCCTGGCGTATCGCCTGCCGATGCGCCCATCCGCCGACCGTACAGCGAATATCAGGAACAACGCCTGACCCTGCCTGGTGGCAAGGAGTGGTCCCGTGCATTTCTGGCTCGTCAATCCATTCGACCCGCTGCCTAGCGACGAGGGCGTCAGGCCCATGCGCTATCAGATGCTTGTGGCAGAGTTGCTACGGCGCGGACATACCGTTACGTGGATCTGTTCCGATTTCCTCCATATTCCGAAGGTCTATCGCCGAACCGATACGCTGCGCGATCTGCCCGACGGGCTGCGCGCCGTGTTGATCCATACGCGACCCTACCGCAAGAACGTATCTCTGGCCCGGCTGATGAATCACGCGGAATACGTCGCCGCCGCGCGCCAGTGGATGGCTCGCAATCCTCGCCCCGACGGGATCATCGTGAGCTATCCACTGCCCGAGTCGGCCCTGGACTGTCTACGCTACGGGCGCGCCCATGCTGTCCCCGTGGTTGTTGATGTGCAGGATATCTGGCCGGACGAGTTTCTCTCGCTGCTCCCGAGCAAACTGAGATGGGCGGGCCGGCTGGCTCTTAGCCCTATGTTCCGCCAGTCGCGTGAGGTGTTCAGGCTGGCGGAGAACTGCGTCGCCGTCAGCCAGCACTATCTGCGCGTCGTCACCGAACGCCGCGGCATGCCGTTTCCGTTCAGCCAGGTCTACTACCTCGGGTACGAACCTTCCGTTGTCGAGGGCGATGAGCGTGAGGGCCTGGCCGATCTGCTGGCCCGCGGCTTTACGCCCACGACCACCAACATCGTGTTTGTCGGCACCCTGGGAGCAACCTACGACATTGATACGCTGATCGAGGCTGCTCGCACTCTTGCCCACAATGCGCCACAGGTGCGCTTTTTCCTGGCCGGCGATGGGCCTATGCGCAACGCCTGGGAGGCAAAGGCGCAGGCGCTGGGCCTCCAGAATGTTACTTTCCTGGGTTTCCTGGACATAGCCCGGTTACGCGCCCTGCTTACCCGCTCCTTCGCCGGGCTGGTTACGGTGCGCGGGAATGTTCACTCTATCCCCAATAAGCCCAATGAGTACATGGCCTTTGGCCTGCCCCTGATCAGTTCGTTGAAGGGCGAACTCCAGCAAGTGATCGACGGCGAACCCCTGGGTGTCTCGTACGAGGCCGGGGATGCCGCTTCGCTCGTGCGCGCGATCCGGCGTCTGATCGAAGAACCAGACTTCGCCGATCGCTGTCGCCGACGGGTGCAACAGGTCTTCGCCGAGCGCTTTTCAGCGCGGAGCATCTACCCCGCCTATGTGAGCGATCTGGAGCGTATCTGCGCCTCCCGCGCTCCGGTGCAGGAACTGGCGTCATGAGCCGCTTTGTGACGTTGATGTACCACAACCTGGAGCAAGACCCGGCGAATCGTTACTCGCTCCCGGTCAAAGCGTTCGAGCAGCAGGTGGCCTGGCTCACGGCTGAGGGCTATGTAGTTGAGGGCTTCCCGGAGCTGGAAGCGCGCCTGGCCCACGGCGTGTTCCCCGAACGCTATGTGGTGATGACCTTCGACGACGGGCATCGCAGCAACCTGCAAGCCGCCGAGATCCTGGCGCGCGCTGGGGGTCAGGCCACCTTCTTCCTCACCCGCGACTTCTGCCGGCAGAACCCGGCCTTTCTGCGCGACAGCGAGATCCGTGAACTGGCCGGTCTCTGTTCGGTCGGCGGCCACGGAGTGACCCACGCGCCACTCTCGCGCCTCGATGCAGCCCGGGCGCGCGACGAACTGGCCGGCAGCAAAGCCTGGCTCGAAGACGTGACCGGCAGCCCGGTGACGACCATGAGCGCGCCGGGGGGCTTCATAAACCGCCCTGTCCTGCAACTGGCCCTCGATCTGGGCTACACCCTGGTGGGGAACTCGGTGGAGTGGTGGAACGAACCTTCGACCGTTAACGCCGAACGGCTGGTTAACCGTGTGGCAGTCTGGCAAGGGATGCCGCTCAGCCTGTTTGCCCGCATCGTTCGGCGTGATGCTCGCTACCTGCGGGCGCGACGGTTGCGCGCGGCAACGTTAGAGCTGACCAAGCGCGCCTTGCCCCTGCATCTCTACGACGGTCTCAGCCGGAGGCTGTATCGCCTGCGCTATGCCATCGGCAGGCCGCGGGGTGGTCCGTGAACGAAAGAAAAGAAGAGGATTGGAGCGTCGGTTGTTGTCACGGAAGAGTTTATGACGGATTACGTGTGGTTCGTCCGGCAAGTTGTTGTACAGCAAGGATCAGGAGGGTGAAGCCTTTGCGCTGACCTGTCAATCGCTCTGGTCGTAGGCACGTGTTTCGTCATTTCCATCGTTGCACAGGGGGGAGGGCTATGTACCGCAGCTTTGGCAAACGCCTTTTCGACCTCATACTTGTCGTTCCAGCACTGATCGTGCTTGCGCCGGTGATGCTGGTGATTGCCGTGCTCATCTGGAAACAAATGGGCCGACCAGTGATCTTTACGCAGGAACGCGCGGGCTTGCATGGCAAACCGTTCCGCATCTTCAAATTTCGCACCATGACCAATGAATGTGATGCGGAAGGGCGGCTCCTGCCCGATTACGCCCGCATCACGCCCCTCGGGCGCTTCCTGCGTAGCACCAGTCTTGATGAACTGCCCCAGATCTGGAACGTGCTTCGCGGGGAGATGAGCCTGATCGGGCCGCGCCCGCTGCTGGTCCGGTATCTCGATCGCTACACGCCCGAGCAGAATCGGCGCCACGAGGTAATGCCGGGCCTGGCCGGCCTGCCGGCGTTGTTTGGTCGCAGCGAACAGAATTGGGAGGAAAGCCTCGCCCGGGATGTCTGGTACGTCGATCACCTCAGCTTCTGGCTCGATCTCAAGCTTATCGTTGGCATTCTGATGGTTGTTATCAAGCGCGAAGGAGTAGGCCGGAGCGCCGATGGCTTCGTACCCGAATTCATGGGCACGCCAACCCCAACAGCCGCCGAACCGCCCTCAGTTCCTGTGCTGGAAGCCGGCCGACTGCCAGAGCGCGACCACACCGTTACCGTTCCATAGATCCTTTTCCTGAGGTGAGCATAGTCCGTGCGCGGGAGGGTTTGGGCGTAGAGGCGCGGCGC
>FWWM01004457.1_pt1 | contig 32642 bp, 30 predicted proteins | sample 2228351 | NCBI WGS metagenome assembly FWWM01 (sample SAMEA103939774, study PRJEB20133) | metagenome
ATGCACCCTCACCTCCAAGAATGGAACTCCGTCAATCCAAAAGCTTCGCTACTTCGCCTGTGCGAGCCACACAAGAGTGGTGGAAGCGCATGGTCATCCCTGCGCAGGCGGCCTGTTTGCCACAGCCGCACTCGCCTGCCACAACGCCTCCGCGACTGCGCCGATATCCGGGAAGACGTAATCGGGCCGGATTGGGCTGGCGTGCGCCTCCTCGGACGACGTGACGCCAGTGAGCACCAACAGCGTCGTCAGCCCGGCGTTCTGGCCGCCCAGGATGTCGGTGTCCAGGCGATCGCCGATCACGGCTGTGTCCTTCGGCGTGCCTCCCATACGCATCATCGCCTGAGTCATCATCTCCAGTTGTGGCTTGCCGATGATGATTGGTTCTACCCCTGTGGATACGCGCAGCGCGGCAAGCGTGGCACCATTGCCGGGCACGATGCCGCGCTCGCTGGGATAGGTCACGTCCGGATTCGTGCCGATGAACGTCGCGCCACGCCGGATGAGCAGGCATGCCTCGGCGAGCTTATCGTAGGTCAATGTGCGATCCCAGCCGACCACGACATGCGTAGCGTCATCTGGCCGATCGTTCACGACCTGCAGGCCCTGCGCACGTAGCTCGGCAGCCAGGCCGGGCTCACCGATCACGAACACGCGCGCTCCGGGTGCATGGTGGGCCAGATAGGTCGCCGTCGCCTGGGGTGACGTGATCACCTCATCGAGCGCGACCTGCACGCCGAACCTCCGCAGCTTGGCGAGGTATTCCTCGCCGCTCTTACTGGCGTTGTTGGTCGCCAGGATGAACCTGATCTCCAACCGGCGTGCCGTCTCGAAGAAACGCGCCATGCCCGGCAGAGGCTGGTCGCCCCGCCACAACACACCATCCATGTCCACGATGAGATGCCTGATCGCTTCGAGCGGAATCGGGTTCACACATCACCTCATTCTCGATTTATGCGCGTGCCCGGCAGGCACGCCAATAACGCTTCACACTTCCTCGCCGAACCTCGGGCTGAAGTGCCTGAATACCAGATAGCCGACGAACAGCACCATGACTGCCGTGACCACCGTGCGCAGGACGAAGTCCAGCTCGGTTGGCCTACCCCAGTACATGAGATCCTGGTAGATGTTGACGAGCGACGCCATCGGGTTGAGCCGACGAACCCACAGGCCCACTTCGCGTTGCGGCGCGTTGTCTATGTCGTACCAGATCGGCGTCAGGAAGAACAACGCCAACATCCCCAGCTCCAGGATGAACTGCGTATCGCGGTAGAACACGTTGAGCGTAGATAGGAGGAGCGACACGCCGACGCTGAAGATCACCTGGATGGCAATTGCGAATGGCAACAACAATACTGTAGCGTGAATGGGATGGCCGGAGAGCACGGTCACGACCACCCACACCGGCAACGCCAGTAGAAAGTTGATCAGGCTGGAGATGACCACCGACACCGGCAGAATCGAGCGAGGGAAGTACACCTTCTTGACGAGCGAGGCGTTTGCCACCACGCTGCCGGTCGCGCCGGTCACCGCTGCCGAGAAGAAATTCCAGGCCAGCAGCCCCGACAGGATGAACACGCTGTAGTGCTCGATGGTCGAAGGCGCGCGGTTGATCACGCTGAAGGCAAAAGTCATCACGACCATCATCCCCAAAGGCTGCAAGAAGGACCACGCCACGCCCAGCACCGAGCTGCGATAGCGCGTCTTCAGGTCGCGCACGACGAGCATCCACAACAGCGACCGGTATCTCCAGACCTCTCGGACGTCGAACAGGAAGCGCCTCATGGGATGGTTTCGTCCCGTTGTCGGTGGGAGTGGGCAGCTTGCGGATTCAGGTTGGCCAACAAACGCCGGTAGAGCGACGTCATGGTTGCGGCGGCGCGGTCCCATCCGAACTGCTGAACGGCGATGCGACGCAACTGCTCACCCAACACACGCCGACGCCGGGGTTGATCCAACAAATCGGCCACGCCTCGCGCCAACGCTGCGCTGTCGCCGATCGGCGCGTACACGCCGAGCGAGCCGAGATACTCGCGTTGGGCCGGCGTATCGAAGGCCACCGTCGGCAGTGCCATCGCCATGTAGTTCAGGATCTTGCCGCTGCCCTCGGTCAGCGACAGCTTAGGGGCGATGGCGACATCACCGAGCGCCAACATATGCGGCGCATCGGCGTATGGCACGCGGCTGGTGAAGACCACCTCCGGCAAGACGCCCGCCTCCCACGCAGCTTGCTGCCATACCTCCACACCCGGATAGCCCATCACCAACCAGCGCACATGCCGCCCATTGGCCTTCAAGAGAGCAGCCGCCTCGATCAAGTTGCGAATGCCCTGATGTTGCGCCAGCAAGCCAAGGAAGACGACCACCGGCTCGTCGGGGCCGATGCCCCAGTGCGCCCGCAGCCCGGCACGTTGCTCTGCAGAGATGACATCGGGCCGGAAGACGTGCGGATTCACCCCGTCCGGTAACGCCTCGACCGGCAGGCGATCACTCAGCTCTCGGCGCAACACTTCGGCGGCATGGCGCGTGCTGGTCAGCACGGCATGAGGGATGCGATTGGCGATGCGTTCGATGCGCCGGAAGAGCGCATGCGCGGCGGAGTTCGCTTTGATGAAGCGATGTTGCAACAGCTCGTCGGTCAGGCTGCCCTGGTAGTCGAAGACGACTGGTATCTGCCAGGGACGGGCGAGCACGCCGGCGATCAGCGCGCCCTCATGCAGATGCGCGTGGATGATGTCGAAGGAATGGCGGCTCAGCACACGCAAGAGCCGGATGCTCAACAGCACATCGAAGGCAAACTTGTGCCGCGACGATCCAACTTCGTAGTCGCGGTGCCACGGCGTCGGCGCGGTGCGCACGATCGGGATGCCGGGGACGTCGTTCCCCTTGTAGTAAGTGACGACGGTGACGACGTGACCCAGCACCTGCAACGCGCGGGCTTCTTCCAGGATGCGCACGTGACAACCGTAGTCGTTGAAGAAGGACGTCGGAGCAAGGCTGAGGATACGCATGTCGAAAGATGCTTTCCACGACGCGGCGCACCGGCAGGATAGCCGGCAAGTCGCCGACGAACTCGATGCGCGCTCGACGCTAGCGCTTCTTGTTGCCGCTGAGGCGGCTCGCCATGCGCTCGCCCAAGAAGACTCGCAAGAGTCCGCCGGTGTCTCGCTCGATAGGAATGTGTCCCTCGATCCGGCCTTTGCGCCAGTCGGCCAGCCACTGCTGGCGCCTCTCCTCTGCCTGCGTCAGCGTGCGCTCGACGGCTTCCGTGTCGTGCGCGGTAATGGCATCGCGCAGCGCCATGCACTGCAACATGATTTGATTCAGCCAATGCACGGCGACATCGGGCTGGGCGTTCAGGGCGGCCGCGAACTTGTGCGCATGTTCGGCGCCGCTGACGGCCCGGCCAAAAGCCGAGCCGGCCATCCACTCGCGATCGCGCCACGCAGCATCGCTGCTCACGGCAAGCATCAGCATGCTGCTCATGACTGCCGGCATCGCATCCACCGCCACCGCCATGCCGTCGCGCTCAACCGGGTCCACGAAGATGGGTTTGGCGCCCAGCTGGTTCGCCAGGGCGACGAACACGTCCACCATCTGGGTGCTAGTGCCGCGGCTCGGCACGATCGTCCAGATGGCATCGCGGATGCTGTCGGCGTCCGGCAAATCGGCCTGGCCATTCACCCGGTCGGGATGGTAAACCAGAGCCGTGCTGAAGAAAGGCACGTCCCCGGCCAGCAGACCTTCGGCCGTCTTCAAGGCAGCGACGTTGAGGCTGCCCACCGTCGCCACGATCGTGTTGGGGCCCAGATCCGGCGCGATGCTGCGCAGCGTGACGCTCAGCTCTTCGTGAGGGCCGGAGATGAAAATGGCCGAGGCGTTGTCGCACGCATTGGGCAGATTCCAATCGCTGCGGTCAATCGCCTTGGCGCCCTCGGCTCTGCGCATCGCATCGCGGTCCTTGTCATGACCCACGACCTCAACGTCCTCGAGGGCACGCTTGATGGCCATGCCAAGCGACAGACCGACGAAGTCACAACCTATCAGGGCGACTTTTGCTTTGCTCATCTTACGATCCTCTTGTGTTGCGATCGGTGCACCGGAGTGCGCTCGTCGGCGACAAACACCCGGCGGAAGATGTTCAGCAACATCCTCCTGCGGACGGGCCACACGCGTACGCCACTTATAGACCCAGCAGCGTCCTGCTCAGCAGGGTCGCCGGCCGCACGATCAATTGACCCAGTACGCCCGTTGCTGAAAGCGCAATCAGAATGATAAACCCATAGCGCTCCAGCTGATCCATCAGCGTTTGTCCCTGATCGGGCAACAGCGCTGTCAGGAGACGCGAGCCGTCCAGCGGCGGGATGGGAATCAGGTTGAACAGCGCCAGAAAGATGTTGAGCTGCACCGCGACAGACAGCGCGAAGATCAGCACAGCGCCCGGCAGCGAGTCACGGCCGACGGCCGGAAGCGCCAGACGAAAGAGGAGTGCGAACAGTGCGGCCAAGATGAGATTGGAAATCGGGCCTGCCAGGGCCACGATTGCAAAGGACGTCCGCGGGTTGCCTTGCAAACGGTACAGGTTGACGGGCACCGGCTTTGCCCATCCAAAACCGGTCAACGCAAACAACAATGTGCCGAACGGGTCGAGATGTACGAGCGGGTTGAGCGTGATTCGCCCCATGCGCTCGCTGGTATCGTCCCCCAAGCGTCGGGCCATCAGCGCGTGCGCCAGCTCGTGGATGGGAAAGGCAATGCCCAACAGCAACACCAGGACAATCAGTTGAGAGAGGATGAGGACGACATTTCCACTAGCCAGGCCATTGAAGATGCCGACGAGGGGGCCATTCATAAACGGGAGCGATTATATCAGGCGGACGCATCCTATAATTGCAGCGTGGCTTTCATCAGCGTGACACCGATCCAGGTCGGCGACGTAGTGCGACTGCGCAAACCCCATCCATGCGGCGGCTACGAGTGGACGGTGGTGCGCGTCGGTGCGGATATCGGGCTGAAATGCCGCACATGTGACCACCGCGTTCTTCTCACTCGCCGCGAATTCGAACGACGGCTGGACAAAGTCATCTCTACTGCGCAGCCAGCCAGTTGAAAGGTGGCCGTCTGCTGCGTCACATCTGAGTTGGTTGCCGCCGGCGTTGTGTCGTGGAGCACGCTCTCCACCGTATGCTTCTCCATGCCAGACGTTTGGCGGACGAACCGGCTGTCATGAACAACGGCATCGCGCTCGCAAGTCATCGCGGCGCATCTGTTGGGAGGCGCTATCGAAACCCATGAAGAAGAAAATCGTCTTGTTGTATGGCAACACCGGCGGCGGGCATCGCAGCGCCGCACAAGCCATCGCTCAAGGCATACGCATTCTCCACCCAGACACATACGACGTTCAACTGGTCGACGGCCTGAGCAATGTGCCCTTCCTGATCAACGCCTTCACCGAAACCTATCCCATGTGGGTCAACCATGCACGCATGCTGTATGCGCTGGGGTTCCACGCCAGCAACGATCGCCGGCGGATCATCGCCCTGCGCAGCGTGCTCGAGCCGCTCAGCGAGAAGACCGCGGATGCGATCGTGGACGACAACCCGGCCGACGTATACGTCTCGTGCCACCTGCTGTTCAACCAGAGCATTCCGATTGCGCTGCGTCGCCGCGGCATGCGCACACCGTTCATCCACGTCGTCACCGACCTCGTCTCGGGCCATGTGGCCCACTACGTGACCGACGCCGACCACTTGATCGTGCCGACGGAGGAGTCCCGCGCAGAGGCAATCAAGAATCTGGTGCCGGCGGAGAAGATCTCGGTGACCGGCCAGCCCATCGCGCCGGACTTCGCCAAACGCGTCGTCAATGGACGCGCCCTGCGCCGCGAACTCAACCTGGATGACCGGATGACCGTGCTGCTCATCGGCGGCGGCGACGGCATGGGCCGACTCGAAGTGACGGCACGCCAGATCGCTTTGAGCGGCCTGCCGTTGCAGCTCATCGTGGTGTGCGGGCGCAATCAAACGGTGAAAGAGAACCTGGAATTCCTGAACCCGCGTGTGCCGATGCGCATCTTTGGCTTCGTCAACAACATCCCTGAGATGATGGGCGCCGCCGATGTGATCGTGACGAAGGCTGGACCGGGCACGATCTGCGAGGCGTTCGTCGCCGGCCTCCCGATCATCCTTTACGACGCCGTGCCCGGGCAAGAGGAAGGCAACGTGGATTACGTGGTCAATAACGGGGCAGGCGTGTGGTGTCCCACGCCGTGGGCGGTGCTCAAGCAATTGAAGCAGTGGCTGGCCGACCCGTTCGCGCTCGACCTGGTTCGCCAGGCTTCCAAACGTCTGGCACAGCCGGATTCCGCGCTGGCGATCGCGCGCATCGTCCACCACTTTGCGCAGGCGGTGCCGGACAAACAAGAAAGCCGCTAGCCCTCCAGCTAGCGGCTTATGCATCGCAGTCAGTCCTCGTCGAAGTCTTCCTCGTCTTCGTCATCCCAGAGGAGCTCGTCCTCATCTTCGTCATCGAAGTCCTCTAGGTCGAAGTCTTCTTCCTCTTCTTCATCCTCTTCCTCAAGGTCATCCTCTTCATCGAGCTCCTCGAGGGAGATTTCATCTTCTTCCTCGTCGTCCAGGACCTCGTCTTCGAGATCCTCGAGGTCGTCAACGAGGTCTTCATCCTCCAGATCTGCGTCGAAATCTTCGTCGTCGAAGTCCTCGTCGTCATCGTCAATCGGCGCGTAGTTGTATGGCGCACTCATCGCACCACGAGAAATGCGGGACAGCGGTTGCGGCACTTCGAGCACGCCGTCCACAGCCGCTGGCGTGAAGTCGGGTGATGTAGTCATCGAATCCTCGCGGTCATTCACGGTCGTGAATTCCGGGCGCGATTATAAGGATGCGCCGGGGCTTGTCAACGATTTTCGACTGCGTCCGGCAGGGCTAACGCATCACACGAACGGGATGGGTCGGACGGGATAATGTCCGGTGCCGAGAATAATGATGGGGGGTGTTCATGCGGCCACATCCAGCGTCAGCACCCAATCCGGGCCCCCGATGGGGGAGGTGAAGGTGACAGCTTCGGGTGCGAACTCGCCGATGGGATGACTCTGCCCATTGCGCGGGTCGTACCACTGGGCTTTGACCCGCCCGGCGAGCCGACTCAAATCCACCCGCAGGCTTTGTCCCGCCAACGGGAAATAGACCAGCCCGTAGCGGCCCTCGCTGTCGCGGGTGGCGACGGGGTGCGCGGCGCGCAGGGGGTTGATGCGGTCGTCACTATCTACCGGCGCGGGCGGCGGGGTGACTTCGGGCAGCAGGTCGAGGGCGGGGATGCGGGTGCGATAGGGACGCGAGAGCATGAGATTCTTCAGGTGAATCATCTGGCGCGCGCCGGGGCCGTAGATGGCTTCGTCCCAGGCGGGGGAGGGGAAGGTGGTCGGTGGATATTTCGGCGACCACATCTGCCAGACCGAGTGACTGCCGTAGGTGTGGCCGCACGCCCCGGCAAAGACGGCGCGGTAAGCCTGTTTGCGCACATCATAATCGGTGAAACGCCCGTATTCCGGCTTCCAGGGACGCAAGTAGGGATCAATCGGGTGATGTTCGTAGTTGGGTTCGCCATCCAGCACCGGCTTGATCGGCGCCCGCTCGTAATCGGCGCGAATCATGTCCCAGTTGGGCGCGTCGGCTAGGCAGTGACCGGATTGCAACATGTTCATATCCAGCCAGTCAGCGTGGTGCAGGGCAGTGGAGGAGCTGGCTCCGCCGCGCGGGTGGTATGTCATGAAAGGCTTGAAACCTAAGCCCTCCGTAATTCCGGCAGCCATCGCCGCCCAAACGTCTTCATAGCCTTCGGCGGGACGGTCGCCGCCCAGAATCCACAGGATGTTGGTGTCGTTCCGGTAGCGTTCGCCCAGGAATTTGCCGTAGATGCGGGCGTTCTCGACGTTGAAGACTGCCGGGCCGATGCCCCACAATCCGCCGTGCACCTTGTCGCCCCAGGTGGGCAGCAGGCCGATGTAGAGGCCCTTTTCGGCAGCCAGGCGAATAACGGCATCCACGTGCCGGAAGTAGAACTCGTTGGGGCGTGTCGGGTCGTCGCCGCACAGGGGAATGTGACCGTTGGCGTTGGGCGCGTGCAGGCCGTCCAGTTCGGCCAGGGCGACGGCCTGGATGACGTTGAAGCCTTGCTGGCGACGCACTTCGAAGTAATGTTCGGTTTCGACCAGGTTCAGGCGATGGAAGAGTTCCCAGGCAGTATCGCCCAGCCAGAAGAACGGCTCGCCACGCTCGGTGACGAGGAAACGGTGGTTTTCAGAAACTCGAATACGGGGGAGTGACACGATAGCCTCCTTTGTAACGCGTAGTGTGCATCAAATCCGGTTGTCGAGGAGTAGATCGAGCAGACGACGGTCCACCTCATAGTGGTGAATGCATTCGTAGACTGCGCCGGGGCGTCCGTGATTGACGATGCCGAAAGGGCCTTCGAAGTTCCACAGGCTGTAGCCCCAGCCGAACTCGCGGTACAGGCTGAGCAGGTCGCTCAGCCAGGCCAGGGCGGTGTCGTTGGCGATCCGGTTGTAGCACCCGAACTCGCCGATGTGAATCGGACGCCCGGCGGCCTGCACCTCGCGCCAGGACCGGTAGAAGTCGTGCAAGGTCTCGCGGTTCCAGACTTTGCCATCCCATTCGGCGCCCGGGTAGGTGGGCGGTTGCGGGCAAACCCTCCAGCCGGTCCACCAGCTCGCGCCCCAATGGCTGATGTTCATCGGCTGGTAGTCGCGCCCACTGTGAATCACATCCAGATCAGCGAGTTCAGGCATGGCGAGGTGTCCGCCGCCCAGCCCGTTGATCTGGATGGGTCGGTGCGGGCTGATGGCGCGGATGGCGGCGGTCGTCCGGCGCATGAGCGCGGCGTGGTTGTCGCGCCGTCAGCCCGTATTGGCCGGGATCAGCTCCAGCACCGCCCGCAGCTCCTGGCTCATCAGCAGCAACGCTTCAAGGTCGCGGTAGCTCATCTTGCCGAAGGCCCCTGCGGGGAAGTAGAACGCCAGCAGCACGCATGCCCCCAGCTGGGGCAAGGTGAACTTCTTGGGGCTGAACCGATGGCTGTAACGCGGAAACGCCGCTTGGATCTGGGCGTAGATGATGCGGGCCACCTTCACATGGCGGCTTTCACGCAACGCTTGGGCTGTCGCTTCCTTCGTCCCCATCGTCTTCACCGCACCCCATTATGCAAGGTTTTCAACTGAGCAAGTTTTCATCCATACTAGCGACCGATCCTATTGAGCACTCGACATTCACACTTCGCCCTCGTTCAGAGGGACCGCAACGACACATCTAAAGGTCAAAGCCATGAAAACAAAACAACGCGAAGCACTGATCGCCACGCTGAGAGCGCGCTTCGAGCAAAACATGCATCGCCATCCCGGCCTCGATTGGGCCGATGTCCAGGCTAGGCTGGAGGCTCACCCCGACAAACTGCTTTCGCTCAGCGAGATGGAGAAAACGGGCGGCGAGCCGGATGTCATCGGCTGCGATGAGGAGACGGGCGAGTATCTTTTCTGCGATTGCTCGGCGGAAAGCCCTTCAGGCCGCAGGAGCCTCTGCTACGATCGCGCAGCTCAGGAGTCCAGAAAAGAGAACAAGCCACGAAGCAACGCCGTTGACATGGCAGCCGCTATGGGCATCGAGCTGCTGACGGAGGCACAATACCGGGCGCTTCAGAGCCTCGGCGCATTCGACACAAAGACGTCGAGTTGGATCCAGACGCCTGCGCACATCAGACAACTCGGCGGCGCCCTCTTTTGCGATCGCCGCTACGACACCGTCTTCGTGTATCACAACAGCGCCCACTCTTACTACGCCTCCAGAGGCTTTCGCGGCTTGCTGAGGGTCTGCACCCCACGCATCGCCACAAGGAAACCAGCCAGGCGCGTAAAGACCTGGCTGGTTCGATGTAACCTCTGCCGGAGATCAGAAGTCACCCTCCCTGACGTAGGGGATGCTCCACAACGCCACTTGCATCACCACCGACTTGAACCAGGCCTGATGCATCTTCTCCACCTCATCGGCGCTGTGGCCCTTCCTGGCGAGAAACGGTTTGATGGTCGCCGTGATGGGATAGATGAACGCGACCATGTAGCGGTGGTTGACATGAGGCACGGCGGCGACACCGTCTGTCTTGTTCTTCTTGGTGCGGTGATGGCGCAGGCCGATTTCATGCGCATAATCCAACCAAGCCTGGTCATAGGGACGGTTGCAGGTATCCAGGATCCACTGACCAAAGCGTTTGCGCACAGCAGCCAGATAGTCGCCGTTGGCATTCCCCTGGTCATCGGTGAAGTAATACACCAGGTGAGGGTGGGAGCCAACGAACCCATACCATACATCGAGCACATCTTCGATCTGGTCGGCAAGCACTTCGCCGGCCATCCGCAGATACTTCTCGTCCTCGGGTCCGAAAAGCACAGCCTGTTTCAAATGGTCGAAGTCCTGCAGGGTGAGCGGAGATCGGGAGACCTGGTCTGTCCCAAAGGTATAGCCGGAGATCGTTGTCGCAGTCATGCACTTCCTCCTTCTTGGGATGGGGTTGCATCGAAAATGAAGCGACTTATTCGTTGGAGCATCTGATCCAATTCTTCATCCGTTGGTTCGGTTACGATGACCTTGAATCTGCCCTCACCGAAGACGAGCGTGGGGGTGCTGCGATAGCCGCGGTTGATGAATGTCACGAAGCGCCCGGCTTCCTCATCCTGGTCAACATCAACCTCGCGGAAGGGTATCCCCAGCGCGCGCAATCGCTGCCGCGCGCGTTCAGTATCATCACAGTCCGCCGCGCCATACAGGACGAGTGGCAAGGGCATTTTCATCACCTCCTTTTCAAGATTTCAGTCTTCCGGCGGAACAAAGTCAGGGCATTCGAGATAAGTGTTCGGCTCGGGCAACGGGGCATCCACGAACGCACAGTGATGGGGACCACGCGGATCGTCGGGATGAGCATCTCGACGAAAGAACTGACACCCCCAGCACATCTCGTACACCCTGACATACCCTGCACTTTGCAGGCGAAGCACGATGGCCTGGGTCGCTCGCAGCAAGGCAGCCTGTTCTGCTTGCGACATGACACTGACAGCGGCCTCGATTTCATCCAGGACGCCTTCCAGCGCCTCCGCTTCGCCTTTGCCTTTGGGCGTTAGCCTGAGCGTGATAACGCGCTGATCCTCCGGCAGAGGCACGCGCTTGATCAAACGTTTACGCTCGAGCGCGTCGGCAACACCGCTCGATGTGGCGTAGGTGACCCCAAGCCGGTCGGCCAGCCCTCCGACCGTGCGGACGCCAGGACGGACATACCTGAGAAAGAGCAGCGCATGGATCTGCGCCGGGGAAAGGCGATGCGTTTTGCCCTGCTCTCGAAAGAGACGTTCGATCGCCTGGGCGATGCGGTAGAGCGCAATGGTGATCCTGCCGCCAGGCGTGTTTCGGTGCCTCGGATCGAACGGCGATTTCATTTAGGACTCCTAATTAATGATATTCAAGGATAAATTTCCTGTCAAGCACGCCGCACGCAGTTACACAGCCGAAGCGCGCCCATGCCGGCTTGCACATCGCCTGCGGTGCCGTTTAAGATTGAGTCATGTCATCTGCCCGTGACGATATCCTCAAGGGGTTGCGCGACGCCATCGCCAAACAACCGCCCTTCCCCGCCCAACCGCGGGAGCCGCATCTGCCCGTCACGCGCCTGGACGACGACGAGGACCTGCGCGCGCGCTTCATCGCCGAAGTCGAACGCGTGAGGGGCGTGGTGCACGCGGCTGAGTCCGAGGACGACGCGCGGCGCATCCTGCGCGAACTGCTGATGAGCCGCAGCGTACGGCGCGTCACGATGTGGGACGAGGCGCACATCCCGTTGAGCGGCATCCAAGCACTGCTCGGCGAGCTGGGCATCGCGCGTGTGCAGGGTGATAACGAAGTAGTCGCCACGGCCGACGCCGGCATCACCGGCTGCGACTGGGCCATCGCCGCCACCGGCACGCTCGTGCTGTCGAGCGGTGAGGGCAGGCCGCGCATGGCCTCGCTTCTGCCACCGGTGCACATCGCCGTCGTGACGACCGACCGGCTCGTGCCGCGGCTGGAGGATTACATGGCCGCGCAACGTGCACAGCAACTCGGTGTTTTTCGCCGCAGCAGCAACATCACGCTGATCACGGGCTGCAGCCGCACCAGCGACATCGAGATGCACCCCGTCTTTGGCGTGCACGGGCCGCTTGAATTGCACGTCATATTGATCGAGAATCTGGGTTGAGGTGAGGAAGATGGCGGACTACACACAGCGTTACTGCATCGTCGGCGCCGGCACATCGGGGCTGGCCGCTGCCAAGAATCTCAAACAGAACGGCATCCCCTGCGACGTATTCGAGAAGCTCGACGACGTCGGCGGCAACTGGTATTACGGCAAACCCGGCAGCAGCGTCTACAAATCCACCCATCTGATCTCGTCCAAACCCGGCACGGAATACACCGACTTCCCGATGCCGAAGGATTACCCCGATTACCCCAGCCACTGGCAGGCGCACGAATACATCAAAAGCTACGCGCGACACTTCGGCCTGTACGAGCTGATCACGTTCAACACCAGCGTGGAACGCATCGTCCCAACCGACGAGCACGCTTCGAGCCCGCTCTGGGACGTGACGCTGAGCACCGGCGAGACGCGCCGTTACGGCGGCGTGATCATCTGCAACGGCCACAACTGGGACCCGAAGTGGCCGGACTATCCGGGCAAATTCGACGGCCTGGTGCTGCACTCGTGCCAGTACAAGACATCCGACGTGCTCGTGGACAAGCGCGTGCTGGTCGTCGGCGCCGGCAACAGCGGCTGCGACATCGCTGTGGAGAGCGCGCAGAACGCCAGGGTCACCTTTCACAGCACGCGGCGCGGCTATTACTACAACCCAAAGTACACCTTCGGCAAGCCGTCGGATCAGGTGAACGAGTTCCTGTTGAGATTGCGCGTGCCGCTCACACTGCAACGCTGGATCTACTCGGTCATCCTCAAGTTGCTGATCGGCCTGCCGCAGGACTACGGCCTGCCCAAGCCCGATCACAAGTTCTTCGAGACACACCCGATCGTCAACCAGTTGATCCTCTACTACGTCGGCCAGGGCGACATCAAGGTCAAGCCCGACGTGGCCGAGTTACGCGGCGACCGTGTGCTGTTCAAAGATGGCAGCGAAGAACAGATTGACGTGATCATCTACGCTACCGGCTTCAACATCACTTTTCCCTTCATCGAGAAACGCTACCTGAACTGGAAGGATGGCAAGCCGCTCCTGTACTGGCACATCTTCCACCCGCACTACGACAACCTGTTCGTCATCGGGCTGATCCAGCCAGACAGCGGACAGTGGGGGTTGGTGGACTATCAGTCGCAGGCCGTCGCCAGGTTCATCTGCGCGCAGAAGAACGATCCGGTGAAGGCCGAGATGATGCGCCGGCTGAAGGCCACGGCCGAGCAACCCCGCAACCGCGGCATCAAATACAAAGAGTCCACGCGGCACTACGTCGAGGTAGAACACTTCGGCTATCGCGAACACCTCAAGAAATTGATCAAGCGGATGGCGCAGGGCTAGTTTAGGGGCGCTTCTGTCGCGCATCGCGTATGTCGTGTTGCGGGTGAGGCGACCAGCATGAAGTTTGCATCGGCGCTCATCGAAGCGCTTCGATCCGCGCAATGTATCGCCGTGCTCACCGGCGCCGGCATGAGCGCAGAGAGCGGCGTGCCCACCTTTCGCGACGCGCAAACCGGTCTGTGGGCGCAGTTCAACCCCGAAGACCTCGCCACGCGCGAAGCCTTCCGACGCAACCCCAAGCTGGTGTGGGACTGGTACGCCTGGCGGCGCAAGCTGGTCGAGCGCGCCCGGCCGCACGCCGGTCACTTCGCGCTGGTCGAGATGGAGCGACGTGTGCCGCAGTTCGTGCTCGTCACACAGAACGTGGACGGCCTTCACCAGCTCGCTGGCAACCGCAACGTGATCGAATTGCACGGCAGCATCCGGCGGATCAAGTGCTTCGAGTGCGAAAGACACCAGCGTGTCCCCGCTGACATGGCAGGTCAGGGAGGGGTTCCCACCTGCGCACACTGCGGCGGATTGCTGCGGCCGGATGTCGTGTGGTTCGGCGAGAGCCTGCCGGCCGACGCCTATCGTGCCGCGGTCGAAGCCGCGCAGGCGTGCGACGTGTTCCTGTCCATCGGCACGTCGGGCCTGGTCGAGCCGGCGGCCTCGTTGCCGCGCATCGCCGAACGCGCATCAGCCACGGTCGTCCACATCAACCTCGACGTGGAGACCGAGTCGGCGCTGAACGTGTTTCGCCTCCACGGCAAGGCAGGCGAGGCGCTGCCGGTGCTGGTCCGCGCTGCATGGGGATGAAGCGACGTGATCGGTCCACCACAGACCTTTCGGCAGGACGCTACGCCTCGATGATTCGCCAGCCACTGGCTCTCGCCTTCGACAGCAGGCGAGCATCCGGACACACGGCGACCGGCTGCGCGGCCATGCTCAGCATCGGGATATCACCCTCGGTATCGCCGTAGGCAGCGACGAGTTCATCGCCGCGCAACCACTCGCGCACGCGCGCCGCCTTTGTCTCGCCTGTGGATACCACGCCGCACAGCCGGCCGGTCGCATAGCCACGCGCGTCGAACTCCAGATCGGTGCCGATCGCAACCGCGCCGATGCGACCGGCAAAGGCCTCGGCCGCTTGACTATACGTGCCCGAAGCGATGAGTATGCGCGCGCCGCCGTTGCGGCGCCTCTCCAGTTCAGCGATCACGTTCGCCCGGCGCGCCCGCCACAGCTCGTCGGCAATGCGGACGGCCAGTTCATCGATCTGTGACCAGGAGAATCCCGCAAGCAGAGTCGTCATGTCTTCGAACCAGCGCTCGCGATAGCGCTGCGCGTTGATCAAACCAGAACGAGCTGCCATTGCACCGGGGAGGTGCGTGTAGAAGAAGAGGCGATATCGCGCAGCACGACCATGAGCTTTGAGATAGTCGCCGACGACGCGCCAGGTTTCTCCCGTAGTCAACGTGCCCTCAAGATCGGATACGACAACACTCATCTCCACGCAGTCAGTTAACCAGCAAACGTTGGAGCCTTCACCCACCCTTCTCAACAATTGTCGGCGCGCGTGCTGTCCGCATCACTTCCGGCAACAATGCCGTCAGGTCGCCGGCCAGCATGCCGGCTTCACCATGCCCCCTGCGCCAACGCTCGCCTGCTGCGCCGTGCAGATAGGCCCCACACAAAGCGGCGTCGAACGGCGCAAGCCCCTGAGCCATCAAGCCGGCAATGCAACCGGCTAGCACGTCGCCGGTCCCGGCTGTCGCCATGGCCGGATTGGCGAAGGGTAGGACGACACCACGATGGCGCGGCGCCGCGATGACGGTGTGCGCTCCCTTGAGCACGACGATGTGTCCCCACGCATCTGCCCACCGCAGCGCTTGCCCGATGCGGTCGCTCTGAACCTCACCCACTGTGGTTTGGGCCAGGCGGGCCATCTCCCCGGGGTGCGGCGTGAGGACGGTAGAGGGCGGCAGGCGTGTGTGCCAGTGTGGCCTTTGGGCGAGCAGATTCAGCGCATCGGCATCGCACACCAGGCCACGCGTCTTCGGTAGCCCGGCCAGTGCATCCAGGAGATGATCGAGGAAAGCGGCCGTCTCGGAAGCCTGGCCGATGCCCGGCCCCAGAACGACGGCAGCGCCCTCCCCGGACGCGCCCAGCCAGTTCACAAGCCGCGGCAGTGAGTCAACCGTGAGCACAGCGTCGCTTTCTGGCAACGAGACGAATGTGGCTTCGCTACAGGCGACTGCGGCGGCCGGCTTGACCGCCTGCGGCACAGCCAGGGTGACCAGGCCGGCGCCGACACGATATGCCGCCCGCGCCGCCAGGCCGGGTGCGCCGATGTAATCACTGCACCCGCCGATGATCAGCACCTTGCCATGCGACCCTTTGTTGCTATCCGGACGGCGCGAGGGTAACAACGCGCGAATCAACGCCTCATCGGCCAGGTGCACCGTAGAGCATGAATCGAGGCTCGAAAGCGCGCGCCAGTCTTCGATTCCGAGCTGTTCGACCCCGATCGACACGACAACCAGCTCCCCGCATGCCCAGGCTGCCGGGAAGCAGAAGTGACCACGCTTCGGCGCGTGAAAGGTGATCGTCAGGTCGGCGGGGACGGCAGCCGAATCCAGCGCGCCGGTGTCGTAATTCATGCCGGTCACGCCGTCCAGGGCAACGAGGAGCGGAGGCACCCGCCCGGTCCGATCGCCACGCCGGCGCAGCGCCACCTCGCGAAGGACGTCTTGCAGAGCGCCCTCAATGGGCCGTGATGTGCCGGTGCCGAGCAGGGCATCCACAATCACCCCGGCGTGCGTCACCATCTGGTGCAGCACGCGTAGGCGCATGTCATTCTGCGCATCGGCCATGAAGATGCCCTGGTTGCGCGCGTCAACGAGGACGGGATCGTCATCGCGGCGCGGCTTGAACAGGTAGCATTGCACCATCAAGCCGGCCTTCGCCAGGGCCGTCGCACACACCAGGCCGTCGCCACCGTTGTTGCCCGGCCCGACCAGCACCAGCACGCGCAAATTCGCGCCTTCCGACCCGAGCCTTTGGCGAATGACTTCGGCAGCGCCGTTGCCGGCGTTCTGCATCATCTGCGCGTAGCTCAGCCCGTGCGCATCAGCGATGCGCTCCAGCTCGCGCATCTCTGCAACGGAGAGGATCTCCATCAGGCCAACAATGCCATTGCTTCCTGCACGACGCGCTCGACGGTGAAGCCGAGGTTCTTATAGACATCTTTGTAGGGCGCGGACGCGCCGAAGCGATTGTCGAGCGTGACGAAGCGGACGATCGGGCCGGTATATCGCTCCCAGCCCTGGGATACACCTGCCTCGATGACCACCTTCGGCAGGTCGAACGGCAGCACCCTGTGTCGGTATTCTTCGCTCTGGCGATCGAACAGCTCCCAGGAGGGGAAGGATACGACACGCGCCTGCACCCCTTTCTCGGCCAGGGCCTTCGCAGCGTCGAGCGCCAGGCTGACCTCCGAGCCGCTGGCCACGAGCACGACGCTTGGGTTCTCCGCGTCGTGCACGACATACGCGCCGCGCTCGAAGCCCTCCCTGGCCGGCAGAATCGGCACCGCCTGTCGCGTGAGCAGCAAAGCCACCGGCCCGTGCTGCCACTCGACGGCCACCTTCCACGCCGCGACCGTCTCGTTTGCATCGGCCGGGCGCAGGGTGAGCAGTTGCGGCATGGCGCGCAGGCTGGCCAGCTGCTCGACCGGCTGGTGCGTCGGTCCATCTTCGCCCAGCCCGATGCTGTCGTGGGTGAAGACGAAGATGGAGTGCGCTTCGCTCAAAGCGGCCAGCCGGATGGCCGGTCGCATGAAGTCGCTGAAGCAGAAGAAGGTGCCGCCATAGGGAATGATGGCGCCGTGCAGCGCCATGCCGTTCATGATGCCGGCCATGCCATGCTCACGCACCCCGTAGCGTATATATCGTCCGCTGAAGTCACCCTTCTGCAGCGAAGCCGCGCCCTTCGGCAGGGTGTTGTTCGACGGCGTCAGGTCCGCCGACCCACCCAGCAGCGTCGGCAGCTTACCGACGAGGGCTTCGATCACGGCGCCGCTGGCCGCGCGCGTTGCCATCGGCTTGGCCGAGGGATCGAAGGAGGGCAACCCATCGGCCCAGCCATCGGGCAACCGACCGGCGATGGCATCCTGCAACTCACGGGCGCAGTCCGGGTGTGCGCGATGGTATTCGTCGAACCGAGCCTGCCACTGCGCTTCGGCCTGGGCTGCGCGATCCCCGATCTGGCGCCAGACTTGCAGGACATCGTCGGGGATGTAGAACGTCTTATCCGGGTCGGCGCCGTAGGCGATCTTCGCCGCCCTGACTTCGTCCCAGCCAGGCGCGTCGCTATGCGCCTCACGCGTGCCCTGGCGGTGTGGCATACCTTTGCCGATGATGCTCTTGCACGAGATGAGCGTCGGCTTATCGGTCACAGCGTGCGCCTCGTGGATGGCCGCCTCGATCTCGGCCATATTGTGCGCATCAATGGTGATGGTGTGCCAGCCATAAGCCTCGAAGCGCTTGGGCACATCGTCGCTGTAAGCCAGCGAGGTGGGGCCATCAATAGTGATCGCGTTGTCGTCATAGAACCAGACCAGCTTGCCCAGCCCCAGATGTCCGGCGAGCGACGCCGCCTCATGGCTGACCCCTTCCATCAAATCGCCGTCGCTGACGATGGCGTAGGTGTAGTGATCCACGATGTCGAAGCCGTCGCGGTTGTATTTTGCTGCCAGCCACGCCTCGGCCAGCGCCATACCAACGCTGTTGGCCGTGCCGCTGCCCAAGGGGCCGGTCGTCACCTCGATGCCAGGGGTGAGGTGATTCTCGGGATGGCCGGGGGTGATGCTGCCGTACTGTCGGAAGCGCTTGATCTCATCCAGCGTCATCGCCTCGTAACCGGTGAGGTGGAGGATGGCATACGGCAACATCGAGCCGTGGCCGGCGGAGACGATGAAACGATCGCGGTTGAACCACTTCGGGTTGCGCGGATTGAAGCGCATGAACTTGGCATACAACACGTAGGCCACATCGGCCATGCCCAGCGGCATGCCGGGGTGGCCGGAGTTCGCAGTCTGCACTGCATCGAGCGTCAGTGTGCGAATGACGTTGGCACAAGCCTGGTCGAGGGATGTGAAATTGCTCATAGCGAGGTCTCGATGATCACCGCACATGGCGCATAGCATCGCTGAGGCCCATGCTGCGATGAGTCGGATAACGCCGGGATTATAGCCAGCTCCTGCCAAGCAAATGTGAAGACGACGGCCTGCCTACGCCGGAAGACGTGCATCTGACGTCGGGCGCAAGATGCCAGGGCGTCCCTATAATCCGGCGCGCCCAGGCTCGGGGCAACGCAGTTCGCTTCGATTCAAGGAGGTCGAGTTGTCAAATATTTATCCAAAGGTCAGGCGCATCGAAAGCGACAAACCTGCTCGGGGCATGATCGCATGCGCCCTTTGTGCGCTGATCCTGCATGTGGCACTGCCGCACCGCGCGACGGCGCATGGTCACCCGAACGCGTCGCCGGCCGTCATCCCACCCACCTCACCGAGCGTGAGCATCGAGTTCGAAACCGTGCGGAGTGGGTTCAGCCGGCCGGTGTTCGTCACCCACGCCAGCGATGCGCGCCTGTTCGTCGTCGAGCAAAATGGCGCGATCAAGATCATCAAGGACGGCACTGTGCTCGGCACGCCCTTCCTGGACGTGACGACACTGGTGCGTTGCTGCGGTGAGGAGGGCCTGCTCGGCCTGGCTTTCGAACCGAACTACGCGGCGACCGGTCGCTTCTACGTGTATTACACCAACAAGTCGGGGGATCAAGTCATCGCGCGCTATCAGGTGTCCGGCAACCCGGATGTAGCGAACCCCAACAGCGGGCAGATCCTGTTGACGATTCCCCACCCCAACTTCGGCAACCACAACGGCGGCTGGTTGGGCTTTGGACCGGATGGCAATCTGTATGCCGCCACCGGCGATGGCGGCGGCGGCGGCGATCCCTTCTGCGCCGCACAAAATCCATCCGATCTGCGCGGCAAGATGCTGCGCTTGAACGTCGTCGGCCAGGTGACCTACACCGTCCCCGCCGGCAACATCTTTACCGCGACACAAAAACCCGAAGTGTGGGCGATCGGCCTGCGTAACCCGTGGCGCGCTTCGTTCGATCGGCAAACCGGCGACCTGTACATCGCCGACGTCGGACAAAACGCGCGCGAAGAAATCAACTTCGTGCCGGCCGGGGCTTCCTCCGGCCTGAACTTCGGCTGGAGCCAGTTCGAAGGGAGCATCCCTTTCAACAACTCGTGCCCGTCCAGCGGCATCGAGCCCACTGCGCCGATCACGGACTACGGCCGCGACCTGGGCAGCTCGATCACAGGCGGCTACGTATATCGGGGCGCGAGTTACCCGTGGCTGAACGGCGTCTACTTCTACGCCGACTTTGGCTCCGGCAAGCTATTCGCCGCGTGGCGGTCGTCTGGCCTATCGTTCGCATCGGCGTTCGTCCGCGATACACCCTACAACGTGTCGTCGTTCGGCGAGGGCGCCGACGGCGAGCTGTATCTGGTGGACTACACGGGTGGCACGGTGTACAGACTCAAATCCCAGTTTCGAGGAGAGATGGTCTACGTCCCACTCGTGTCGCGTTGAGCGATCTCCCCCGGCGCAAGGGGCATAGCCTTCACCAGGCTTTGGGGCGAAGCGGGGCCGGGCGCTGGAGCAACCCTAGACGGCGATCCGGCGCAGGCGCACGCGCGCCACACGCAGCTTGTCCATCTCCTCCACGCATAGCATCACACCCTGTGATTTGAGCTCGACGCAATCGCCCACCTGTGGAATGCGACCAAGCTGGCCCATCACGAAACCGCCGATCGTGTCGTAGTTGGGATCTTGGAGGCTCAATTCGAAAGCGTCGTTCACGTCGCCGATCGTGGTCAGCCCGTTGATCAAGGCGCTGCCGTCGCCGGCTAACTGGATGTCCGGCGGCGTAGCGGCAGCGGCATCGCCCACCTCGCCGATGATGCGGGCGATGAGATCGTTCAGCGTCACCAGGCCGGCTGTGCCGCCATACTCATCCAGGACCACAGCCATATATTCGTGGCGGGCTCGGAATTGTTGTAAGAGCTCATCGGCGCGCTGCGTGTCGGGCACGAAGAAAGGTTCACGCACGAGCTGGCGGATGGACGGCAGGCGTGTGGACGAGAGCAACGCCCGCACCAGGTCCTTGATGTGCAAGATGCCGATGATGTGATCGAGCGACTCCTCGTACACAGGCAGCCGGTTGTAAGCGTGGGCTGAGAACAGGTGACCAACCTCGTGCAACGATGCCTCGACGTTCGCACAAACCATCTCGGTGCGCGGGATCATCACCTCGCGGACGGTGGTATCGCCGAAGGAGAACACTTTGCTCAACATCTCGCCCTGCTCCGACTCGATCGCCCCGCCGCGTTCGCTTGCCTCGACGAGCATGCGCAGCTCCTCGATGGTGTGCAATCGCTCGGCTGCAACGTCGGGCTGGAATCCCAACGCGCGCAACACCAGCCGGGACGATCCCCTCAACGCACCAACGAAGGGTCGGAATAGCACGGCCAGCGCATTCATAGGTGGGACGACGATGAGCGCGATCTGCTCCGCCGCGCGCAGGACGATGGAGCGCGGCACGAGTTCGGCGAGCACGATCTGAAAGTAAGAGGCGATCAGGAGACCGCTTACCGCGCCCAGGAAGACGGCAATCCCTTGGATGAAGGGCACCACCACCCCCAGCGCCCCGAAGAGATCGCCAAGCAGCCGGCTGAACGCCGGTTCGCTCAACGCACCAACGGCAAGCGACGTGATCGTCACCCCCACCTGCGTCGCAGCGAAGAACCGATCCGGATCTTGCATCACGCTCAGGACCAATTTGGCCCGCGCGTTGCCCTTGTCCGCCAACTCGGTGATGCGCGTCTTGCGCGAAACGGCCACGCTATATTCCGCGAGCACGAAGAACGCATTGACCAGGATCAGCACGAACAAGCTGATGATGCCGATGACGATGTCTGCATCCATCTATAATCTGCGAAAGGCCGCGCACATATTCTAGCGGCCCTTCCGGTCTGCCTTCGATCGAGGCAACCGCTTCCGAGGGCTGATGCCCGCTGTCCTATGCTGAGCACCAATCGCAAAGGCATTTATCAGGCATTCGATCCTTCCGGCAACGTAATTGCGGACGAACGATGGCAGGCCATTCGCCTGCCGGACGGTTCGATCCAGATCGACAACGAGACGACGCGCGTCGCTCCATTCGACGAGCCACGCAGCGATTCGATGACGATCCTGCTCGACCCGCAGCTCCGGCTGGTGGAATTCACCATTCATGGGTTGTTCGGCAGGCGCGAAAGCCGCATCTGCGTGCTGGGCGAGCACCGCGACCGGGCAACGATCTGCTGGCGGCACAAAGCCGAGATTCACGAAAAGCATGTGGCCTGGCGCGAAGACATCGAAATCGGCTGGACGACGCCTCTGTGCAACATGGCCATCGTCTGGCGCAGCCGGCTCCAGCCCGGACAGGCGCGCACCTTCGACGCCTTTCTCCTCGACCCGGTGACGTTCAAACCGAACGCCATCCGGCAAACCTATCGCCGTCAACCAGACGAGCACCACATCACGCGATTCGGGGACATGCTGCTACAGCATTACCAGATCGTCGCGGCCGATCAACCACAACCGATCGCCCACTTCTGGTGCGATGACGATGGCGTGCTCCACGACTTCAGCGCGTTCGATGGCTACCGCTTCCAACTGACGGCGATGAACGTGTGAAAGCGGCACGCTCGCGTCCCACATGCCTCTTTCCGACAAAGACGCTACAATTCGCCACGTTGTCAATATCCCACTATGTCTGCTAATGACCTGACTGCAGTCCTTCCCTTCCTTGTCGTCACCGTCGGTGGCATTGCCTTGCTGCTGATCGATCTCGCCCTCCCGGCAGAGCGAAAGTCCATGGTGGCCTGGCTATCCGCAGGGACGCTGATCGTGGCCGGCTTGACCGCGCTCCTGCAGATGAACACCCAGCCCTTCAACGCATTCCACGACATGGTGCGGGCCGACGGCTACGCGTTCTTCGTGGATGCCCTGCTCGCCGCCATTGGCGTCATCGCCGTGCTGCTGGCGCTGCACTACAACGAAGCGCGCGGCATCGTGCGCGGAGAGTTCTATGCGCTGATCCTGTTCTCCATCAGCGGCATGATGCTGGCGGGCCATGCCATGAACTTGCTGATGGTTTTCGTGGCCGTCGAGCTTCTCTCGATCCCGCTCTACATCCTGTGCGGCATCGCCCGTCCACGCGCGGAGAGCGAGGAATCGGCGATGAAGTACTTCCTGATGGGCGCGTTTGCCTCGGGGTTCCTGGTCTACGGCATCGCGCTGGTGTATGGCGCGAGCGGCACGACATCGCTGCCGGCGCTGTCGGCCATCCTGAGCAACGCCGACGCGCGCGCGTACGACCCAGCGTTGCTCTTCGCGGGCGCAGCGCTCATCCTGGCCGGGCTCGGCTTCAAGGTAGCTGCGGCGCCGTTCCACATGTGGACGCCCGACGTATATGAGGGTGCGCCGACGACCGTGACTGCGTTCATGGCCACGGCGACCAAAGCCGCCGGCTTCGCCGCCCTGCTGCGGGTGTTCATGTTCGGCTTTCAGCCCTTGCTACCGGAGTGGCAACCCATCGTCGCCGTGATCGCTGCGCTGACCATGGTCGTGGGCAACGTCGCGGCGCTGGTGCAGAACAACGTCAAGCGCATGCTGGCCTACTCCAGCATCGCCCACGCCGGTTACGCACTGGCGGGCGTGGCGGCCGGCGGCGAAGCCGGCGCGACCGGCGTGCTGTTCTATCTGGCTGCCTATGCCTTCACCACGCTGGCGGCGTTCGCCGTGATGACGGCAGTGGGCAGCGGCGCAGAAGAGAACCAGACCTTCGATGCTTACCTCGGACTCGGCCGCCGCAAGCCGTTGCTCGGCGTCGTGATGGCGATCGCGATGTTCTCGCTCATCGGCATCCCACCCACGGCCGGCTTCGTCGGCAAGTATTTCCTGTTTGGCGCGGCGGTGGCGGCTGGCCTGACCTGGCTGGCAGTGGTGGGCGTGTTGACCAGCGTCGTTTCATCGTACTTCTACTTGCGGCTGGTGATGACGATGTTCATGCGCGAGCCGCAAACCGAAGGCGAGCCGATTCATGCCAACGCGCCGCGTTCACTGGCAGCCGCCATCAGCATCGCAGCAGTGTTCGTTTTTGGCTTGCTGCCAGCGCCTTTGCTCAGCATGATCACGGCCGGCGTGCAGAGCGCCGCGAGGTGATTGCGCCCAGGCCGGCCGAACTATATCCAGGAGGTCTCAGCCATGTTGACCCAAGAGCAACGCTCGTTCTACGATGAACAAGGGTATCTCATCGTCCGCCAGCTCTTCTCGAGCGAAGAAGTCGAGTTCTACAAAGCGCACTACATGCGGCTGCGCAGTCAGGGCACGTATCCGGGCGACCTGGCCGGCGTGGACGTCACCAGCAACGACCCGCTCAAGAAGTACCCGCGCATGATTCACATGCACCGCTGGGATGACGTCAGCCTGCGGTGGATGATTGATCCGCGACTGAACGCCTACCTGACGGCGCTCACCGGCCGCGAGCCCTATGCTGTGCAGACGATGTTGTATTTCAAGCCGCCTGGAGCGCGCGGGCAAGCACTGCATCAGGATCAGTACTACCTGCGGGCACAGCCGGGCACCTGCATTGCAGCCTGGATGGCGTTGGACGATTGCGACGAAGAAAACGGCTGCTTGCAACTCGTGCCGGGCAGTCAACACTGGCCGGTGCTGTGCACCATCGCCGCCGACACCACACAAAGCTTTACCGACGTCACCGTGCCCCTGCCGGAAGGAACCCCCATCGTCCCGGCCATCATGAAGGCCGGCGACGTGCTCTTCTTCAACGGCCAGATCGTGCACGGCAGCCTGCCCAACCGGTCGAAGGACCGCTTCCGGCGCGCGCTGATCGGCCACTACATCGAAGGCCACGCCGAGACCGTGGCACACTTCTATCACCCAGCCTTGAAGATGGACGGCACACCGCTGACGCTCGGCCGCAGCCCCAACGGCAGCGAGTGCGGGGTTTGGGTGGAGCGCGACGGCCGGCGGACGATCGAGTTGGCCGCGATCCAGGCCGGGCCGGGCCGGACGGAGTGAGCTAGGATGCTTCACCCACCCACTGATAGCTCACCAATTCGCATCCGTGCGTGTCCTTGCCGAGGAGCACATCCTGCTTGACGACGACGCCGTACTGATCGGTCCAGATGGTGGTCAACGGTCCCTGGTCTTTGCCATCGCCGGCAAAGTGCTCTTCGATGGTATAGCGCCGGGTGATCATGAACGGCTGAACGAGCGAGGTGATCTGCTCGTCGCGCACGTAGCAATAGGTCTGCGAAAGCTCCAGGGGCTCGAGTGAAGGCTGGGTGACCACGATTGCCTGGATCTGCGTCCGCGCGCCGGGCGTCAGATGCAAACGGCGCAGGTGGGCGAAGTTGAGCAGCGTCGAACCATAGTCGAGGAAGGTGTGCGGCCCGTAATCCACCTTTCCGGCATACACGCGCTTGGCTTTCGTCTGCACCGCGAGCTGCAACTGCTGCTCGCGCGAGATGCGGCTGGGATCGGCGTAACGCAGCGGCTCTTCATAGATGGCGATCTCCACCTCGCCCTCGCCAGGCAGGTAATGTGCGACGCGACGTTTGCTTTCGACGTCCAGTTGCACCCATAGCTTGCGAGCCGACCAGGCTGCATCGAGGTCGAGCTGGGCTCGCTGTTGATTCGGAACCGGCCATCTCAGGTCAATCTCGGTCATCAAGCGATAGCCACCACTGAGCAAACCGAAGATGCCCCATAGCTCCTCGCCCACGACCTTGCGGTTGTGGAGGATGCGGTAGACGCCGTGCGCGATCCGGCGGGTGATGCGATCGGATTTATCGAGGTCGAGGTCGAAGTCTTCCATCGCCCGCGGTACGATTACATCAAGTCCTTGGTCAACGAGGTGAGAAACTCCTCGTTGTTCCGGGTCTTGGAGAAGCGCTGCAGGAAGGCTTCCATCGCCGCGGTGATGTCGTAGCCGGCACCCTGGGGCTGAGGCGCCATGAGCTGGCTGAGCATGCGGCGCATGAGATAAGTTCGCTGCGCAGTCTTCTCGCCCAACAGCAGCTCCTCCCGGCGCGTGCCGCTGGCCAGGATATCGAAAGCGGGGAAGATACGGCGCTCGGCCAGACGGCGCGACAGGTGAATCTCCATGTTGCCGGTGCCCTTGAATTCCTCGTAGATGAAGTCGTCCATGCGGCTCCCCGTGTCAACCAGCACGGTCGCGATGATGGTCAGGCTGCCGCCCTCTTCGATGTTGCGCGCTGCGCCGAAGAACTCTTTGGGCGGATAGAGCGCTGCCGGATCCACGCCACCGGAAAGCGTCCGGCCGGACGACGGGACCGTCAGGTTGTAAGCGCGGCTCAGTCGTGTGAGCGAGTCGAGCAGAATCACCACATCGCGGCCGCATTCGACCAGGCGCTTGGCGCGGTTGAGCACCATCTCCGCCACGCGCACATGGCTCTGCACCGGCTCATCGAAGGTGGATGAGATCACTTCCGCATCCACCGAGCGGTCGAAATCGGTCGCCTCCTCAGGTCGCTCGGCGATCAGCGCAACCATCAGGTGCACGTCGCGATAGCTCTTGCTGATGGCGTTGGCGATATCTTTGAGCAGCGTGGTCTTGCCCACCTTGGGTGGCGCAACGATCAAGCCGCGTTGGCCTTTGCCGATGGGTGCGACGATGTTGAGCAGGCGCATGCTAAGCTTGCCACTGACTTCCAGGTTATAGATCTCGTTCGGGAAGATCGGTGTCAACTTTTCGAAGTATGGGCGGTTTTTCGCCTGCTCAGGATCCTGGCCGTTCACGGCCTCGACGCGCAGCAAGCTGAAGTACTTCTCGCTTTCCTTTGGCGGTCGCACCTGCCCCACCACCATGTCGCCAGTGCGCAGCCCAAAGCGTTTGATCTGCGAAGGCGACACGTAGATGTCCTCCGGCCCGGGCAGATAGTGCTCCGCGCGCAAAAAGCCGATGTTGTCATCCACGATGTCAATCACGCCGCCACGCAATTCGAGGCCGTTCTTCTCGGCTTGGGCGCGCAGGAGCTGAATGATCAGATCGTCTTTCTTCAGCCGACTGTACCCGGAGATGCCCAGCTCCCTGGCACGTTCGCGCAGGTCGCTCAGCGTCTCGTGCTCCAGGCGCGCCATGTCGAACATGTTGCGCCGTTGCTGACGCCCGCCCTGCTGCGCAGGTGCCGGCGCCGCAGCCACCACCTCTTCGACGGGCGACGGTAGTGCTTCGGAACCGTTGCCGTTCATCGCCTCGAACGAGGCATTTTGAGTGGGTTCCTCTTGTTGTGGTGTTTGTCTCTTCATGTGTATTCACCCGCGATTCCGGCGTGCTGGATGCGCCACCGGGATCGCTCCCTACCTTTTGGTCGTTCGTATTCGGATCGTTCGGGCCAACTTCGAATCGGATGGGGGTCGAAGATGCTCTCTCGTGCGCGTGGTTACGCGGTCGGGAATTCTCGCTCTTTCGACGTCAATCGACGTAGGTGACCTGACTGAAGGTGCGCAGCTTATCTAGGCGATGGCGCGACTCGATGTAGCGAACGGTGCCGGATTTCGACCGCATCACCAGGGAGAATGTGCTGGCGATGTTGCCACTATAGTGTACACCCTCCAGCAATTCACCAGTGGTGATGCCAGTGGCGGCGAAGAAGACGTTCTCGCCACCACACAACTTCTCCGTGGTCAGGATCTCGTCCAGGTCGCATTGCGATTGGGCCTTTTCGCGCTCGGCATCGTCGCGCGGCCAGAGCTTGCCCTGGATCTCCCCGCCCAAACAGCGCATCGCCGCCGCCGTGATCACACCCTCCGGCGTGCCGCCGATACCCATCAGGATGTCCACGCCAGAATCGGGAATCGCCGTCTGCAGCGCGCCGGAGATGTCACCGTCGGTGATGAGCTTGATGCGCGCACCGGCAGCACGAACTTTCTCGATCAGCTTCTGGTGCCGCGGGCGATCCAGGATGCACACCGTGACGGCGCTGATCGGCATACCCTTCGCGCGCGCAACGGCGCGGATGTTGGCGGCCGGTGGCGCCTCGATATCTATCACACCCCGACATTCCGGTCCAACCACGATCTTGTCCATGTAGAACGTGCACGGCTTGAACATCTTGCCGCGCTCGGCCAATCCAACGACTGAGATCGAACCGGCACCGCCAACGCTGAGCAGGCGCGTGCCATCTATCGGGTCCACGGCGATATCCACCTGCAACCCCAGGCCATTGCCCAACCTTTCGCCGTTGTACAACATCGGCGCTTCGTCCTTCTCGCCTTCGCCGATGACGACGACGCCATCCATGTCCACCTCGCTCAGGATCAGGCGCATGGCTTCGACGGCGGCTTGATCACCGGCATTCTTGTCGCCACGCCCCATCCATTTGCTTGCGGCCAGGGCAGCCGCCTCCGTGGCACGCACCAGCTCCAGTGCCAGGTTGCGGTCCGGCTTGCTGCTATCTGCGGTGAATTGTGTGATGTTTTGCTCGATCATACAGATCTACCTCGTGTGATTCGCGACTGAGAGCAGTCCGGTGAAGCCATCGGGCATCGAGGGTTCTGCCGAAAGATGATGTCGAGTGCGATGCTTGGTCGTCTTGCGCATATCAGGCCCAGCGCATTTCACCCAAGAGACGGACGAATTTGCGAACTTAGACTTCGAGGGATGCTTGCTTTTTCGGGAAAGATCGGGGAACCGGGATTTGAACCCGGGACCTCACGGTCCCAAACCGTGCGCGCTGCCATCTGCGCCATTCCCCGGGGGCAGCGTCATTATACACAGATCGGGCTGCGCTTCGCCAGAACGCCACCTGGCGCCGCGGCATCCGCGCGTAATGGTGGGGGTGCCGTCGCGGCAGGGGGAGTCCGACTGTGCCCTCAAAACCTTTCACAGGCCGCGCTGGGAACGAAGGGGGCACCAGCACAGCGCATAGACTGCCTTTAGTCGGCAGCCGAGGCCGCGTGGCTCGGAAACATCAGGCGGCGCATCTCGTCGGGTTTGAACCAGAAGTTTTCGAACATCTCGATGAGATAGGGCACATGGTGCGCAGGCAGGGCGACGAACATCTCGCTGCTGGCGACTTGATTGAAGCCACGTCCCCCGCCCTCGCCCAGCGCGAACACCGTGTTTTGAGTGTGCCACGGCGCGGCGAACAGCGACGAGCACGACGACGGCCCCAACTCGCCATGCGGCATCGTCCCTTCGCGCACGCTGGCCGCGCCGGCGATCTGCATGGCGCGTTGCACATCGGTGATGATGCACAGCAAATCCATCGGCACATCTGGCTCGAGATCGCGCAACGGAGCAGCGGCGATGGCCGTGATCGCCCCAACGGGCAGGGTGTGGCTTTGTTGCTTGTTGCGCCTGGCGGCGAGCGGCGTGAAGAAGCCCTGCGCCATCGTCAGATATTCGCCGTCGCAGATTAGGCTGCCCGCCTCATCGTGTGGCAAGAAACCGAGGTGGTACTGGCCGACGTAGCAATCATGATGCTGCGCGTCCACGTAGACCCGCCTGCCCTGCTCGGCGTGATGCAGGATGCTGCACACGGGCACGCGCGCCGGTTGGTAGCCAGGCGGCGGCGCGCCGTCGCAATACGTCACGGCAATCGGCTCGCGCTTCAAGCGCACCTTGTTCATCAAGATGTCGTACAGCCGGGCGCGGTCGAGTTGACGGCCGGCGGAGAGGGAACGCCAGTCTTTCAGGTTCATGGTGTGGGCTACGGCAGGTCGTACCTGCAACTAGAAAAGAAACGGCACGAAGCGCTTGGTGCGCGCCATGTAACGGCGATATTCATCGCCCAGTTCCTGCACGAGGAGCGCCTCTTCACGCGGAATACGAACGATGTATGCCGCGACGAGCACCGCAAAGGCGACGAGTGTGCCCAGCCACGTGGACAACGCCAGGCCAATGCCCACCGCGCTTGCTGTGCCACCGACGTAGGCCGGATGACGTATCCAGCGATATGGCCCGGTCTGCACCACGCGGTGGCCTTTTTGCACGGCCAGCTCGCCGACGAATAAGTGCCCCATATGCATCTGGGCCCACAGCCGCAACACCCGGCCGCCGATCATCAGCGCCAGACCCAGCCACACGATCAACTCCCGCCACTCACCTCGGATCACACCGAGCTTCAGGAACCCGCACGCGATCGGCGCAAGCAGGCTGATCGGCACGGCCAGGAAATGAATCTGGAACGTGCGCCTGCCCTCGCGGGTTGCGGCATCTCGCGGCGCGCGCGTCTTGAAGCGGCTCTCCCACAACATGTAGAAGGCCATGACTGCCGTGAACACCGCCGCAGCCAGGGGCGAGGGGAACACGCCATCCGGGCCAATGAAGTAGGCATACATGGACGCTCACCATCAAGCCGTTGCGCGCTCAATTCAACAACGCCTGCGTCACCACCTCCGGCGTGACCTCGCGCAAGTTGTGCTTCACGGCGTACACCTCCACCTGGGCGCGCAGCTCGCGGCTGGCGCTGATGCGGCTGATCCAGGGGATGCCTTCGAGCTGACGCTCCAGTTGCGCCCGCGCAGCTTCGCTCCAGACCAACCGGCCAGCTGCCGTCAGCGGATTGGCGACTTCTTTGAGCTGACCGGCGGCAGCGACGTTGTCGAACGGCAGGAAGTTGAACACTAGGTCGTAATAGCGATTCACCATTTCTTGGACGACGTAGACGATGCCGCTGTAGCCCATGAAGGGCGTGCCCAGCGCCCGGCGCACCACCGCGCCGGGGAAGGCAGCCGGCACGAAGTGCGTCGCTTTGGCCTGCGCTTCGGTCAGGTAGATTTTCTCGTTCAGGCTGCCGAACATGAAGGCTGGCTGCTTTTTGTGCAGCGCTTCGCGGATCTGGATGTTGTCCATCTCGCCGGGGCGGCGCGGGCGGCCGCTGGCAAACTGCAACTTCATACCCAATTCATCGGCCAGCAAACGCACCAGCCCTTCGGTGTAAGTGCGTCCGGCGACGACGGCGAATTCGGTCGTCGCGAACCAGTCACCTTGCGGCCCGCGCCACAGATCCCACAGCGGCAGGAGCGTGGTCTTCTTCTCGCGCGCGATGAACGCCTCGGCCTCCTGGCGCGTGCCGAGCAGGTCGCCCAGCTTCTGGATGAACTCGGTTGTCTCGTGGATGCCCATCGGCGCGAAGAGGTAAGGTTTGCCCAGCTCTTGGGCCAGTGCCTCGCCGAACTCGCGATACATCACCACGTTGACAGCGCCCTCGGCCAGGCGCGGTGTGTCTTTGAGCGTCGCCTCGATCGGGTAAACCAGGTTGATCTTGCCGCCGGCGCCCTCGACCAGGCGCTTGACTTCGTGCAGGTCGGAAGGCGAGTTGAAGCAACCGTAGGTCGGCCCGATCACATTGACCAATCGAGAATCGTGAACTGAAAATCGAGGGGGACCATCCTCTTTCTCAATTCCAAAATTGCGCCACAGCCACACCAGCGCACGATCGCGCCCCTCCCATTCGTCGCCCTCCAGCGACTGGCTCCAGAAGAAAGGCACCGGCGGATCCATCTTGCTCAGCCAGTCGCGATGATCGGCGGAGATCATTTCGCTCTCGGCCGTGCTGACGACGATGATCGTTTTATCGGGATGGCGCTGGCGCAGTGCCTCGACCGCTTTGCGCACTGCGCCGGCGGTGCCGAGCATCGTCACCTCCTGCTCGCGCATCACGCTGGGGGTGATGTTGTGGATATGTGGAATCGCGTCGGTGTAGTCCGGCACGGCCGTGGCAACGAGGTTGAAGCAGCCGATCGGTGCATCGCAGATGAGATGCACATCGGGCATGGCGCACATCGTCCATACGGCCGCCCAATAGCCACTGGTGCTCTCCAGGTCACGGATCAACTCGATCGGCGCGTGCTTCTTGCCGCCGGCGGGGATAGGATTGTTCAGGTCGCTCATATCGGTCGAATTCGCAATTGCGGGTCGCGTCTTCAGTCCATGGTGTTGATCGGCGCCGCCGGGGCTTCGAGCTGACGCGGGCCGTCGAAGAATTCGCGCATCCACTCATAGCGCGGTGCACGCTCCAGTGCATCGCGGATGAGCTGGATGGTGCCGGCCAGCCCGGCACTGAGGAACATCGGCCGCACGCTGAGCATATTGGTGTAATACATGGCCGGGATGCCGCGGGCCTTCGCTTCGGCGCTCAGCGGCGTGGTGCCCAGCACCAGATCGGGCCCGTAAACGTCGAGCGCGCGCACGTCCTGCTCCAGCGTCTTCTGATAGACCACCTCGCGCGTGCCGCGCGCCTTCAACCAGGCTTCGTCGGCGGCTGTGTAGAGCGACTTCTGGATGCTCGTGCTGATGTAGGGCACCTCGGCGCCAGCCTCCACCATCAGGCGCGCGTAGAGCAACTCGTTGCCCTCGTAGCCGCACACCAACACTTTGCCCTTGAGCGGGAACTGACCGATGATGGCTTTGCACTTGTCGCGCTCCTCGGCGGCCACCTGCTCCACCAGACTGGCATCGAGCTTGAGCGCCGCGCCGACAGCCTTGATCCAGTTGTAACTTGCCTCAGGGCCGACGGGCGCGCCGCTGATGATCGGCACGCCGGCAGCGCGCAGCGTGGCCACGCTGCCACCGTAGAATGGATGCACAGCGGCGATGGCCCCCACCCTGCGCGCCAACTTGTAATCGTCGAGGTTGCGCGAAGGCAACGTAGCCGCCAGGCCGCTGCCCAGCCGCTTCAGCACGGTATCCACCGAAATCGGATCGGCCGGAAAGACCTCGCCCAGCATGATCACCTTCCGGCGCAGCGCCTCTTCCTCGTCGTTGCTGCCATCGTAGGTGAGCGGCTTCTCGACCCCGTCGGCGGTGACTTCCATCTTGGATGGCGCGTACTTCTTGAGGATGGCGTTGA